>JACCDU010130312.1_pt1 | contig 13536 bp, 16 predicted proteins | sample 7446081 | NCBI WGS metagenome assembly JACCDU01 (sample SAMN15323447, study PRJNA562643) | freshwater metagenome | isolation source: river surface water | place: USA:Blue River Watershed | collected 2017-08-17 | reverse complement strand
CAACCGGTGTAGTGCACCGAAACATATTTTCCGGGTGTGGCTTCTTCGCCGCTACCGACGGTCGTGTCAATTTTTTGCAGTTCGCTCACGAGATCATCCTTTTATATAAGTGAGTTAAATGTTGTCGCACGGTCAGAGTGTAGTCCAGCCGACGGTCGGACACGTTATTTGAAGAGCGCCAGGCACTGGTTCTTCGGGTCGTTCGCACGGATGCTGTAGCAGTAGCTTTTTTGATGACCGACTTTGGCCAGACAGAAATTTTTAGTGTCCGACTCTTGAATGGAATAGCAGTAGGACTTTTGATTTTTGGCGTTGGCTAGACAAAAGTTTTTACTATCGTTATTTTTGATTGAATAACAGTTCGATTCATTCGCCAGGGCGCTACCGGAGCCCAGTAGCAAAATGCCTAAAAGGACGAAATATTTCAGCATAGTGCTCTCCTTTGGTTTCTCAGGAATTCTGTCAGTTTCTGGCGTGACTGAGTCTAAAAAACACATGAAATGATGTAAAAATGCGCAAAAGCTAAGTAAATCGTTAGTTTGATATGTTCAGAGACGATCTAATGGCACAATGACGACTATCTTACAAAATTTAAGGTTTTTGCCATGAAGCTTGCGATGACTCGACCAGTCGCATCTCTGATCGCACTGTTTGCAGCAGTCTTGTTTAGTACTGCAGCGCAAGCAGAGTCAAAAGAATCCTTGAACCAGCACTCTAGTATCGCGCTGAATCAATTAATTTCGACGGTGCCTGCGGCCAAGACGTTAAGTGAACGAGCAGTCGCAGTGTTGGTGTTTCCTGGGATTACCAAGGCCGGTTTTTTGGTTGGTGGTCAATATGGCGAAGGCGTCCTGTGGCAGAAGGGCAAGCCTGTCGCTTACTACAACACAACAGGTGCGTCTTACGGCTTGCAGGCCGGTGCGCAAACCTATGGCTATGCCATGTTCTTCATGAAAGAAAGCGCCTTGCAGGCAATGAATCGTGCCGAGGGTTTTGAAGTCGGCATCGGCCCAAGCGTCGTCGTGATGGATCAGGGAATGGGGATGTCAACGACCTCCACGACGCTTCAGGACGATATTTATGCCTTTATTTTTGGGCAGAAGGGCTTGATGGCCGGCGTGGGTATTCAAGGCAATAAAATCACGCGCATTCAGAAATAATTTAAATTTGATCAGGGACACAGCGAAATGAAAACTTCCGCAAAATTACTTTCAGCACTTCTTTTGTCTGGTCTGACCGTTGTGGCCCAAGCGGCTGATCCGGCTAAACCTGTTGCGATTCCGCAGGTGAGCGATCAGTGGAGTTTCTCCATCACGCCTTACCTGTGGGCCGTCAACGCCAAGGCTGATATCTATTACAAGGATCGTCTGGTTTCGAATCCATCGATGAGCACAAGCGACATGATGGCAAAGCTGCAGTTCGCCTTCATGGCCGAGGGCGAAGTGCACAAGGGTAATTTTGGTTTTGCCGCCAACCTTCTGTATTCACGACTGGGTGATAGCAACGCCAAAATGCATGGTCAGGTGGATCTGGGCTCAAGCACCACCATGCAAATGGGTGTGTACAACCTGGCTGCGACCTATACCGTTTACAACACAAACAACGCCTACATCGATGCGCTGGCGGGTGCCCGTATTTTTTACAACGGTGTCAAAACAGAGGTGAATGTGGAAGGCACGCCACGTGATGCGACGATGAACTCCAGTTCGACTTCGGTCAATCCGATCGTCGGCTTGAAGGGACGCGTGCGTATTTCCGATTCAGATTATTTTGTGCCGTTTTATGCGGACGTTGGTGGCGGAGCCGGTAACGTTCAGGTGACCAGCCAGGTGATGTTTGGTATTGGCCGTGCGTATGACTGGGGTGATTTGACCCTGATGGCCAATAATCTGTATTACAAGATGAAGGTCGACAATGTCACGACGAATCTGGACATGTATGGCGCCCAAGTTGGCGTGACGTTCAAGTTCTAAGTCACGTCTTCTACAGTATCGAGTAAAAAGTATCCAGTAAAAAAAACGGGCGCACAAGGCGCCCGTTTTTTTTTAGTAATGTGGCGGCAACTCATCTCGCAAGCTCGGAAGCTGGGTGTTTCTTTCTTCGGGCATCTGATTGCGCAAGGCAATGATTTCGCGGGTGAGCAGCTCAATCTGCTGTTGCTGCCGAAACACCGTCTGATTCAGCTGGTCCAGTAAATCGTCGGCAAGACTGAGTTTGATTTCAAGATCGGTCAGTCTTTGCTCGGTATCGGTTTTTTGATTCATGGGCCAGCTTGTGTTCAGTTAGTGTTTAGGGAAGGAGCGCGGATCTCTTTCGCCCCAGTGCCCGGCTTCGACGGTTGCGATGAAGTCGGCCAGAAACAGATTGAAGTAATCGGGTTCTTCCAGATTAATCGTGTGTCCGGTTTTGGGTAGCATCAGTAGACCACAAGCAGGCAGCACTTTTTTCAGAAAGATGCCTGGTGCGATGCATTGGTCGTCTTCATCGCCATTGATCACCAAAGTCGGAACCTTCATGACTTTGAGTTTGTCTTCAAAGTCATAGATGGAAGGACGCGAGGCCTGGACGCCGCGCATGGTGTTGGCCGAACCAAGCGAATCGTGCTCGCCCAGACGGGTCGCGAACTCCTGCCAGCCGCGTGGATCCTTATTTTGCAATTGAACGCGTGTCGCGCCCAACGCATAGGTTTTGGCGAGCTCTTTAGCACCGATTTTTTCGAATTGATCGGCCGTCGCGCGCGAGAGTGCGCGGTAGTGTTCTTGCGTTTCTTTAGCGGCGGCATAGCCCGCGCCCGCAACGGTCAGCGACAGGGCGCGTTCGGGCGCGGTCAGACCGAAGTGAATGGTGGCAAAGCCGCCCATAGATAAGCCCACGATATGAGCCTTCTCGATGCCGGCCGCATCCATGACCGCCAGAATGTCCTGAACCGCCTGAGCCTGCGAATAAGAAGCGACGTCCTTGGGAATATCTGAGGGCGGATAGCCGCGGGCAGAATAAGTGATGCAGCGATGACGACGCGAAAAATGGCGCATCTGGGGCTCCCAGGCTCTCCAGTCACCTGCGAACTCATGCACGAACACGATCGGTGTGCCGGTGCCTGCTTCTTCGTAGTGCAAATTGATATTGTCTTTGGTCTTTGCTGAGGGCATGTTGTGTGTCTCCGTTGTTGGTTTTCTTCATATTGCCCGTACGGTCGGGGCTACGTCAACAGTTTGCGTGTGCAGGGAGCATCGCGTAGAGGTCGGCGAGGTTGTCTCAACGACATATATTCGCTATCGTGCAAAAAAATGTTGTATCGCGAACAAGGCACCTGTCTTGATCGTGATGCAGGGAGACCACAGCATGATTCGTTTTTTACGTTTGCGTCGCCAGTTGCTTCTAGTCACTGCGTTGCTTGTCACGCCGCTTGGCAACGCCCTGGCGGACGAAATCAATGTCATTACTTCCGGCGCGTTCTCGGCGGCGTTTAAACAACTGGTGCCGCTCTATGAACAAAAGACCGGCCACAAAGTGAATATGCACTTTGGCGCGTCGATGGGCACGGCACCGGATTCCATCCCCACGCGTCTGGGTCGGGGAGAGACGTTCGATGTGCTGATTCTGGCGGGGTCCGCACTGCAAGGGTTTATCGAAAAGGGTGTCATCGAAAACGGAACCCGGGTGGACCTGGCGAACTCGACCATTGGTGCGGTGGTGCGCAAAGGCGCGCCCAAGCCGGACATCAGTACGGTGGAGGCGCTTAAAAAAACCTTGTTAGCTTCTAAATCGATTGCTTATTCCGCCAGTGCGAGTGGCACCTATTTATCGACGGAAGTGTTTCCGAAGCTGGGACTTGCAGAACAGTTAAAGGACACGGCCAAGAAAATTTATAGCGAGCGCGTGGCGACTGTGGTGGCGCGTGGTGATGCGGAGTTGGGCTTTCAGCAGCTGAGTGAATTATTTTCGATCGAAGGTGTCGACTTCATTGGTGAGTTGCCGCCTGAAGTGCAGCAAACGATTCCATTTTCGGCTGGCATCACCAAGCAAACTCAAAAGCAACAGCTGGCGCGAGAGTTGATCGCGTTTTTCGCTTCGCAAGAGGCCGCGCCGGTGATTCAGAAAACAGGCATGCATCCTTTGATGCAGAAGATGCCTTGGAATAACTGACCGTTCGCAAAGTCTGGATGGTGTTGTCTTAAACGTTAAGACCGTTCAGTCTTTGCTCCGGGTCGGCCGGAAAGAATGATGGCCGCAGCAAGCAGGTTGAGCAAAGCGGCCAGAATCAACGGTAAGTCATAACTGTTGTTCAAGTCGTACAGCACACCAAAAAAACCGGGCCCCATGGCGGACATGATTTGCATCAGCATCGCGCACAGACCAAAGACGATGCCAAAGGACAGCGAGCCGAACTCGCGCCGCACAATTAAAGGGGGCAGGGTGGTGATGTTGCCGGCCGTCATGCCATAGAGCAGAACGCCTGCGATCAGGCCCCAGGCATGCTCCGAAAAAAAGTACGTCACCGCCAAAGCAATAAAGGCCTGGATCAGGACGCCGCAAGCGATCAGGCGCACATCCAGTTGATCTGAAAATTTGGCCAGCATGATGCGACCGGTAAACGCCAGCAAAGCGGCGGACATGACGGTCAGCGCGGTGGAGGACTCACCGATTTTCGGCAGTAGCAGCGAAACCTGATGCGTTAAAAAACCGATTTGAACCATTAAGGCCAGCCCAAACGCAAACATCACGGTGCGCAGTTGCTTGGTCTGGATCGCTTCTTTACGTGTCCAGACGCGCGCGGGGCGTGTGGCATCGCTGTGTTGAGCCGGTAGACCATCGGGAAGCAAACCCAGATCTTGCGGTCGGTGCTTCATGACAAAAATGCCGATGCTCCAGACCGTCAAGACCAGCAGCAGGGCGACCGCCAGCATGGCCTGCGCAAAGCCCAAGGCATGAATGAGGAAAAGCAGAAACGGCACGCCCACCATCCCGCCTATGCTGGCGCCTAACAAGGCGGTCGAAACGGCGCGCCCCTGATAGCGCTCGAACCAGGGGGCCAGCGAAGAGGTAATCGACGTGGTTGACAGGCAGGACCAGCCTAAGCCCATGAGAGCGAAGGAGCCATAGACTTGCCAGACTTTAGTGACTTGACCCATGCTGGCCAGACCGAGCGCCATAACGGCGGACCCTGTGAGCATGACGGGTCCCGGACCGATCCTCTGGATGGTGCTGCCAACCAGGCCTAAAACAGTGGCGTTCACCAAAAACGACAAGGTGAGGGCGGAGGACACCATGCCGATGGACCAACCATGCAGTTTGCTCAAGGTGGGCAAGTAGACACTTGGTCCGTAGAGGGCAAAGGACCATGCCACTACGGCGACCAGCAGACAGCCCCACACCATCCACCAGCCGTGGAATAATTTATTTTGCTTCACGCCTATGCTCAATCAACTGATACAGTTTGAGTATCGCTTAATTGATGACCTCCCTCCAGTTAGTTCAGAGGCAAGACAATGAAATTGCACCCTTTTTCTCGTATGTTGTTGCTTGGTGGCGCCATATTTTCTGGTTTGTGCGGCGCACAGCAGTCGCCCTCCACCCCTAAAGATACCGTTCAGGCGCCTGCGCGCGTCGATATGGGTGACTTCTCGATCGACCAGACTGAGGTCAGTGTCGGGCGTTTTGCAGAATATGCCAAGCGCCGGCAAGTCGTGACCGCTGCTGAAAAAGAGGGGGGTGGCTTCGAGTACGTGCTGGGTTGGCAAAAGCGTCCAGGCTGGACTTGGAAAACACCTTTCGGCAAGCCTGCTGAACCTGACGAGCCAGCTGTTCATGTGAGCTGGTACGAGGCCGAGGCCTTTTGCCGTGATGCGGGGGGCAAACTGCCCACCAAGGCGCAGTGGTCACGCGCGGCCTATACCGAACAGCGCCAAAACCCGCCGCCACCCTTTGAGACAGGCAAGACTTATCCTTATCCAACAGGGAATCAGCCCGAGGGCGCCAATGTGGAGGGCAGTCAGGACGGGTGGCCAAGACATGCCCCGGTGGGTCAAACCAAACAAGGTGTGAACGGACTGTATGACATGGGGGCCAATGTCTGGGAATGGCTGGCCGATGCCGAGAACGAGACCCGCTTAACCGCCGGAGGCTCGTGGTGGTATGACCCGGGCAAGATGCGGCTGGAGGGGATGCAATATAAACCCGCAAATTTATATGTGGTTTATGTGGGTTTTCGGTGCGTATACTGATGAATAATTCAATTTTTACTGGAGCTTGACGTGTCGACCCCAATCAATGCCATGACGAGTACTTTTGCCGTCGCCCCCCAGCTTGGACCTGATGATATGGCTGCGGTGGCCGCTGCTGGTTATAAAAGCGTGATTATTAATCGTCCCGACTTTGAGGGTGGTCCTGACCAGCCAACAGCTGAGGTGGTCTCTGCCGCTGCACGCGCTGCAGGTCTGCAAGTGGTGTACCAGCCTGTCGTCAGTGGTGGGATGACGCCTGCAGATGTTGCGAAGTTTGCCGAACTGCTCAAAACGATGCCCGCTCCTGTGCTTGCCTATTGCCGCACCGGAACGCGTTGTTCGATTCTTTATCGGGCCGCAACCGAAAACTCTTGATTTGAATCAAATTCAGACCAGAAGTTATATCTACTGGTCTGGCTTTTGGACTAGGATGACGACATTGCAGTGCATTTGAGGAGTCAAAACATGTTCAACAAAATTCTCATCCCGACAGACGGTTCTGCTTTATCTGCTCAGTCGGCAAACGCAGGTATCTCCTTTGCGCGCACCACGGGCGCTGAAGTTGTTGCCTTGTATGTCACGCAACCCTTCGCTTCAACCATTGGCTTTGACGGCATGGCTGCTGCTTATGCGATCAGTGACGAAGATTATGACAAGGCAACAGCCGAGCAGGCTCAAAAGTATCTGCAACTGATTGTTGACCGCGCTACGACTGCGGGCGTGAAGGCCACTTCGCATGCTGTGTCGAACTTTAACGTCGCCGAGGGTATTGTCCAGGCTGCCAAAGACAACAATTGCGACATGATTTTTATGGGCAGTCACGGTCGCAGCGGTCTGTCGCGTGTCTTGCTCGGTAGCGTCACAACCAAAGTGTTGTCGCTGACGCATACCGCCGTGCTGGTGTACCGAGTCAAAGACTAAAGCGTTGCGCACTCTTTGAAGATCCGGACCTGACAGGTCCGGCAAATGTCTCTGTCCAACTTTTGAAAGATGCCGGCGATCGCTTCTTCCTTCGTCAGGAAGATGTGATCGTGGCCGAGTCTTTCGATAAAACCTGTGCGCTGCCACATGTGCAGCACTTCAGGTCGTGGGCGATGGAAATATAAATCCCCGCCTGCTGCGCGCCGGGCTTGCAGTTCTTGCTCCCACAGTTCGGCGCCGGACAAATCAATGAAGTTCATGCTTCGCGCCATCACTAACAGATGTGCGGGCGCGTTTGGTTCTTCCCGCAAGCGAAGCAGCGTTTGTGACACATGCTGAGTCGCGCCAAAATAAATCGACCCTTCCATGCGCAACATCAATACTTGAGGGCATTGAGGGATGTGCTTTTGCTGCGCGGGACTCAAGGGCTCAAGCATCCGCTCGGGTTGTCGGTCTAAAAAGCCCATGATGCGTATGGCGGGTTTTGAGGTGCGGTTCAGATAGGTCAAGAGCGAAAGTAGCGTGCCAAGCAAGATCGCGATTTCAAGTCTGAGCAAAATCGTGGCCAGCATGGTGACCGCGCTAATGCCGAACTCTTTGCGATGTGACCGCAAAAGCTGTTGCCATCTTGGCAAATCCAGCAGCGACCAGGCGACAAGGATCAGCAGGCCGGCAATGCCCGCCATGGGGATTTGCGATAGCAAAGGTGCGCTCACCAAAACCAGAAGCATCAGAAAGACGGCGCTCAAGACTGCGGCCATGGGGGTGCGCGCGCCGGCTTCAAAGTTTGGCAAAGACCGATTCAGCGAACCACAGGACAGATAACAGGAAAAGAAACCGCCTGCCACATTGGATAAGCCTTGGCCTAGAAATTCTCGGTTGGGATCAATGTGCTGACCGGATTTCACGGCAACCGCTTTCGCAATCGAGATGGATTGCCCTAGCGCGATGATGCTCAACGCGACGGCAATGCCAAAGAGTTCGGCGACTTCGGACCACTGAATCGCCGGGAGGTGAAAGCTGGGCCAGGGCGCGGGGATGGTGCCGACTTGCGTGACAGGAGAGAGGCCTAGCGTCGCGGCGGACCGGTTGAGAAAGATCGCGCAGCCTGTGCCCAGTGCCAGACCCACCAGCATGAAGGGAAGCTTGCGATTGATTCGTTTGACCAGGATCGCGCCCGCAAGCGTGACGGCGGCAACGATCACAGCGCTGGTTTGCGCATCACCCAGGTGTTGCGTCAGGTAGATCAGTGTGGGAATGCTGCCGTGCACATCGGGCATCACCAGGCCCAAGGCATCCTTCAAAGCATAGAGTGCAATGAGCAGGGCGGCACCACTGGTAAAACCCATGAGGGCGGCAGGGGAAATAAAGTTTGCCAGCGACCCCAGTCTGAGCAGGGCGACGCTCAATTGAATCAGGCCAACCAGGATCGTGACGACCAGAGCTAGTTCGATAAAACGTGTGGAGCCCGCTGCAGCCATCGGGATCAGCATGGCGTAGAGCGCGAGCGAGTTGGCGTTGGTGGGGCCGGACATGACATGTCGGCTCGAGCCAAACAACGCGGCGACGGCACAAGGAATGATGGCGGTATATAAGCCGTATTGTGCAGGCAGACCAGCCAGCGTGGCGAAGGCGATCGCTTGGGGCAAAACCAGAATCGCCCCCAGCAGGGCAGCGATGGCGTCCGCGCGCAGGGTGTCGCCATTGATCTGACTGACCCAAGGGCCGAACAGTTTGCTTAACAAGGATTAGGAGCGTTGCATATGGTTTCTTTCGAAAGGGAGATGCGAATCAATCTTATCTGGCTTATGATAGTCGAGCAGTCGGGTTCAAGTGTGGCAGCCATCGTTGCCCGTGATACCCCGGAGAACAAAATGACAATCAAAGTTGGCGATCGCGTGCCTGATGGCACCCTGACAGAATTCATCGAAACAGAAACTGCAGGTTGCAGTTTGGGCCCGAATGCCTTTCAGGTGGCCGATCTGGTCAAGGGCAAAAAGATTCTGGTTTTTGCCTTGCCTGGCGCCTTTACTCCAACGTGTTCGGCCAAGCACGTGCCGAGCTATGTTGAGCATTATGACGCACTCAAGGCAAAAGGCGTGGACGAGATCTGGTGTGTGGCAGTGAATGATGCCTTTGTGATGGGTGCTTGGGGCCGTGACCAGAAGGTCGGCAGCAAGGTTCGCATGATGGCCGACGGCTCGGCGCATTGGACCAAGGCGCTTGGTCTGCAGCTTGATTTGGACGCACGTGGCATGGGCATCCGTTCACAACGTTATGCAGCATATATCGTTGATGGCGTTGTGAAAGTCCTGAACGTGGAAGGCCCAGGCAAGTATGAAGTGAGCGATGCCGCTTCAATGCTCAAGGCAATCTAAAGCGCCTCTTTTTAACTGCGCTTGACGTTTTACCCGCATCCCGCCTGACAGATCGTTGGATACTGCAGGCGGGATGTGTTATTTCTAGAGTCTCTTTGCTCACACAGCACGCGCATGCTTTCCACCCTTGCCATCTTTCCTTCCCTGTATCTGTCGACGTTATTGATTCTGGTTGGAACGGGGCTGTTCAACACCTATATGGCTTTGCGGCTTGCCGCGGACGGGGTCAGCGAAGTCTGGATCGGTGCTTTGATCGCCGCTTACTATCTGGGGCTGGTTTTTGGCGCACGCGTCGGTCATAAGTTAATTATTCGTGTTGGCCATATCCGCGCTTTTGCCGCGGCCGGTGTGCTGTCGATCTGTATGGTGCTGGCGCAGATGCTGATTGATTCTCATGGGGTCTGGTTGGTGTTGAGGGCGGTAGCGGGGCTATCGCTCGTGACGCAGTACATGGTGATCGAGAGTTGGCTGCACGAGCAAACCGAAAACAATCGTCGCGGACGGGTGATGTCGGTCTATCTCATTATGTCCGGTAGTGGTACCGCGTTGGGTCAACTTGCGATCACGCTCTATCCTCTGCTCGATTTCAGGCCGCTTGTGTTTGTCGCGATTTGCGGTGCGCTGAGTTTGTTTCCGATTGTGCTGTCACGTCAAAGTCATCCGCCTGCGCCCATGCCCGCACCGCTTGATCTGAAGTACTTCAGCAAACTTGTTCCCCATGCCTTGCTGACGTCCTTTATGGCAGGGTGTATTTGCGGCTCTTTTTATGGCTTGTCTGCTGTTTACGCGGTCAAACAAAATCTGACCACGGCGCAAGTCGCTGTCTTTACCGCGACCTCGGTGATCGCGGGTCTGATTTCGCAATGGCCGATGGGCTGGCTTGCGGATCGCTTGAATCGTCGCCACATCGTCCGTGTCAACGCAAGCGTTTTGATCGTGCTGACCGCGTTGCTGTGGGGATGGTTCAGCTGGCCTTTCTGGATGCTGTTGATCATTGCGGCGGGGCTGGGCGTGTTTCAGTTCACGCTTTATGCGCTGGCTTCAGGGTTGGCGAATGACGGAATCGATTCGGAAAGACGCGTGGGTTTGGCTGCCGTTTTTTTGATGGTCTACGGAGTGGGAGCCTGTCTGGGACCCATTATGGCTGGCGCTTTGATGCGCTTCGCAGGTCCGGGCATGTTGTATGTGTTTAGCTCCGTTTGTGCTGTGATTTTGCTTCTTGTGATGGGTCGCCCCGTGAAAGTTCCCGCGCGCGCAACCGATGCGCTTTAAAGCTCGCAAACTTTTGATATAGCGCAAATACACTTGCCTCGCCCCTTGAGATAGATCAAGGGATATAGGGTGGCGCGGGCTTACGATTTTCTTACACACTAACCACGAGGATTCATCATGTGTAAGAAAGTGCTCGCAGCAGCTTTAATGTCGATCGGTATGTTGTCTGTCGCCAATGTTCAGGCTCAGGCCGCCGACCCAGGCCCCTTTATGGTTCGCGCACGCGCGGTATATCTTGGCTGGGAAAATGGCCAGAGTGGTGGGTTACCACTTGGCGGCGACACCAAAGTCACTGCGCAGAGTTTGTGGATCCCTGAAATCGATCTGACTTATTTCTTTACTAAAAACATTGCGACTGAACTGGTCCTGACCTATCCGCAAGACATCAATATCAATGTTGGTGGAACAAAAGCCGGTACCATTTCAGCTTTGCCGCCTTCGTTGATGCTTCAGTATCACTTCACCGATATGGGGGCATTTAAGCCTTATGTCGGCGTGGGTATCAACTACACCATTTTTTATAAGCGCAACAATATTTTGGATGGCGCAGCCAGTGTCAGCGATTCTAGCGTCGGCGTAGTCGGTCAGCTTGGCTTTGATTACATGCTGGACAAGAACTGGGGCTTGAACGTTGACCTCAAGTACATCCAGATGGCAACCAAGGTTTATGTGGGTGGCGATAAAGTCGGAACAGTGAACTTGAATCCGCTTGCTGTCGGTCTCGGTGTTTCTTACCGCTTCTGATCGTGCTTGAGGACTCACACAAGTAAGCAACGCTTCAAGTGCTGTGATCGTTAAAATGTGAAAGCCCGCCGGAATGTAGATTTCCGGCGGGCTTTTCAATTTGTCGGCACAACATCACCGACGATCAAGCTTAGACTTCGTAGGCGGACTCGCCGTGCGAGGTGACGTCCAGACCTTCGCGCTCCTGATCTTCAGGGACACGCAGACCGATCACGATATCAACCAGTTTGAAGGCAAGGTAAGAAACAATGCCCGACCAGATGACCGTTGTCAGTACGCCCTGGCACTGCAACCAGACTTGATCAATGATCGAGTATTCGGTCGAAGCCGCATTGGTGACATAGTCGAAAATTCCTGTGCCACCCAGAGCAGGCGCTGCAAACACACCCGTCAGGATCGCGCCGAGAATACCGGCAACACCATGAATGCCAAAGACATCGAGCGAGTCGTCCGAACCCAGCATACGCTTGAGACTCGTCACACCCCAGAGACCAAAGGCACCTGCCAGCAAACCGATCGCGATGCTACCCATGACGCCGACAAAACCAGCGGCGGGCGTCACGGCAACCAAACCTGCGACACAACCTGAGGCGGCACCGAGCACCGAAGGTTTGCCTTTGCTGATCCATTCAACGAAGGTCCAGCTCAGTACACCCGCTGCGGCGGCGATAAAGGTATTGATGAAGGCCAGAGCGGCCGTACCGTTTGCTTCAAGTGCTGAACCTGCATTAAAACCAAACCAGCCAAACCAGAGCAAAGCCGCGCCAGTCATGACATGAACCAAGTTGTGTGGTTTGAAGGGTTCGCGACCATAACCCAGGCGTTTGCCGATCACGAAGGATCCCACCAGACCTGCAACCGCTGCGTTGATGTGAACAACCGTACCACCTGCGAAGTCCAGCACGCCTTTCTGGAACAACCAACCTGCTTTCGCGGTCATCGCTGCCAGGGAGTCGGCATCTTTGACGTCGTCAGGACCAGGCCAGAACCAGACCATGTGAGCGATCGGCAAGTAGCTGAACGTGAACCAGAGCACCATGAAGCACAGCACCGCGGAAAACTTTGCGCGCTCGGCAAAAGCACCGACGATCAGGCAGCAAGTGATGGTGGCGAAAGCAGCTTGGAACACGACGAAGACAAACTCCGGAATGACAATACCTTTACTGAAGGTCGCGGCATTGGTCTCTGGCGTGATGCCTGCCAGGAACAATCGATCGAACTTGCCGATAAAGGCACTACCTTCGGTGAAAGCAAGGCTGTAGCCATATGTCACCCACAAGATGGTGATCAAGGAGAAGATCACAATACATTGCATCATGATGGACAGGATGTTTTTGCTGCGTGTCAGGCCGCCATAAAAAAGTGACAAGCCAGGCAAGGTCATCAGCAACACGAGTGCTGTCGAGATCAGCATCCAGGTTGTATCGCCCTTGTTGGGCGTGGGAGCGACCGCGACCGGAGCGGCTGTGGCAGCGTCGCTGGTTGCAGCGGCGGGAGCCGTCACTGCGGGTTTAGTGTCTTGTGCGTGCGCGGTCTGGAAAACCGCGAGACTGGCACCGCCAAGCGCGAAGGCCATCAAAAACATGGCCAGAAGTCGTTTGAGAAAAATAGTCATGGCTGATCCTTTTGATTAAAGGGCTGACGGACCGGTTTCGGCGGTACGAATACGAATGACTTGTTCAAGATCAGAGATAAAAATCTTTCCATCGCCGATCTTGCCGGTATGGGCGGCTGACTGGATGGCATCGACAGCTCGCTCAAGAATTTCGTCGCTGACGGCGGTTTCGATTTTCAGCTTGGGCAAAAAGTCGACCACGTACTCAGCGCCACGGTAGAGTTCCGTGTGTCCTTTCTGTCGACCAAAACCTTTGACTTCTGTGACAGTGATACCAGACACGCCGACATCGGACAATGCGGTGCGCACTTCGTCGAGTTTGAAGTTTTTAATAATGGAGGTGATAAGTTTCATAATGGTCCTCGCGCAGAAATTAGAATGT
>JACCDU011407574.1_pt1 | contig 13538 bp, 26 predicted proteins | sample 7446081 | NCBI WGS metagenome assembly JACCDU01 (sample SAMN15323447, study PRJNA562643) | freshwater metagenome | isolation source: river surface water | place: USA:Blue River Watershed | collected 2017-08-17 | reverse complement strand
TCGTTCGCGGTCCAGGCCGTCACCAGCGCCAAGGCGGGCACGTCCGGCTTCTTCGGCGGCGAGTTCGCCCCCAAGGCGCGCGCCCTGGCCGTCGACGGTATCGTGACGGCGCGTGACGTCTTCGCCGCCTTCCCCCACCAGCCGCGTGCGAAGCTCGTCGACTGCTGGGTCCACCTCTTCAAGCGCGGCCTGGCTGCCCGCGTCTAAGCCCCTCGGCGGCGACTGCGCGACTTCTAGGGGAGCCGCGCAGAGCCGTTACCTCTTCCCTCTTCAAAGGAGCCTGACATGGCCAACATGAGCTACTGCCGCTGGGAGAATACCCTGGCTGATCTGCGCGACTGCGCGAACGATCTGGAGGAGCGCCTGGGCGACCCGGGCGAGTCCCCTCCCCTGGACTCTCGAGAGCTCGAAGCCGCCATCAGCATGTTCCACCTCATGCGCGAGATGCTCGATTCCGTCGACGTCGAGGACTGGGACGACTACGAACAGGTCCGCGCCGCCCTCACCCGCCAGCTCGCCGCGCCGCAGGAGGAGTGATGCTCGTCTACTTCCTGACCGTCCTGTACGTCCTGTTCTGTCTCGTGCTGCGCGCCAATCTGCTGCACGAGCCTGTGTCCGGCTATACCTGCGCGGCCGAGGAGGAAGGGCGGCGTTGAACGCGGAGGCGGGCGAGGGGTTATAGTAAGTGCCCCTCCCCCACCCGCACACCACGCACGCCCATGCCTCGCCCACCAGCTAAGAAGGTCGCTGCCAAGCGGCCTGCTACTACCCCTGCCGCCGGCCTCAGCCCCGCGCAGGTCAAGGACCTGATGGTCGCCAAGCTAGCCGTCTCCGGCCTGCAGGACCACGCCACCGCGCTCCGGGTCAAACCCCTTACCGCCGCGCAGGTCGCCGCCGACAAGCACCCGGCCTTCGCCGGCTTCCGCATACCCTACATCAGCCCGCGCGACAACAAGGAGACCGGGTTCTATCGACTTCGCTACCTCGAGGACACCCGCACCGGGTTCCAGAAGCTCAGCGGCGTCAAGGCGATGCGGTACATCCAGCCGGCTCGGACTTTGAACGAGGTTTACTTCGCGCCTTCGGCCTTGATGACGACTCCCTGGCGCGATATTCTCGGCACAGCCGACAGTCCGATACTGATCACCGAAGGCGAGCTCAAAGCCGCGTGCGCGTGTATGTTCGGTCTACCGACTCTCGGTCTCGGAGGCGTCTGGTGCTTCAAGAGTACGAAGGCCGGGCACGCGCTACTCCCCCAGCTGCAGGAGATAGAGTGGGCCGGAAGGACCGTCTACATCTGCTACGACAGCGACGCGGTGACGAATCCCGACGTTCTGGCGGCCGAGGCCGCTATCTCCCACGCTCTCACGCAGTGCGGCGCGCTGGTGTACGTCGCCCGCCTACCACCTCTGAGCGACGGCAAGAAGTGCGGTCTGGACGACTGGCTGATGACCCGTTACGACGGAGGGAGCGCCTCCCCTGGGGAAGACCTACAGGCTCGCGTACTGGCGCACGCCTATCCTTATACGGAAGCCGCCGCGCTCCACGAGCTCAACACGCAGGTCGTGTACGTCGCCAACCCGGGCTTCGTCTACGACCGGGCTCGCGCTCTGCGCATGCGCCCAGGGGACTTCACAGCGCACCAGTACGCCAATCGCTTCTACTATCAGACAGTGACCGGAGCCAACGGAGCGCAGAGCCTGAAGAAGGTGTCTGCGGCCAACGCGTGGATCCAGTGGCCCCACCGCGCGGAGCTGGAGAAGCTAGAGTTTAGCCCAGGGGAGTCAGAGATAACGGAACGAGGCACGCTCAATACCTGGACCGGCTGGGCGGTGGAGCCGGCGAAGGGCGACGTGTCGCCTTGGCTCGACCTGATGGAGCACCTCTTCGCCGACGACTACGCGGAGAGGCAGTGGTTTGAGCGGTGGTGCGCCTACCCGCTACAGCACCCAGGAGCCAAGATGGCGACGGCAGCCTTGATCTGGGGTATAACGCACGGCAGCGGCAAGACGATGGTCGGCCACACGCTGATGAAGCTGTATGGCGAGGCGCACTCGGTCGAGATTCACGACACAGACCTGGAAGACGACCGGAACGAGTGGGCTGCCGACAAACAGTTCGTCCTGTGCGACGATATCGTAGCGAAGGGCGACCGCAAGCTGATGCGCCGGCTGATGACCCTGATCACGCAGCAGTATATTCGACTCAACCCCAAGTTCATTCCGTCCTACAGTCTCACGGCGCACGACAACTACTACTACACAGCCAACGAGCCGGATACGTTCTACATGGACGACGGCGACCGCCGCTTCTTCATCTATGAGACGAGAGCCGGCAAGTATCTTCCGTACAGGGAGTACGTCAAGTGGCGCGAGTCCAGCGAGGGGATAGCGGCGCTGTTCCATTATCTGCTGCACCTTGACATGGGCGACTTCGACCCTCAAGCTCCGGCGCCGGAGACCGACGCTAAGCGGGAGATGATTGAGACCGGCAAGAGCGACCTGGGGAGCTGGGTGCGGGAGCTCAAGGTCAATACCGACGTCATGATGGCGAAGTACGGATTCAAGGGCGACTTGATGGGCGTGCGGGAGCTGATGACGATGTACGACCCCGCAGGGCAGAAGGGAGTCACCGCGAACGCGCTGGCTCGCGAGCTGAGACGCGCAGGGTTCATCCTGCCAGGGCGAGGGCACCAGGTGGTGGACTCTGGAGGGGTCCAGGTTCGAGCGTACGCGGTGCGGAATTTCGAGTATTGGCAGAAGGCCGATAACAAAGAGATAACGGACCACTACCGCAGCAACAGGCCGAAGCTGGTGGAAAAGAAGGGTCCTAAATTCTAACGGTTCCGTCCACGTAAATGGCGTTATAATTGAGGCTCAACGTTCACCTGGAGCCTAGACGCCATGACGCAAACCCCCCTCGCGGTCTCACCGCACTACGACCTGAAGATGCTGCGGTCGCACTACGACGACCTCAAGCAAAGCGTGCGCATCAGCCTGCACAACCGGGACGTGGAGCAGCTCACGCGTCAGTACATGGCCGCGCACCTGACGTACACGCGCTTCGCGTGGGACATGTTCTGGGTCAGCACCAGCCGAGAGTTCTGCTCCGCGCTGTACGCGTACCTGAAGGACGAGCACATCGAACGCGCCATGAAGCGCCTGCTGGCCGAGCTCGGCGTGGGAGCGTGGGAATGACCCGCCCCGACCTGCTGGCCGCTGCCACGCTGGCCCGCACCAAGATCCGCTACCTGTGGGCGCACCGCCACCAGGACCCCGCCGCCGCGCGTGAGCGCGTCCACTACTGGGTGCGCGTTGCGCGCCTGCACCGCCCGAAGGAGAAAGCCCATGGCAACCCGAACCCCCGTCAAGTCTGAAGTCGCTGCGCCGCTGCGCGTGCAGGTCGTGTCTCGCTACATCGGCCACGACGACGTGGAGTACGCTTCTGAGCAAGAAGCCATGCTCAGCTGGGAGAAGGCCGCGCTGATGCGCTACCTGTATGACCCCGCCGAGGTGTCTGGCGGCGAGGCGAAACGCGTGGTCAACCTGCTGTCTTCGCGGCTCAATGCACAGGGCCGCAGCAAGTGGGTGGATCTGGTCACCAACCTCAAGGTGGAAGTCGACTACCGCCCGGAGGGCTGAGTCCGAGAATAACCCTACATCCGCGCTGGGCTTGCCGCAGAGCGCGGAATATAGGAAACTTCGTTCACGCCTTCCAACTTCCACCCCGCCAACAGGAGCAAACACCATGGCACACGAACTGAGTATCCGCGCCGACGGTTTCGTCGAACACGCCTTCGCCGCTGAAGAGGGCGCTGGCTGGCACGGCCTGGGTCAGCCGATGCCCGAAGACGCCAGCATCGAAGACTGGGTCAAGGGCTCCGGCATGGACTGGCAGATCAAGCGCAGCCGCGTGCGCTACAGCATCGGCGACGACGCCGGCCCGCTGCCCCTGTGGAACGACAAGCACGTCCTGTTCCGCAGCGACTCGCACAAGCCGCTGGGCCTCGTGAGCGACGAGTACAAGGTGGTCCAGCCGCGCGAAGTCATCGAGTTCTTCCGCGACCTGGTGGAGAGCGCAGGCTTCAAGCTGAGCACGGCCGGCTGCCTGTTCGGCGGTCAGCGCTTCTGGGCGCTGGCCAAGCTGGACGAGGTGACCATCGCCGGCTGGGACAAGGTGGGGGGCTACCTCCTGCTGAGCACTAGCTGCGACGGCAGCATGGCCACGGAAGCCCGGGAAACCACGGTGCGTGTGGTCTGCAACAACACGCTGAGCATGGCCCGCATGGGCGGCAGCGCCCGGGTCAAGGTGACGCACCGCAGCAAGTTCGACGCGGCTGCCGTCAAGGACCGCCTGGGCCTGGGCCTGGAGCACTTCCACCAGTTCGCGGTCGTGGCTGACGCGCTGAGCCGCATCAACCTGGACGCTGCGGCTGCGCGCCGCTTCACCAACACCCTGTTCGGCACGGCCGAGAGCGTGCGCGCCCACGCAGGCGAGGAGAAGGTGCTGAGCCTGTTCAGCGGCGCAGGCAAGGGCGCCGGGCAGCCCGGCTCGTTCGGCACCGCTTGGGGCCTGCTCAACGCGGTCACCGAGTACACCGACTGGCACAAGACGGCCAAGACCGCCGACCACCGCACCGACAGCGCGTGGTACGGTGACGGCAACGCCCTCAAGGAGCGCGCTCTGGCCACCATCGTCGAGCAAATGCTCTGATCAACCCGGGCGGGCCTATAATGGGCCTGCCCACCTCAACCAACCCAGGAGCCCCCGCCATGAACGCATCCGGCCGCCGCCAGCGCCAAGCGCGCAACGACTTCAAGCACCTGCCCAAGCGCAAGCGCCCCAACTACAAGAAGCGCGATGCCGAGACCAGCGCGCGCCACCTCGCCCGCGTGCGCGCCACGGAGCAGCGCATCCGCATGGGCAGCAAGAAGAAGTAAGCCGCCCCGCACCACAACCCGCCATAGGACGCACACCATCATGTTCAAGTTCCTCGACTGGCTGCTGCCGGTGCTCTACTGGGGCTTTCTGGCGCTGGCCTTTGCCGCCGGCTACCTGACCCACGCGCTGCTGCTGCAGCTGGGCCGCTACGAAGAGCCCGACTTCCAAGAGACCCTGCGCCTGGGGGAGGAAGACAAGTGAGCTACAGCGTCTGCTATCTGATGTTCTGCGTGGGCGTGCTCACCGGCGCTGTGTGCGCTCCGGCGCTGGCACGCAACCTGCGCCACTGGGTGCGGGACCCGCAGGACCGCGTCGTTGTCACCGCCGTGCTGGTGTGCGCTATGCTGGCGCTACCCGCCATTTTGTAAGGAGAACCTGCCATGTTTGAACTGGACGAAAACGACCTGCGCGAGCTCGCCGCCGATGACGCTTGGGCACGCCGCCAGCACCGCGCCTTCTGCGCGCACCCGGACCCCCGCGACCCGGACCACCCCTTCGATGACGAAGAGGACGATGACGAGGACGACGAAGACGGTGAGGGGTACTGAGGTGCTGCTGCCGCGCTGCACCGGATCTTGCAACCAGGGCCGCAGCCCCTGCAACTGTTCAACGGCTGAGCGCGGCTGCGCACGCTTGGCACCCTGTAAGGAGAGCGACATGTTCAAGAGCTTCATGGACCGGCTGGGCACCTCAGTCCGCGCGCTGTACCGGCTGGCGGCGGACCGGCTGCGGCTGGCCGTCAACAGCGTCACCGCCACGCAACTGGCGGCGGCGTGCTACGTGCTGGGGGTGGTGAGCGCATTGCTCGTCGTCCACGGCGCTGCGCAGGCGCAGCCGACGGTGGAAAGCCGCAGCGTGCCGCTGAGTGGCGGGCGCCTGACGGTGTACCTGGAGCCCGGCCTGTGCAAGGCGCCCGCGCAGCGCGCCGAGTACACCCACCCGGACACCAGCCTGAACGTCAGCGGCTGCTGGCAGACACAGCAGGACCCCCGCACCGGCAAGCTGATGGTGGTGGTCATGTTCCTGGATGCTGAGATGGCCGTGGTGCCGACCGGAGACTTCAAGTGAGCCCGGCCGGTCCCGACGTGGCGCTGGTGGTGGTGCTGTGGCTGAGCGCGCTGGCCGTGCTCACCATCGGCTGGTTTTTGGCTGGCGGGCCTGGGCTGGTGGTGCTGGCCGTGGTGCTGGCTTGCAGCTACGCGGGGCCGGCTGACGCGGCGTGCCGCCTGCAGCACGGCGACAGCATGGACTGGAAGGGCGACAAGCGCGCCCACCTGCTGTGGAGTGGCGCAGGCGCGCTGGGGGTGGACGCCGCCGCAGCGGTGCTGGACCTGCCGCTCACGACGACGGACAAGTGGCTGGTTGCCATGGCGCCGGGCCTGCTGCGCGAGCTCAAGACCGGCTGCGGCAGCGACACGCGTGGCGGCTTCAGCTGGCAGGACCTGGTCTACAACGGTATAGGCGCCGCCGCCGGCTTGGGCGTGGGGCAGGGCGTGCGCGTGCTGTTGGCGCCGCACAGCATTCACATCTACAAGGAGTGGTGAGGTGGAAAAGTTCAAGCTGTTCAACGCACCGCTGGGCACCCGGTTCCGCTACAAGGCTGACGAGCCGCACACCTACGTTCTGCTGAGCTACGAAGGTGCGGGCCGCTGTTGTGAGGATCCCGAGTTGGTGCTCAACCGCTACCGCACGCCGCACGGACGATTTCTTCAGGGCGCCTACACTGTGTCGGACTCACGCGCCGAGTTCGAAGCACTGGAGGTGTACCCGCCCGCCCCCGCTCCGGTGGCGCAGGGCGAGCCGGTGGCGTGGCTGTACGACTACACGGACGCGGACGGCGACTGCCGCACAACCGCATCAACGCGCGATCCGCTCATCGTCTACGCGCACGAGCTGCACCGGGTCAGCAACGTTCGGCCGCTGGCGTGGGCTTGCCCGACCACCCCCGCTCCGGTGGCGTCGCCCGACAAAACCGACTGGAAGGCCATTGCTCGGGTGCAGTCGGCAAAGCTTCACGTTGCGCTGGATAGGCCGGGCGCACGGGAGCGGCTACAAGCCGTGCTCCAAGAAACGAGCTTGGACGCCCCCGCTCCGGTGGCGCAGCCACAGATTGTCGGATGGCACTATGCCGGCCGCACCTTCCAGCACAAGGGGGAGGCCGTCTCCGAGGCCACGGGCCAGGAAGATCAACCCGCCGCCGGTCGGTCACCGGCACCAACCTGAAGGAGAACTGAGCATGTGCAACTGCACCCAACCCCCGCGCCTGCAGCGCACCGAGAAGCACTGTGACCGCATCGTGCGCGTCTACGACGACGGCCGGCGCGTGACCAACTTCCTGCGCCGCAGCTGACCCCGCCACGGACGGCCGGGCTGCAAGGCTCGGCCGCACCTACGATGAAGACCACCCCGTACCCGTTGATTGGGATGGAGCAGCAGATCCGAGAACTGGAGGAACAGCTGGATTTCGAACGCCACCTGCGCCACCAGCTGGAGCGCCACGCGCGCCAAGCCACTGCCATGACGGTGCTGGCCGCCGTCGCGTGCGTAGGGCTGGCGCTGGCGTTGCTGCACCTTTCTACCGTATGCACCGCGCTAAACTAGGCGCACCGCAACCCCTTACCGCTGGAGTACCGCAACATGAGCCGCCTTGCCCTGCTTTCCACCACCGATGCGGTGGACCCCCTACCCCTTGCCCGCCTGGGGCCGCCCGTGCGCCACGCGGAGGAGCGCCGCGCCGCCCTGCTGGCGGACCCCTCGTACCGCCGGCGCGAGGCGGAGAAGGCGTTTGAACAGCGCCACTACCCGACTCCGGACGGGCAGACGCAGTACACGATTCAGGCAGCCACGCTGGACGCCATCTCTGCAGACTTCAACCGCGCAGCGCTGCACGCAGCGGGGGAGCTCCGGTCCGACGGTCTGGTTCCTGTGTCGCTGGACGAGCTGCTCAAGCAGATCAAGAGCTTCGAGCAGGACCGGGCCGCAGTGATGAAGAAGCCCGCCACGCCGGACCGGGCCGCAGTGATGAAGAAGCCCGCCACGCCGGACCGGGCCGCAGTGATGAAGAAGCCCGCCACGCCGGGCGCCGACAAGCACACCCAACGCGCAGCCGCACTGTTCTGCGTGGAATACTCCGCAGTGACGCCTCTGCAGCGCCAGTACGCCATCTGTCACACCATGCACGAGCAGTACAGAACAGCCCAGACGCTGGAGGCGTTGCAGTACGCGTCTGAGAAGCTGCACGGCGCGAAGATGGCGAAGAAGCCCACCGCGCCCGTCGCAAGTCCGAAGTCGCGCGGCGAGCCCGCGCGCGATGACGACGCCTACGAAGCCGCGCAGCTGCGCGCCTACGTGGCTCAGGCCAAGGACTGACCGCCATGGCCCGCGCACCCCGCCCCACCGGCCCCGGCAAGCCTGTGCAGCGCCTGGGCTCTGAAGTGCCCGGCCAGCCCTGCACCGGCCTGCTGGCGGGGTGCCTGTACACCCTGCGGCCGGAGGGCGCCGCGTGGCGCTGGACGCTGCGCTACGGCCCCGACCTGCCCAGCTACTACGCGGACAAGGCCCCGCGCACCGGCACCGAACCCACCCAGGGCGCCGCCCGCGCGGCGGTGCAGATGCTGGTGCGCAAGGGCTTCCTGAGTGTGCAGCACGCACCGGAGGAGCTGTGACCAAGCCCCGCCACGTGGCACCGCATACGGCAGCCACGGTCAAGAACAGCCTGGGGGCGCAGAGCACCATGCGGCGCAGCGTGGGTAAGCTGCTGCGCTACATGATGGACAACCCAGAGGGCGTGTTCATGGAAGAGTTGATTGAGGCGTCCGGCATGGCGCCCAGCACGACGCGCGCGTGGGTGAACGCCTTCCGCGCCGAGCAGGTGGTGCGTGTGTGCGCCTACCCGCCGGACGAGCTGGGCCGGCGCAACACCGTGATGCAGTACGCCCTGAACCCCGAGCGCAAGAACGACGCCCGCAAGGGCACCCCCATGACCAACAGCGAGAAGACCAAGGCGTACCGCGACCGGCTGAAGGCACGCCTCTCCGAGCGCAAACACCCGCTGATGAACGGCAGCTGGCTGCGCAGCAACGCCACCGACCAGGAGGATTTGAAGTGAACAAACCGCGCATACGCGTCAACCCCCACCGGCGCGAACACTGGGCCTACTCCGGCCTCAAGTGGGTGTGCGTCGGTACGAACGAGGACGGTGTGCGTTGCATCGGCAGCGGAGACACGCCGACGGACGCCTACTCTGTATGGAAGCGTCTGGCCGCGCACCGCTACAGCCGCCGCACCACGGACGTCGCAGCATGAAAGCCCCCACCTTCTACCACCTGCTGGGGGTGGACGCTGGCGCTACGCACGAGGACCTCAAGCGCGCCCGCGCCCGGCTGGCCCGCGCCGCGCACCCGGACATGGGCGGCACCCACGACGCCATGGCAGCCTTGAACCTCGCGTACGAAACGCTCAACAACGCTGAGCTTGCCAAGCTGTACGCGGCGGACATCCGCTACAAGATGAAGCTCAAGGACTGCGCCAAGTGCGAAGGTGCCGGGTTCTGGTGGCAGCAGAAAGGCTTCAAGGGCCGCGTGCGCGTGGCCTGCACCCAGTGCGCCGGGGTGGGCGCAGCGCCTGCAGCCGGCTGGGCTGCGTACAAGGAGCCGAAGCGATGACCACGTCGTTTGAAAACAAGCGCATCTGGCTGGGGGACGACCCCACCGCGCCCAGCGGCATGAGCCTGCGCCCGCTGCGCATCAACCTCGCACCGCACCCGAAAACCGACGTGCCGATGGACACCCGCAGCGTGGTGCAGCGCCTGCCCACCGGGGGGCCCGTGGCGGCGGTGGACTTCTGCGTGACGCTGGGCGAGGGAACGGTCAGCGAGCCCGACTTGCTGACCGACATCCACACCTTGGTGCGCAGCCCCCGGGGGCTCAGCCGCGCCAGCCTGCGCGCCGCCCTGGAGGCCAAGGGCCACCACCCCAACCACGCCCAGGTGCGCGCACTGATGCTGGATGCACTGCGCACGCTGCAGGCCGCTGATCTGGAGCTGCGCCGCACCACCACGGGCGGCGATGCCGTGTGGCGGGCGGCTGACTCCGCTACCCGCTAATACACAGACTGCGCTACTATAGGCGCACCCTGTTTAACAAGGAGCACCGCAAGTGAAGTGCAAGAATTTCCAAGCCCGCCTAGCTGACGCCCCCGCGCGCCGGCAGCGGGTGCGCCTAGGCGCGTCGTTTGAAGCTGAGCTGCTGCGCACGCGCCAGTTCAGAGCTGAGCAGCAGGAGGCCAAGCTCCGCATAGAGGCCATGCAGAACTGCCAGTACAGACTCTACGAACACCAGCGCAGTCTGCTGAACTCTGGCGGAGCCGGGCTGATGAACGCCGGTATGCGCACCACCCCCGGCATGGCCGCTGTAGTCACCCCTTGGCACGAGCATATGATGGCAGGCGAGGAGCGGATGCTGCGAGACGCACCGCCGCGCCACCCGCTGCGACATCACGCCTTCGCGGCCCGCGCCTACGCCCTCGACCTGATGAAGCGTGTTGAGCAAGCCTGCGCGCAAGAGCGATCTGCGCGGCTGGCGCGGTTGCGTGGCAACCTGGGCAACCTGGGCATCTGCACCGTCGTGCTGCTGGCCGCCGCCGTGGCGGGCACCCTTACCTACAGACTGCTGGAGCTGCTGCCGTGAGACCGATGTTGTCCGCCACCTTCACGCCCGCGTGGGCGCCGCGTCTGCGCTTCCCGCTGCTGGTGTCGCCCAAGCTGGACGGCTTCCGCGCCCTGGTGCTGGAAGACGGCAAGATCTACAGCAAGAATCTGAAGCTGATTCGCAACGAGTTCATTCAGAACTGGTTCAGCGCCGTGCTGCCGCCGGAGCTGCTGCAGGGCCTGGACGGCGAGTTGATCGTTGGCCCACCCACCGGCGGCAGCGTGATCAACCGCACCAGCAGCGGCGTCACCGCGCGGGCGGGGGAGCCTGACTTCACCTACTGGGTGTTCGACAACTGGATGGCCGAGGACGACACCTTTGTCAACCGGCTGCGCTTCGCCGGCGCACAGGCCAAGAGCCCGGCAGCAGCCCGGCGCGTCAAGCAGGTGCCACACCGCTGGGTGAAGACGATGGAAGAGCTGCTGGCCGCCGAGCAGGAGTTCCTGGACGCGGGGTATGAAGGCATCATGCTGCGCGACCCCGACGGCCGGTACAAGCACGGCCGCAGCACGGAGCGAGAGGGGCTGCTGTGGAAGTTCAAGCGGTTCACGGACTTCGAGTTCGTCATCACTGGCCTTGAGGAAGCTGAGGTCAATCTGAACGACGCCACCATCGACGAGCTCGGACGCACCAAGCGCAGCAGTGCCAAGGCGGGTAAGGTGCCCAAGGACATGATCGGTACGCTGCTTGGCCGCCGTCTGGACACGGGTGCGGAGGTGCGCGTCGGCCCCGGCAACATGACACACGCGCAGCGCGTGTACTACTGGAAGCACTCTGAGGAGCTGATCGACCAGATAGGCGTTGCCAAGGTTTTCGAGTACGGGGCGGTGAACGCGGACCGCTTCCCGACTTTCAAGTGTATCCGCGACAAGGACGACCTGTGAACCCAGTGACCAAGCAAGCGGCGTGGACCGCTGTGACGGTGGCCTTCAGCATCGTGGCGGCGCTGACCGTCGCCAAGCACGCCGAGGCCAGCAAGAAAGGAAGTGACGACCATGGCAGCTGTAAGTCCTCTTGTGGAGGTGGCGGCTACAAACCCGGCCCAGTTCCTGCGCCGAGTCCGGCGCCTGCACCTGCGCCTGCTCCGGCACCGGCCCCGGCACCCGCCCCAAGCCCAGCGCCTGCGCCAGCGCCGCCTCCGGCGCCGGCTCCACAGCCTGTTCCAGCTCCCGCCCCTGCGCCGCGTGCCCAACCGGCACCGAGTGGAGGTGGTACTTGGAAGCCCTGGGGCGACCACCAGCTGTGCGCCGTGAACCCCGCCGCGTGCGCACCCAGCGCCCCGCCGGAGCCGCCCACCTGCCCAGAGCAGCGCCCCGTGGTGTGCCCGGCCTACGCACCGCCCGTGGTGGCGACGCAGGAGGAGCTGGACAACCTGCTGGCCGCTGCCCGGCAAGCCGGGTGGGCTGACGGCTGGAGCGCCCGCGCTGACCTGGAGCGCGCCGCCGCTGCGCCCGTGGTGGTGTGTCCGCCGGCCGCTGCGGAGCCTCCGCCGCCTGTGGTGGCCGCTGCGCCGGCCAAGCCCAAGCCGGCCGCTGGCAAGCCCAAGCGGCAAGGCCACGGGCTGCCCTGGAGCAGCAAGGCAGCCCAGGTGCCGCGCGGCTGCGGATGGTGAGTTGAGCCCGCACTCCCTGCGCACAGCGACACGAAGACCACGCGCCCCAAGCCAGCGATGCCCGGCCTAACTACCCGGGACTAGACCCAAGCATCCCTTAGCAACGGGTGCGGGCGGTGAAAGTCGGTAGAGTTGCGCCCTGCGCACAGTGCGGCCGTCCTGGACATGACGTTAAACTGTCCACGCTTTACTTCTAGCGCAGCGCCCGGCTATACTGGGCGCCCTTAGCCCCTAAACCACTGAGCCTCTAAGCTCCGGAGTACATCACCATGGCAACCAAGAGTGTCAACCAACAGGCGGATCATCTGGCGCAGCGCGCCGCCGCCAAGCCGGCAGCCGCCCCCAAGCTGCCCAAGACCCTGGCCGCCTGCGCCGACGAGTACTACACCGTCATGCAGGAGCGCCTCAAGCTCCAGCGCCAAGTGGACGAGCTCAAGAAGCGCGAGACCCTGCTGGCCGAGCACCTCATCCAGAACCTCCCGAAGTCCGACGCCACCGGCGTGGCCGGCAAGCTGGCGCGCGTCACCGTGGTCAACAAGATCCGCCCCGAGGTGGAGGACTGGGACGCCCTGTACGGCTACATCGTCAAGCAGTCCAAGAAGGACCCCGGCGTGTGGGCGCTGCTGCAGCGCCGCGTGGGCGACGCCGCCGTGCAGGAGGTGTGGAACGCCGGCAAGGAGGTGCCGGGTGTCAAGCCCTTCACCTACCCCAAGCTGAGCTACTCGGCCATCAAGCCCGCTGCGTGAGGGCGCTATGCCCTACACTGCTGACGACAGCGCTGAGTTCGCGGCCATGTGCCGCGCCCGCAAGCTCTACGGGGACGACGAACCTGTGAACATCTTCTACCTGGACGAAGACCCGGCCCGGTGCGCGCAAGCGCACGTGGACCGGCACGTGGTCAAGATGGTGCTGGAGACCGCCCAGCTCCTGTCCACCGCGTGGCACGTGGCGGAGCCGGACGCCGTGGTGAAGGATCTATTCTTCGCCGACCTGCCCGGCGACGCCCCGCCCGGCGAGTGCCCCGCCTACCCGCAGATCCGCCTAGGCGCCAAGGGCGGGCGCATCTACAAGAAGACGCACGAGCACCACCCGTGCGCGGAGTGGGCGCGCACCAGCGCCGCCAACTACAGTTGGCTCCACCAGCTGGGCCTGGAGCTGTGCAAGGAGTACAAGCACCGCTACAAAAAGGACCACGCCACGGCCGAGGTGCTGCACACCCTGCGCAAGGTGCCCAAGCTGCCGCGCGGCCAGATGAACGAGCCGCCCTGCGCCATGCC
>JACCDU010123146.1_pt1 | contig 13544 bp, 13 predicted proteins | sample 7446081 | NCBI WGS metagenome assembly JACCDU01 (sample SAMN15323447, study PRJNA562643) | freshwater metagenome | isolation source: river surface water | place: USA:Blue River Watershed | collected 2017-08-17 | reverse complement strand
GTTGGCCAGCGGGTTGCGCTGGCTGCGCTCGTACAGTGTGAGGCCCACCAAATACGCGCTCAACGTCAACACCAAAGCCAGCAGCGGGCTGCCCGAGAGGTAAACCCAAATCTCAGAGATGGGGGGCAAGTGCGTTTGAAATTCGTTACTCATCGGTCGGCTCCTTCTTGGCCAACACCTTGAGCAAGCCCGCCGTCACCGCCACCGTGGCCACCACGCTCACCACCAGCGCCGCGCTGATGGCCCATGCGTTGGCCTGCAACACAGGCAAGTAAAGCACCACGCCCACTGATGCTGGGATGAACAACAACCCCAAGTGCTGCAAGATGCTGCCACCAACAAGGTCTATTGACGCAGGCACGTGGCCGCGCACGCTGAGATACGCCAGCAACAAAACCAAGCCCAACACGGGGCCGGGGATGAAGGGCAGGGCGAACTTAGAGACCAGTTCGCCTAGGGCTTGGAAGATGAAGAGTTGGACGAGGCCTTGGATCATGGGGCCAGTGTAGGTGCGTGCAGGTGTGGTGGAGAGTGAAACAGTTTTGACTTGGCGGATGCGAATCGGCCATCTGAAGAATTTGGTGAATATGGTCTGGGTTTTTCGAGGTCCAAGTTTGTAAATTTTTTGTCCCTTGTGCAAGCGGCAAACCACCTCACCGTTGCTAATCAGGTCATCCATCAAAGCAATCGCACAACCGTAGTTCAATTTGAGTCGTCTTTGCAAATAAGCGATGCAAATTGAATTGGGTGAATGTCGGCATTCATCAATCGCTTGTGCGTAGAGATGTGGGGCGTAGGTTTCTTTGGTCATGTCAACAGCGTAGACATGACCGCGACAAAATGTGACGGTATGCGTTAAGTTGTGTTCTGTCTGCGCTGAAGCATGGAGTGAAGCGGTCTCAACTCTTGCGATGCGTGTATCTTGTTAACGGGCGCCCATCGCCAACTGCAACGCCAGTTGGTTATGTCGCTCAATCAACGGCCCCATGTCCACCGTGGCAATCTCACCGTTGCGCACCACCACACGTCCATTCACGATGGTGTAGTCCGCGTTGTCGCTGGCGCATAGCAGCAGCGCACCCACGGGGTCGTGCACTGCGCCGCCTGCCATGCTGAGTGTGTCGGTGCGGAACATGGCGATGTCGGCGCAATAGCCCTCTTTGATTTGTCCTAGCTCGTGGGCGCGGCCCAGCACTTCTGCGCCGCCGCGTGTGGCTAGGCGCAGGGCATCGCGCGGCGTCATCTCGGCAGGGCCGTGGTCGCAACCGAAGTCGTCTAGTGCGCGGCCCACGCGAGCCAGCAGCATGGCTTGGCGTGCTTCGTTCAGCAGGTGGGCGGCGTCGTTGCTGGCGCTGCCGTCGACGCCCAAACCAATCGGCACCCCGGCGTCTAGCATTTTGCGCAGGGGCAAGATGCCGCTGGCCAAACGCATATTGCTGCACGGGCAGTGGGCAATGCCGGTGCGTGTGCGTGCAAACAAGTACGTGCCTTCGTCGTCCAGCTTCACGCAGTGGGCGTGCCACACATCGTCGCCCACCCAGCCGAGGTCTTGCGCGTACTGCGCTGGTGTGCAGTTGAATTTCTCTTTCGTGTACGCAATGTCGTGGTCGTTCTCGGCCAAGTGCGTGTGCAGGCGCACCTTGTGTGCGCGGGCTAGTTTGGCCGCTTCGCGCATGAGGTCTTGGCTCACGCTAAAGGGCGAGCAGGGGGCCACGGCCACATGCGTCATCGCGCCAAAGCTGGCGTCGTGATACGTCTCAATCAGGCGTTGGGTTTCTTTGAGGATGAAGGCTTCTTTTTCCACCACGCGGTCGGGCGGTAGGCCGCCTTGGCTTTCGCCCACGCTCATGCTGCCGCGTGTGGCGGTGAAGCGCATGCCGATCGTGTGCGCAGCTTCGATGCTGTCGTCTAGTCGCACGCCGTTGGGGTAGATGTAGAGGTGGTCGCTGCTGGTGGTGCAGCCGCTCAGCAGCAGCTCGGCCATGGCCACTTGGTTCGACACCAACACCATCTCAGGCGTGAGCCCCGCCCAAATGGGATAGAGCCCTTGTAGCCAACTGAACAACTCGGCGTTTTGCACTTGCGGCACTGCGCGAGTCAGCGACTGCACCATGTGGTGGTGCGTGTTGATCAGGCCAGGTACCACCACGTGGCGGCGTGCGTCAATCACTTCGTCGACTTGCTTCAAAAGCTCGTCGATGTTTTCTTCGGCAGGAATGATGCGTTCGATGCGACCATCGCGCAACAGCAGCGAAGCGTCTTTCAGTTCAGTATTCGCATCGTCTTGTGTGGCGATGCAGCGGGCGCGGTGGATGAGCAAGGTGGTCATGGACTTGTCCTTCAAAAACAATCAAACAAGTCGTGGCCGAGTCCCCTTGGTTTGGGCGAGCACCACGTTGCCGCGCATCCCGGGCTTTTGCAGTGTTTGCAATTTTAAGCAAGCCTTTTGCGAGACGGACTCGCTGTTGCAGGAATGTGTAGCCGCTATATGCGCATCATTTAATTTGTCGCGCGGTACAAGCTGCAGCCTGTTACCGTCATGTCGGCACGCAAGATGTGGCCATGTGTCGAGTCTGTACAAAACACGGTTTTGCGATCGTGGCCACCAAACGCCAAGTTGGTGATGGACGCGCCTGCAGGGCCAGTCAACACTTCTTCAGGTTCAGCTCGGGGGCCGAGTACCCACACATAGGCCAGCCCCGGATTAGCTACCAGCAGTCGGCCGCTTTCATCCATTGCCAATCCATCTGGGCCACTGGGGCCATATGAGGTGAAGAACTGTCCTGCTTTCGACACGCTGCCATCCGCCAATAGCGGCATGCGCCAAACACAGTTGCCGCGAGTGGCAGCAACAAACAAAAACCGTTCGTCTTTGGACAGCACGATGCCGTTGGGGCTAGGCACATTTGACAGCAGCATGTCCAAGCGTCCATCGGGTGCCAAGCGGTACACCCGACCTGTGGGGTCGTGTAAACCCGTTTGACCTTGGTCTGTGAAATACAAGTTACCACGTGAGTCAAACACCAAATCGTTGACACCCTTGAAGCGTTCACTGTTACGTCGCTCCAGGTAGGGGCGCACTTGTCCGCTCTCGATATCAAGAACTACGAGCCCATTGCGGTAATCCGTGATCAACAGTTCTTTTGCGTTGAGAAACTTCATGCCGTTGGGTTCACCGTCCCATTGCGCAACCAAGTCCCACTGGCCTTTGGGGTCGATGCGGAACACACGTCCAAAAGGAATATCGGAGACGAACAGGTTGCCCTCTTCGTCAAAGACGGGCCCTTCTAAAAACGAGTCTGCCAATCGCCCCCCTTGGTTCACATCAGCCCACAGGCTGCGCACACCAGTGCGACGGTAATGGTCTGGCATAGAAGTGAACACTTCTAAGGCGCGAACGGAAGGGGTCTTGAGCAAAAACATGGTGCGGATTATTGACTTTGAAATGCCGTGTTCGATTAATCGGCCTTGAGGTTGAGTTCAATGGCCAGCTTGGTGTAAACCTTGGCATCGCGTTCCATCTCGCTGCCAAAGGTCTCACCGCAAGTACTTTGAGGCTCCATACCCATGCTTTGTAATTTAGCCACTGTGGTTGAGAGTTCTGCGTACTGTCGAGCGACTTTCTGCAAGCTTTGCAGAACGGCGAGTGGCGTGCCAGCAGGGGCTAGCAGACCATACCAAGCATCGGCCGAATAGCCTTTAACTCCCGCTTCTGCAAAGGTGGGTACATTGGGTAAGAGGGTGGAACGACGTGGTGATGCAACTGCGATCGCGGTGAGTTTGCCTGCTTGCACCTGCGGCAATACTGAACCTAAGGTCGCAAACGAGCTGTCGAGTTGCCCGCCCATCACATCAGTCACGACTTGGTTCGCTCCCTTGTAAGGAATATGGTTCATCGACAAATTGGTCATGCGCAAAAACTGTTCACTGGCGAAATGACCCGAACTTCCGCTGCCGGGTGTTCCGTAAGATTTTTGGCCTGGCGCCTCGCGCACCTGCTGCATAAAAGCATTGAGGTTTTTCGCATTCATAGCCGGACCAGTGACAAGCACGGTTGGACTGACAGCCAGTGTGCAGATCGGTGCAAAGGAGCGCACTGCATCAAACTTGACGCGGGCACTGTAAAGCGCCGGAATCATGGTGTGATTGGTGGCCGCCATGAGCAAGGTGTAGCCATCGGCTGGAGCAGAGGCCACAGCCTCGGCTGCCAAAATGGTGTTGGCACCGGGCTTGTTCTCCACGATCACCGGTTGGCCCAATGCACGTGAGGCGTGTTCGGCAAAGGCTCGTGCCACCACATCAGTTGGCCCACCAGCTGAGAAGCCAACGACGATACGCACGGCCTTGTTAGGCCATGCCTGTGCCCCGACACTGTTCGCCATTAGGGTCAGCAGCGCAGCGGCCACAACATGACGTGAAAGTTGTAATGGTTTCATGTGTGGCTAGCCTTCATTCTTTCTTAATACCTGCGGCCTTCACCGTGGTAGCCCAGCGACCGGACTCGGCGGCTAGGTATTTGCGGAATTCTTCGGGTGATGACGCCACGATGCGCGAACCTAGGCTGTCGAATTTGGACTTAATCTCAGGCGTGGTCAGTACTTCGCGCAGAGCCGCATTCAAGCGGTTGACGATTTCCACTGGGGTGCCGCGTGGCAGAAAAACACCATTCCATTCATAGGACTCATAGGGCTTGCCGATCACTTCAGCCACAGTGGGCACATCGGGGAACAGCGGGTTGCGCTGAGCCGATGTGATGGCCATTGGCTTGACCAATCCGCTCTTTACATGGCCACTGATGGCGGGTAGATTGAAAAAGCCCATATCCACTTCGCCTGCTAGCGTGGCTGTGATTGCTAAACCGCCGCTCTTGTAGGGGATGTGCAACATGTTGACGCCTGCGGACTGGTTCATCAGCTCTGGAGCCATGTACTGCACGGTACCTTGACCGCCAGAGCCAAAAGTGAGCTTACCGGGCGCTGCCTTGGCTGCTTTCATGAGCTCTTGACCAGAAGCGTAGGGAGAGCTTTTTGGCACTGTCAGCAGCATGGGCGTCACGCCGACTTGGGTGACTGGGATCAAGTCCTTTTCTGGATCGAAAGGCATTTTTTGCAGATGCGGATTGATCGACAGTGGTGTCGCGTCGTACAAAACTGTGAAGCCGTCTGGTGTTGCTTGTGCTACGGCTTGTGCGCCGATCATGCCGCTGGCACCAGCTTTATTGACCACCACGACTGAGGTGGCAAGCTTGGGGCCCAGATGCTGGGCGATCAAACGGGCCAGCGCATCGGCTGTACCACCCGGTGCATAAGGCACAACGATGCTGATGGGTTTGCCATCGGGCCAAGCGGCGGATGCGGCAGTCGCGGTCAATGACAAAGTCAGGCCGACAGCGGTCATAAAGGTGTTGAATTTTCTGCGTTGCATGGTGTCTTCCTTTTGAGTATTTGTTGAATCTAAACCGTGGCGATGGGTGTGACAGGTGATCCAGCTGCTCCGGGCAGACGCAGTGGGGGGGCTGTCAACAAAAAGCGCGAGCGACCAGCGCTTCGCAGCCACTGCGCGAGCGGTGTCAGCCACCACAGCTCGCCCAGATGGATACCGTTTTTGAACAGGCAGTGTGCGTGCAGTGGCAGTCGTGGGCCACGTATGGGGGTGCTGCGGGTCAGTGAAGCGGTGGGCACCAATTCGACGGCTGGGTTGTCGGCCATCAGGCAGGCCAGCCGTGTGTCGGTGATCCAGTTGAGCAGTCGCTCGTCCGAGCCGTCTAGGCCGCTGCCGGTCTCATGCAGGTGCTTCACATCGGGCTGCTTGCGCATAGCTAGCAGCGTGTCGGCGTAACCGGTGTGCAAACAGACCATGTCGCCTTCTTCGATCTCGACGTTGTCTGCGTCAAGGATGCGCATCAGTTGGTCGTAACCAACGGCTACGCGTTGTCGACCGATGTGCTTTTCCAGGTCGATCAGCACGCCGCGGCCTTGTGCCCCGTGCATCGCCAAATTGGCCACCCCCAGTGCACCAGCGTCTGGGTCGGGGTAGCGCGCCCAATCTTGCGTTGCTGCCACATCGATAGTGCCTGGGTGCAAATCGCTGCCTGCCCGAAAGCCGTTGTAGAACACAGCTTCGGCTTCGCCGTCACCATCGGCATCGAAGCGACTACCGATGTGTGCCAGACTGTCCCACTGGGTTGAGTACTGGGTGTTCATCAACATGACTTCGTCGCAGACGACGTCAGTCAGATTCGGATCTTCTGTGGCGTAGGACCAGCAAAAGCCTTGAACACCTTTGCTCGCACCGTCGCGCAGTGTGCCGTACAGCCGTGGCGGCAAGCGACGCCCATTGAGCGCCATGCCACCTGGCACGTCCAGTGGGAGCGACAGGCAAAACGTTAGGCCTTCGTGCACCTCGGCCATGCCTTGGCGCACCTTGGCAGGCGTGACCAAGTTCATTCGACCCAAGCGATCGTCAGGACCAAACTCTCCCCAGTGACTGCCTTCGGGAGTATGTTTCCAACGTGGCGTCATGACTATGTCTTCCGAGGTTATTGACGTTCAAACGCGGCGTTTGCAGCCACTTTTGCCCAAGCCTCAGAGCTTTCCTTGAGGACGCGGGCAAAGGCTTCGGCATTTACCTGACGTGGATCGGCGCCCATACCTTCGGCAAAGGCCTTCATGTCTGGGGTGGCCATGGCCGTGGCGATTTCTTTTTGCAGTCGGTTGAGTACGGCAGCGGGTGTGCCTTTGGGGGCCCACAGGCCTGTCCAGTTAACAACTCCATTCCATGCCACGCCCGCTTCGGCAAACGTTGGCACATCTGGCAGCGAGGCCACGCGCTTATCGCCGCTCACAGCCAGCAGGCGCAATTTGCCGCCTCGCACATTAGGCATCAGACCAGTTGTGGATGCGATTTGCATATCGATAGTGCCCGACAGAACGGCCTGTGTGGCCTCTGCTGCACCTTTGAATGGAATATGCATGAAGTTGGCGCCGCTTGCGATGCCCAAGGCCTCGCTTGCAAAGTGGGGCGTTGTGCCTGCACCGCCCGAGCCATAGCTCACCTTGTTGGGCTGCGCCTTGGCGTCGGCCACCAGCTCGCGCAGGGTCTTGTACTTCGCGTTGGCATGGACGGCGAGTGCCATGGGGGTGAAAGTAAAGGCGCCCACTGGCATCAAATCGTTGCTGTGGTCAAAAGGCAGTTTCTTGAAGATATGTGGCAACAGCGCATAGGTGGTGTCATTGGCCATCAGTGTGTAGCCGTCGGGTTCGGCTTTGGTCACCATCTGAATGCCAATCGTGCCGGTGGCACCCGCCTTGTTTTCGACGAAAAAGCTCTGACCGGTTTGTTCGGTAAGCTTTTGTGCCATCTTGCGCGTGACCACATCGACCGCACCACCCGGACCGTAAGGCACGATGATCTTGACGGGCTTGCTCGGCCAGCTCTCTGCAAAGGCTTGCGGTGCGAGGCTAGCCAAGAGCAAGGCGGTCAGTGTCCATCGACGTGTTGAGAATTTTTGGGTCATATTTGTCTCCTGTTGGAATAGAGTCTCAAACGCGAACAGCGTGGATCATTTGAATGCCAAAACATCCAACACGTTACGCGCGGCGCCCACGCCCATGTTGATGTACGCATCGCTGGTCACGCCACCAATGTGCGGGCTCAGGATGATGTGGGGCACGTTATGGAAGATGTGCGGCACGGTCATGGGTTCTACCGCAAAGCTGTCTAAGCCTGCAGCAAATACATGACGTGATTCGACAGCAGCGAGCAACGCTGCTTCGTCGATCAGACCACCGCGCGCCGTGTTGACCACGATCACACCTGGTTTGCATTGCGCCAGTGTGGTGGCGTTGAGTAGCTGTTTGTTTTCTGGGGTCAGAGGGCAGTGCAGCGAAATCGCATCTGACTCTTGCCAGATCGTGTTCAGGTCGACCGACTGGATGTAGTCAGGCAGGTTTTTGGCAAAGGGGTCAAAGCCCAGCACTTTCATGCCCATGGCATCGCACATACGTGCAAAGCGCTGACCAATCGCGCCCAAGCCCACCAAGCCGATGGTGCGCCCATGCAACTCGATGCTCTTGTGTGTGGCTTTGTCCCAATGGCCTGCGTGCATGCGTGTATTGAGATCGACCACTGATTTGGAACATGCCAGCAGCAAAGCCAGTGCCTGTTCTGCAACAGCGGCAGCGTTGGCGCCAATGGCAGCACGCACTTCGATGCCACGGGCTTGAGCGGCGGCCTTGTCGATGGTGTCGGTGCCGCTGCCGTGCTTGGAGATCACGCGCAGCGAAGGCGCAGCGTCCATGACCGTGGCGCCCACTGCACCATAGCGCACGATGATGGCCACGGGATCATGCTGTTGACACAGCGACACCATGCTGTCTTCGGTCGGCGCTTTTCCAGCGTAGATGATTTCGAAATCATTCAGAAGGTGCACCGCTTGTTCTGCCAGATCGGCACCGGTCACGATGAGACGAGGTTTGCTCACAGCTCTTCTCCTTCTTTCAATACGCCTGCAGCACGCAGAGATGACGTCAGCCAAGAGGCGGCAGTTTTTCCTTCCTTGATTTGGGCGATGCGCTTGGCTTCGTCTTCGACTTTCTTGTGTGCCGCTGGAATCAGGCTGGCGAGTTTTTCGCGCTCGACAACGACCACGCCATCGGCATCAGCCAGCACAAAGTCACCTGCACAAACGGTAACGCCACCACATGTGATGGGGTGACCAATGCGGCCACCGATGTTTTTGGTAGGGCCGTTGGGGTTGGTACCAAAGGAGAAGACTGGGAAATCCATCTCGTCAATTTCCAAGCTGTCGCGCACTGCGCCATCCATGATCACGCCGGCAATGCCCAGTTGGCGGCACGCCGTCATCATGATGGTGCCCATCAATGCAGATGTTTGATCGCCTTTGCCGTCAATCACCAGCACATCGCCGGGTTTGGCCATGGCCATGGCCGCGTGAATCATGAGGTTGTCGCCAGGGCGTACTTCGATGGTCAGTGCGGGGCCGGCCACCTTCATGCGTGGACGTAAAGCTTGGAAGCGGCCATGCATGGCGCCACGGCGACCAGCCACATCAGCCAGGATGGCGGCTTGAAATTCTTCAGCCTGTTTGACCAGTTCGGGAGATACGCGTTCGAAGTTGCGCAGGATGTCTTGGTTCATATGAATGTCCTTGATAACGAAATAAAAATTAATCGGCTTTGATGTTGGCTGCGCGGATCACACGCGCCCAAGTGGCTGAGTCACTGGTTTGCGTGTCGCTCAGTACTTTGGGTGTGCCGCCCACCAGCGTGATGCCCAGCTTGTCAGCCAAGTCTGTGATGGCGTTGTCACGAATCGCTTTGTTGATTTCGCTGTTCAAGCGTTGCACGATGGCGGTTGGTGTTTTGGCCGGTAAGTAAACGCCTTGCCACTGCTCGACCACAAAGTCTTTTTGACCGGCCTCTGCCATGGTGGGTGTGTCAGGCAGTACTTTCAGGCGTGCTGATGAGGTGGCTGCCAGGGCTCGCAATTTGCCCGCCTTGATGTGGGGCAATGCGGCAGTGATCGGTGCAAACATGAACTGCACTTGGCTGCCTAGCGTGTCTTGCAGCGCTGGCGTATCGCCTTTGTAGGGCACATGAATGAACCGCACGCCGTTGCGTTGAGCCAGCAACTCGGCTTGCATTTGCAAAATGGTGCCGTTACCGCCAGACGCAAACGCAATCTCACCTGGTTTGGATTTGGCGGCCAGCAATACATCTGCAACGCTCTTGAATGGCTGCGACGCGGATACCACCAGTACATGTGGAATCGTGCCCACCAGTGCCACTGGTTCGAGGTCAAGCAAAGGGTCATAGGGCAATTTGCCCATCAAATGTGGCGCAATCGTTTGTGCGCCGATGGTGGTGTGTAGAACGGTGTGGCCATCGGCTGCTGCTTTGGCAACAAATGCACCACCGATGGTGCCTGTAGCTCCCGGTTTGTTATCCACGACTACGGTTGCATTCATCGATGCAGCCATCCGTTGTACCAAGGCTCTGCCGAGCACATCGGTGCTACCCGCTGCAGGATAAGGAATGACCCAACTGATGGGGCGTGTGTTGGGCCAGTCAGCTTGGGCCATTGAGGCAGGCAGCGCAAAAGACATGGCTAAGCTGGCGAGCCAGTTACGGCGTGAGAGGTGTAATGAGTTGTTCATGGTTATTCATCCAAAGTGACGGGGTTGAATCCGTAAAGTTGTTCTGGGTTGGTGACCAAAATTTGTTGCAAGCGATGTGCATCTCCGGTCCAGCGGGCCAGTGCGTTGATTTGCGCTGCATCGTTGGGCATGGGCTGTCGTCCAGCGGAAGCTGTGGCATGTGGCCAATCGCTGCCCCAAACCACGCGGTTCATCGCCGCGTCTATGAAGCTGCGCGCCAAGGGTTGCAGTTGTGGGTCTTCGGTGCTGAGGGTGGGGCTCACGAGGTAGCCACCCGACAACTTGACCCAAGCACGTCGTTCGCGCAATAAGCTCAGCACAAGTTCATGTGCTGGGTGCTGGGCGTAAGCATCGGGAGGTATGCGACCAAAATGGTCAAACACCACCTCCACTGGCAGCGAACGCAGCACGCTTGCCATGGGCATCAAGGTGTCAAGAGGCATCAGCAGTTGCAGATGCCAGCCCAAAGGTGCAATGCACTGGGCCACTCTCTCGATGTCGCTGGGTTCATGTTGCACACCCAGCGACAAGTTGATGCGAGCACCACGCACACCCAGCGCATGCAGGGCGCGCAACTCGTCGATGTTTTCATAGCCAGTCACAACTGCCACGCCACGGCCACCTTCGCCCAACTCAGCAAGTCCCGCCAGCATGGGCTGGTTGTTTACCCCGTAGGTGGAGGGTGTGACAACCACAGCGCGCTGGGTGCCCATGCGTTGCTGCACAGGGCGGTAGTCGCTGACTGATGCAGCAGGCGGGTGCAGACTTGCCCCTGTCACGGCTGGGACGCGCGCATCGTAGACATGGATGTGACAGTCACAGGCACCAACAGGTAGTGGTGTGCCTGCGGAGTCCAAGCCTGCTGAAAATGGGAAAGGCGTCGACATGAAACGTCTGGACGTATGTTGCAGATGTCTTTAGTCCGCTTTTGCGCCAGAGTCTTTGACCACCTGCGCCCATTTGGTGATGTCCGCCTTGATGAGTTTGCCGAATTCATCAGATGAACCTGGCGTGACATTGAGGCCTTGGTCTTCCAGTTTTTTACGCAAATCGGGCGAGTTCAACGCTTTGTTGAGTTCGGCATTGGCGGTGTTCACCACAGCCGTGTTGAGTTTGGCAGGGCCCAAAAGGCCGAACCATGTCACGGCTTCAAAGCCTTTGTAGCCAGATTCGGCCACAGTGGGGGTTTGGGGTAGGTCGTCTGTACGCTTGGCCGCAGTGACAGCCAACGGGCGAAGCTTGCCGTTCTTGATGTGGCCCAGCAGTGTTGGAACTGAAGACATGTAGAGCTGGACTTGGCCGCCGATCACGTCGTTGATACCTTGTGTTGCGCCCTTGTATGGAATGTGCGTGAGTTTGACGCCAGCCTCACGTTGCAGCAACTCTGTGGCGAGGTGTGCCACTGTGCCATTGCCTGAGGTTGCATAGTTGATAAAGCCAGGCTGCGCTTTGGCTGCTTTGATGACATCGCCCAAGGTCTTGAACGGCGAATCGGTGGCGACAACCAACACCAGCGGTGCGTTGCCAACCAGACCAATCGGGGTCAAATCTTTCACAGGGTCATAGGGAAGCTTGCTGTACAGCGATGGGTTGATGGCCAAGTTGCTGGTTTGGCCCATCACCAAGGTGTAGCCATCGGCTGCAGCCTTGGCTGCCGCGTCAATGCCCAAGTTGCCGCCCGAGCCTGGTTTGTTATCGATCACGAACGTCCATTTGGTCGTCATCGACATTTTTTGTGTCACATCACGCGCCACGATGTCGGTGCCACCCCCCGCAGGAAATGGCACGACGATTCGAATTGATTTGCTAGGCCATGCATCGGTTTGGCTGATGGCGGGCGTTAAGGCAAGGCTACCTAGCAGGCTGATCACTAAGCGGCGTGAAGTTGTGTTCTTGGGCATGTATGTCTCCGTGTGGTTGTGTTGTTGAGCGGGTCGGACTTTAAATGTGTGTTTCATTCAGTACAATGCCATTTCGTACAACGAAAGATATTTCATGCCGCGATATTCCGGAACAACCAAAAATGAAGGCCATGACAAGGGTGGTGAAGGTGGGGTGATTTCGGTGACCCGCGCCTTGCTCATCATGGAAGCTTTTCGCATTGGCGAGCGTCATCTCACTCTTGCTGAATTGAGCCGTCGAACAGGCTTGCACAACAGCACGGTGCTGCGCTTGGCGAGAACGCTGTCGCAGGCTGGCTACATGGTTCAGCGTGAAGAAGGCGAGTGGCGACTAGGCCCCGCCGCGGGTTGGTTGGGTGCGCGTTATCAAGCGGGGTTCGATATCAACAATGTGGTGGAGCCAACGCTTCGTGAGCTGTCGCAAGCCACGCAAGAGAGTGCTTCGTTTTATGTACGAGAGGGCAATGAGCGGGCGTGTATTGCTCGCGTCGAGGGGCCTCAGTCTGTGCGTCACCATGTGCGCATTGGGATGCGTTTACCGTTGAACCTTGGGGCACCTGGTCGCGTGATCTTAGGGTTTTCAGGCGAAGCTGGCGCTGTGTACGAAGATATACGGCGCTGTGGCTATCACGTCTCTATGGGCGAGCGTGAACCACAAGTGTCCAGCGTAGCTGCTCCTGTGTTTGGGTTGAATTGGCGCTTGCTGGGATCCATGTGTATTTCAGGCCCCACCTCTCGCCTCACAGAAGCGCAGCTGAGAAAACATGCGCAGACGGTCATGGATGCTGCCAATCGTTTGTCTTATGCGTTGGCTGGTGCGCGCTCCGAAGAAACGCCGAAGGTCATCTCTACTTGGCATCCTTAAATCTGTTGGTGTGGCGCTAGGATAGATAAATGACTGATCTACACATTGATCCTCAAGCTTTCCTTCGCCAGCTCTACGACGCAGCGGTGCACCGCGCCTTGCCCCTGCACAACACCGCCGCCTATTTGCCCACGCCGCCCAAAGGCCGCACGGTCGTGTTGGGTGCAGGCAAAGCCGGTGGCGCAATGGCCCAAGCGGTCGAGGCGCTGTGGCCCACCGATAAACCCTTGTCTGGTTTGGTGGTCACGCGCTACGGCCATACGCCCCCGCGCCCAGCGGGTGTGCCCGAGCGCATTGAGGTGGTCGAGGCCTCTCACCCCGTGCCCGACGCGGCGGGCCTAGCAGCGGCTGAGCGCATCTTGGCGCTGACGCAGGGGTTGACCGAGGACGATTTGGTGCTGTGCCTTATTTCAGGCGGCGGCTCTGCTTTGCTCACGCTGCCCACCGATGGGTTGACGCTGGAAGACAAACAACGCATCAACAAAGAGCTGCTCAACAGCGGTGCCAACATTGGCGAAATGAACTGCGTGCGCAAGCACCTCTCGCGCATCAAAGGCGGTCGCTTGGCCGCCGCGTGCGCACCTGCGCAAGTGGTGACGCT
>JACCDU011208196.1_pt1 | contig 13549 bp, 5 predicted proteins | sample 7446081 | NCBI WGS metagenome assembly JACCDU01 (sample SAMN15323447, study PRJNA562643) | freshwater metagenome | isolation source: river surface water | place: USA:Blue River Watershed | collected 2017-08-17 | reverse complement strand
TTGGCGTCGCCCTTCATGCCCACCGGAAACTTGGTGGGCTCAGGGTCCAGGCCCACGCACAGCATGGAGCGGTTTTGGCGCTCGGCGGCGCGCAGCATCTCGAGGAAGGTCATGCGGGGGATTTTAGGGGGCTAGGGCAACCAGCGCAGGAGCGTCTTGATCCACATTTTTGATGCCACGCTTCAGCTGCCCTAACTGCAAGAATCTGCTGAGGCCTCAGACCCAAGCGGGGTATTAGGTGGGTTGGCTTCTCAGCCGTACCAGTGACATTTGCTTTAAGTGTTTCGCGGAAGGCTGGAAAGGCTGCTGGCTGGCGTTGTCGAATTCAACGTTCGCAGATGACCCTGATATATTTTTTGATGGATGGGCATTTATTAATGGCCTGTATCAGCCTGATCAGTGCATTCGCGCCTACAGGCTTTGTACGGTAGCAACTACACAAGCTGACATTGATGACAAGTAGCTTCGAGCCAGCATCACACTGGGAGCAGATGTTCGGCTTCGAATCCCAAAATGTGTGCTGGGCTACCCGCTTCTAGTCGCCCCAACAGGCTCAATTCGATTTCCACCGGACATCCGCTGCGTCGGTCTCAATACCAATGAAGCACTGGTTGAAAAATGCCATCACAGCACCCCACGCTTCCGCCAAATGTTATGGCTAGAGCGAAACCCGGGCCGACACTCTCACGACAGCGTCCAGCAGTCTGGATACCTTAGCCGCTGCCGCGCCTCGGACGTGGAAGCCCAGCTCTAGCGAGTACTCGAAGCTCCACTTGGTCATGTTCGACGAACCAGCGTAGCACTCCGAGTCGTCCATTCGAACGACCTTTGCATGGAACGTTTCGTTCTCTGGCCTATCTGGTCTTGGGATGCGGAAGTCGTAAACAGCCACGCCTAATGTCTTGAGCTCGTCGGCCTTGCTGGCAAGTGCCGCGGGAAGCCCGTCCCGGACCACAAGCTCCCGCGCTACCCCTGGACGTGTGGCCTGGAACAAGCTAACGATACGCTCGGCACCATCCTCGTCAACGAAGGGTGTCATGACCGAGAAGTGCCTTGTGGCGCTGGCCGCCATCTGCCCCAACATCACTGCAGTCTCTTCAAGGCCCCAGAGACCTTCGATAGTGCTCCCCAGCTCAGCAACCAGTCGGCTTGGCGCCGCCGGCCGCGAGATGATGACTTTCACCTCGTCCGCATCCGCGTGAACCCGGTCCCGGTACAGACGTGCTCCTCGCATGAGCAAGGCGATTTCTCGGGACGTGTCTTGAGGCAGAACCACTGCCCACATGCCGTGAGCGTCTTTGGTCACTACTCCCGCCTCTTCGGCCGCCTGGAGCCCCGCGATAACTGCAGGAAACCGCGAACTGCTGATCCCGCAAATCCTCGACAGCTCACGGGCGTCATGCCTTCCGGGCAATTTGCCCGCTCCGGCCCAGCTGAGCGCGGGCTCGAGCACCTCGACGTGAGGTGCGAGTTGCACGAAGAGATCGTCAGCGTTCTGCACTGGAGACCACCTTGGCCGTCGTGATGTCGAGATAGCCGTCGATGCGCTTGCCTTGCTCCCGGCCCTCATCTTCCCTAGGAGCGAGGCCACCGCGAAGCACCGAGCGCGACAGCAGGCGGTTTGCGGCGACGCAGGAAGTCTCCGGGATGACGATACAGCTCGGGCACGCACCTCCGTCGGCATCGCACAAGCTGCCCGAGCCGCACATAAGCGTCCTTGGCTCCAAGAGGTGCTCGAGGAACACCGTGTTGTAGTTGCGCCAGAGCGCTGACAGGTTGCCCAAGTCCATCGTCGTTCCGTTGCGGTAGACCACAAACGCCAAGTCTGCTGGAAACAGGTACTCCCCGAGGCTGCCCATGTCCAAGCCTGAGAACTCCGCGACTGCCTTCATCAGCGTATGCGCGTAGGTGTGCAACAGCGTGTAGACGTAGCGGTACGTGTTGGCCGGTCCGGGCTTCAGATCCGAGAAGTACTTCCCGAACGGAGCCGCGCTCTTCAGGATGTGGGCACCGAGCTTCAAGTCACCTGCTGGGTCCCAATCAGGAAGGTCGGTCACGCCAACAGCGCGCAGCCACCCGTAGACGAGCTCGGGGTTCAGGCGTGCGTAGATGGCCTCGTTGGCCTGGGTGACAACGTAGATTGGGATCTTGCCGTTGCCCAGCGGCTGGAACAGGTTCAGCCGAACCGGCAGCATGAGCTGCTGTTGATCGCTCTTCTCGATGAGCGGATCAGTCGACATGCGCGTGAAGCCGTGCGTGAAGCGGCATAGGTCGAACTCACGGATCAAACCCATCTCCGCAAGCCCCATGGCAGACAGCAGCCGCGCTGTCGTCGCCTTCTGCACATCCAGCTCCGCCTTCGTCCTGGGAGCAAGGTCCCGGTCGGGTTCCGTAAATCGTACGAACGGCGAGCGCCCGTCAGCTATGCCCAGCTTGGTGAGCTTGCTGCGACGTAAGGCCTCGTGCTCGACGGCAAGCACCAGCGGGTCATAGCGGCTTCCAAACTCGGCGCGCCGATCAATCTGTCCCGTCAGCCACGGTGGCGGCTCATGCTTGACGGGGATTAGGCCTGGTGTGGCCTTCCAGTCGTCAACCAAGACGCGCAGCCTCGCAGCCAATTCATCGCACATGGGTGACGGCAACGCCTGGCGCATTCGGTCGAGGTCCTCGTACAAAGACACCTTAGCGGTCTGCCCAGCCTTCCTCATCATCTCGACGATCTCGGGGTCGGTGGGCGGTTTGGCGCCAAGGCCAAAACGCTCGGAAGCAAACCCGGCCAGGTCCGCCTCGTTACCCTCCTGCAGCATTAACAGGAGGTCTCGCTCGCCCGCGGCGAAGATGATGAACTGCTCGCTGTGCGGGTAGAAGGCAGCTGTGGCTCGATAGGAGATCGGTTCCATACGCCGCCAGCGGGGCGGGCGCTGCAAGCACTCATCGCCCAAGAGCTGCGTGGTCTCAGGGTCGTTTTGAAGCCAGCTGTCTCCCTCCTTGTGGCCGTTTTCGCACTCGAAGACCCACTCACCGATGCGAGGCGACTTGTCGATGAGATAGAACTTCCGGCTCTGACACACAGAGCATGCCTGGATGGGAGCTTTCACCTTTTGCTCAGGCTGACTCCACTCCCACTTGCCCGGGCTCGGTGGCTCCCAGTTGCCCGACCAGTGTACGAAGATGACGTCAAGCTGCCGCCAACGGCACTTGCCCTTGTGCTCAGCCTTGCGCGTGTCGCACTGGTCGGCTTTGAGCTCACCGATCTCGTCTGACGCCTGTTGCACGGACTCGAACTTCCTAAACCGCCCGCACGTGTTACACACGAAATCCAGCGGAGCGGGCACGTAGCCCATGGCCTTGGGGTCAACGAGTTCGAAGCGACTCGGTGCTGGGGCCTTGAAGCTCCCGTCTGGCAACAAGGCGGTGTCGAGGCACTGGGTGGGAAGCGCTGGGGCCTTGTCCGTGCCGCCTTGCATCGCTCGGCTGAACCAGCTCTGCCAAATCTCGCGCAAGCGAAGGTGAATCTGGGTGGCGGTCTCATTCGTGATGTCGGCCTTCGCGGGGCTTTGACCCTGGTCCGGGATGGACAGACAGGCGCCCAGGCCGCCTTCAAACGTGAACAGAGAGCCAGGTGCGTAGGCGGTGGCCAACTGGCCGCGCGAGCGAGTCATTCGCGCCGCCAGCTTCTTCTCTTCCTGCTCAGCGCCTGTGGTTCTTCTTGTAGCCATCTTCAATCTCCCAAGTCCGTTCCCTCGGCAACGCCACAGCGGATGAACTTCATGACCTTGCGCGCGACTTCATCGCTGACTCCATAGCGTCCATTGAGATCTCGCCGGCCAAAATAGATGAATCCCGCCTCGTCCACATCTCGTAGCGACGTCATAGGCCTGTTCATGACGCTGGGCTGGGCCTTGAAGTAGTCCATCAGGTAGCGCTGCTCACCCAGCGCATCCCGTGCCCAGTTTGTCAGAAGCGTCTCCACCCGTTCGCGGATGAGCTCCTGGTAGTGCTGCTTGCCACCGGGCGCGAAGTCACCGTCCAAGCCGATGGCCTTTTCGACGAAATCGCAGATGCCCTTGATTAGCGGTCCCTTGGTCGCAGCGTTTTTGTAGATATCGACGATGAGCGGAATCCACGACAGGTCTCGTACCGTGTGCTTCTTGTCCGGATCAAGCTGGTAGAGCTCCGAGACGTAGCGCACGCCGGTGAGGTAGGCCTGGATGAAGCTCGGCAACACCCGCTCGATGGCCCGTCCGGCCCAGCGGTCGATGGCTGCCGGCGAAACCATCCGCTCGAGGAACCGGTGGTAGCTGTCGAAGACTTCGACGATGTAGCGGTCTCTGCGGCGCTGAGGCGTGGGGATGAGCACCACGAAGCCCACGTGCGTGCGACCCACGCGCGAGGAGGCCTGGATGTACTCCGCGACGTCGGAGGGCATACCGGCGAAGAACATCGAGTTGAACTCCTCAACGTCCACACCATGCGAGACGGCTGAGGTGGCGATCACAGAGCGAAGCGCGTCGGTGAGCTCGGGCAGCGGCTCTCCGGGCTTAGGCCGCGTCTGCGCCTCTTGGACTGTCGCCTGGATTTCGCCCTGGGAGACTGAGCCCGTGATGAGATTGGTTCGCAGGTCCGAGATGGGGAGCTTGCGTTCCGCATGCCGCTTGCGCGTCTCCTCGAACTCGGCGGCCATGATCTGGTCGCCACCCTTCTTGTTGGTGACGTAGGTCAGCGCGATACGGTGCAAGTCGACGATGGAGGCGAGCTCAGAAGGAGTCGCTGCCAGCAGCTTGCCCCGGTAGAGCTGCTCGAGCATTCCAGGCGAGACACTATCGACCAGCTTGGCCCTGGCGGCTGCGACCTGAGCCTCGTCGCCCGAGGTCAGCGCCAACAAGAGCTCGGTGATGATGGTGTGGAAGTTCGAGAGCACCGCCACGGTCGTCGCCGTGTGGGCTCGGCCATTGGTCATGAAGCCGACGTAGACGCGGCTCCAGCGCGACCACTCCTCGACGTTCTTCAGTGCGGCGCGCTGCGGCTCGTCGTCGGGCGGCGCGGTCGGGCCTGCGTAGAAGGACTCGTAAAGGCTCTGACCCGGATACGGGAACTGCATCGCGGGCACGGGCCGCTGGTAGAGGTGTTCGAGTTGCCGGTCAGGATCTGAAACCGTGGCTGAGGCCGCCACCACCTTGGCCCGGCGGCGTGTGCTGCCATCGGGCTCGTAAGCCACGAGCTCGTAGAGTGGCTTGGCGATGGAAGTCAAGATCGCGTCAAGGGCCGACTCAAACAGGCCCGCGAACGTGCCTAGCGACTCGTCGAGCAGGTGAGCCTCGTCTTGGATGAGCAGGCTCGGGAACGGGTCGTGGAAGAGGTGCGTGCCGTCCGGGTAGGCCGGATAGAGCTTCTCGTAGCCCTTGGCCTCGACGTCCCCCTCAAACTCGCTGGACTTCGAGGGCATGACCAGGCGCTTGGTCGCTCGGTCTCGCAGAGGCGCAGCTCCCAGCATCGCGTAGATGCGACGCAGCGTACCAGACGACTGGCCAATCAGGGCCAGCTTGTCGACCGTGCCCAGCAACACGGAGGGTGCAAGGTCGTAGATGTCGACGTCGCAGATGTAGAACGGCAGCGGCTGGTAGCCCCCAGTGTTCGATTCGCACTTGGCGTTCGAGCACACGTGCGCGAGTGTTCCGCCCTTGTCCGCAAAGCGGCGCAAAACCGTCTCGCTGCGGCAGAACGGGCAGCTTGGAATCTTGTTCCAGGCAGCCTTCTGCAGCTCGTAGTTGACCTCTGCAGCCTCGTGATCTCGCTCAGACTTGAGGTCCGCTGGGACATCCTTGATGTCAGGGATGTCGGAGACACCCGGTGCGTAGTGGTTGTTCGGCGAGCCGCCGCTACCGACCCAAAACCCGATGGCGAACGGGTCGCCGCCAATGACCAGGCGCTTACGCACCTGTTCGGCCTTGGCTAGCGCGAGGGCGCAGCGCTGCGCTTGCTGAATGGTCAGCAGCCGCAGCGGGTAGCGAATCATCGCAGTCACGCCAACATGCTTACCACGTAGCCGGTCGAAGAACAGCGAGAGCACCAACAAGCCGAAGAACGCTTCGGACTTACCGCCACCGGTCGCGAAGTAAAGCAGCGAGACCGTGTCGTCTCTCTCGCGGTCAAACTTGTCGCGGAAGCACTTCATCCGGCTTGCCATCGCTGGAACGTGCGCTATGACGAAGGCAATCTGGAAGAGACGCCACGCGCCGTCGTCGCTCTTGAGCTTGTCGCGCATAAGGTTAGCCATCGCCTCGTTCATGCACAGCCAAGCCTCGTAGACCACCGCCTTGTCGTCCGCTTGAGGGCCTCGCTCTGCAGTCTTGTCCCACGCAGCCTTGGATTCCTGCAAGATCTTGAGGCCAGCCTTGACCGCTGCAATCTCCTTCTCCCAACCCTGCTTGTCCTTCGCGAAGCCCCCTTGCTCGCGCTCAAGTCCCGCCTTATCACCGGACTCCAGGCCCTCTGCAAGGTCTACCGTCTCGTCGAGCTTGGCGAACCAAGCATCCAGCGCATCTCCCAACGGTAAGACTGCATCGAGCCCTGCCGGCGTGGAGAGAAAGCGCATGGTGGGGTTGATGCCTGGATAGCTCTTGGGCGTGATGCGCGGCTGTGTGTAGCGAGGCGCCCACGTAGTGCGCAGCATGAGCGCGGTCGGGTCGGACGAGTGCAGGAACTGCACGCCGCCGTTGAATCCCATCGCCGGGTAGTCAAGGTAGCGGTTGTATCGATAGGACGCCTCCACGCGACCCAGTCGCAGCGGAGCGTGAAGCGCTTGCGGCATGGAGATCTCAAGATGCACCTGGAAGATGCTCTGGTCTGTAAGGTCACCACCGCGTCGCGGCTCCTCCGAGATGTTCTCCAGACTGATGTGGAGGTTGGTGCGCGTCGGATGGGTCCAGTCGGCCGAGAGCTTTACCTCCCACGACAAGACGATCTCAGGCAGCGCCAGTTCCCGCGTCGGGTCAGCCCGAAGCTCTTCAAGGAATTTCGGCCAGTCGCGATATTGGGAGGGGCGAACGATGACACCCTTGCGCATGCACCACAGCTTTCCCTCATCCGATTCAGCCCACTGGCGCACAACAAGCTGAACGGCTGCGGTCAAGTCACCCGAGGACTGTTTGACCTTTTCCGCAATCTCGGCAGTCGTCATCCCCGGATCGATGACCAGAGCGGGGAGATGAGCCTGGTCGATGGGGATGCGCAACCACTTGTGCGGCATGTCCATCGGCTTGAAGAGCTCGTCGCGGATTTCGGGCAGCTCCCCGCCAGTCGCTACAACGCCCTCCCCGGACTCCGCTCCAGTCTCGCTGGTGCCGTCACCCTCTACCGAGAACAGCGTCGTTATGTTCGCTGGGAGCTTTAAGCGCTCAAGTACCTCCCGTCGCACAGCCTGTTCAATCTCTCGCCACTGGGGATGGTCGATGCGACGCTTGTAGGACTTGCCCACTGATTCGATCTTCCACCGCTCACTGAGCGCTTCCTTGGTCTGCGTCTGCAGAAGCTTGCGAACGTCATCGCTCAGCCGAAACCGCGGTGCACAGTCCGGCCGCTTCATGTCCTCAGGCGTGGGCAGCACACGAACGTAGACCCGCAGCCGGGGCACGACGGTGACGACGCCGGGCACTCCGCGGTGAATCTGGAAATCCAGGCCGTGTGCCGTAATGCGGATGGGCTGCGTGACCTCATCGCCAGTGCCTTCTACTCGCAGAGGCGGCAGCAGGAAGGCCGCCGCCAGGATGGAGCGCGGACGAGAGCCAAAGAGGACCTGGCCTCCCGGCCCGTGCCCGCTAATGCGCGAAAACGTCAGATTCAGCAACGAGTCGACCGTTGCTTCCTTCAAGGTGGTCGAGATCTTGGCCGGGTCGGCGCGAACGACAGCACTACTCATCCTTGACTTCTCCCTGGGGCTTGCGGATGGCTTCGACAGTATGAGTGTTTTCCCTGGCGCGCTCGAAGAGCATCTTCACGACCTCGGGCCTGAGACGGCGGTGCACCACGGTGGACTCAGGCTCGAGCAGCATCTCAGCATAGACATCCGAGACGCGACGGCCGTCTGCCCGGCGCACGCCTCGCAGGGGCTGGATGACGGCCTTCCAGAAGTAAACGGCGTGTATATCGCTCATCCCCAGGGTCTTGGCAAACGCCTTGAAGTGGGCCTCGGTGCGAGGGGCGCCGGGCTTGGCGTCGTCGAACGATCGGCCGGCATACCGGTCCACGTCGAGCCAGGCACGAACCGTACCCTCTGCCGGAGGCGCGCCCTTGGGCCCAAGCGCATGCGTGATGGCTTCGTGCAGGTGCGCCGCCCTCAAGCTCAGCGTAGTCCCGGGAATTTGGGCGGCCAGATCGCTCACCGTGCGGTGGTAGCGGCGGAGGTCTTCCTCGAAGCGGCGATCATGACTGATAGGGACGCCAGCCTCCTTCAGCGCCGCTTCGGTAAGCTCCCGGAGTTCCAGTGACATCACGAAGAGCCGGTCACCCTCTTCGAGGTCGGTGACATCTACGCCCTTAAATCCTCGCGTCGAGGTGTGTGCAAGTGCTGGGTCATAGAGATAGGCCCGCGCTGAGGGACTGCGCTTGACGACAGCACCGCTGTCGAGCACCAGCTCCCAGGCGTTAGGGTCCTGCTCCTGGTAATCGTTAACCACCGACGAAAGGCCCTGCTCGAATGAGAAGGTAGGCAGGACGAAGTCGCCTCGCTTGAACAACGTGTACTCGTCGATGTCCGGGAACTCGGGTAGCTGCTGCCAGAGGGCGTCAAGTCGACTGCTTAAGCTGGCGAAGCCCGGCAGCGCACGGATAGCCTTGATCGTGGCCCGGAGGTATGCGGCGTTGCGGCGGGTGAGAAGTACATAGGCCGGCGACGAGATGCGAGGCTCTAGGACGAGCATGCGCAGGGACACCTCGTCCAAACCTACAAAGATCAGGGTCTCTTTACGCGGAGCATCGGTCTCGGCCTCGAGGTTGCGCGACACCACGAAGCGAACGCAATCGCGCAGCACCTCAAAACCCGCGCCTTCCGGGTAGCCGTCGTAGGTTTCGAAGTAGCGCTCGGCTAGGCGACGAGCAGTAGGCTTGGTGAAGACAAGGCAACACTTCTCTGTGCCACGGGTGCGCTGCTCGATGAGCTCGGCGAGTATGCGGGCCAGGGGTGTTCCGTTCTCGTAATTACGCCACATCTCATCGCCCTTGGCGATGACGCGCTCCAGCCGGAGGCGTTCACCGAAGGTTGGGTCGTTGCGGATCGCTTCGAGCTTGGACTTGTAGATGGGCCAGGCGTAGTTCTGGCGAACAGCCATCGGCACATCAGCCTCACCGAGCCAGTTGACGAGTACGCGGGTGCTTGAAGGCAAGGCAGCCAGGCGCGCGAGGTAGCCGGCTACCTCGTCCATCGCATCGCTCCAGGCCGGATTGGTGACAGCGCTTCGAATACGCGTCAGCATCTCTATGACGTTGGCAGCTTCCGTGTCGGTCACGTTAACGACAATCTGCCTGGTCTCAGGCTTTAGCGGCTCGGGCCGCGCCAGGGGCATCAAGCTGTCGCCATTGACCGTGCAAATGGCGCCGCGCACCGGAAGGCCCGAGCGGAGCAGCCATGCCGCACCCGGACTGTTCTTCTTCGCCCGCTTTTCGAGCTCTTGCCCGATCTGAGTGCGCACGTGCGGCTCGTCTATGACCAGAAGCACGGGCGGAATGCGCTCCCGCCATACCTCCCAGGCACAGTCGAGGAACTTGACGATGTTCGCCTTCCAAGACGGGTTGTCGCGGCGCAGGGCCCGGGTTGCATCCAGAAGCAAGACGTCGGGCTGACGACCGCTTCGTAAGCTTTTGATGCACTTTCGGATATCCGCCTCGGACGCCTTCCAGCTGACAGCAAGGAGTGCGTCCGGGGCGTCATCGATCTCGCCGAGTGTACGTAGCGAGAGGTTGCTGAGTGCCCGGCGGTGGTCGATGTCTGTGATGCGTGCCTTGACGTAACGCAGCAGGTCGCCGTCACAGGCCTTCCACGAGTGGAAGTCTTTGTCGGCAAAGAAATGTGGGAGCAGCTCCGCCAGGGTCGGGTGAATGTCGCCGGAGGCGTCTGCTCGCAAGCTGTTAAGGGCAAGCCAAAACGGATCTTTCTCCGGCAATGAGACCGTCACGGCGGGGTTCGGCCTGACCTCAACAAGGTGCTGCGCAAGTCTGATGAGCGCTGCGCGGTCAATATGGGCATGGTTGAGCGCATGCAGGAAGTTGGCCTTGGCCGGATAGACCAGGGTCCGAACGCCATGTTTGTCGCCTTGATGCCAACGATCGGCGCAGGCAACAGCGTGCACCATGCTCAGTGACCGAAGAGAGCCGGGCCACAGCAGCACGAACCCCGAGAGCTTTGTTTCCGCTGCATGCAGAAATTGGGACGCGAGCGCCTCGACGGACGAGGCCGTCTTCAGCGAAGTCGTTGCGTCGTCGGCCCACAGCGGAAGTCTCATCGCAGCCGACAGTGCTTCGCGAGAGGCTGCTCGGGTTATCGCGGATGAAACTGCTGGACTGATGGGAGGACTCGAGGATACGGGCCCCGCAGCACCGTTGCCAGGCGCGGCGACTTTGTCGGTATGCTTGCCCACGGCATCTGCCGGTTTTGCCCGCGGCAACAGCAACTTGGCCGCGAGCAGCTTTTTCTGCTCGACTGCAAGTTGCTGCTTCTCAGCCCTGTCGTCTGGAAGCTGCTTTCGTCCTTTGTCTGGCCTGTACATTGGGCGTTGCTTTTCAAGTGGGTCTGAGGCGATATAGATATGCAGCGCGCTGAGCGGTAAGGTCAGCGCGCTGCGCGATAGGCGGCTCGAACTACGTCGTCCAGGTTGGCCCCGCGCGCCTTGAGATGCTTAAGGTGAGCGGGGTCGGGCAGCAGTAGCTCGTCGAGTTCCGAGACAGCGACGTTGCTGGCCCCAGAGATGGCACGAAAGACGCGGTCGACTGGCTGCGTGTTCAAGATGGCCGCCAACTTCTCGGGAGCTAGAGCGCTTTTGCACGTAGGCTCCAGCACGATCACGTGGTTCTCGCAGACATATCCGCCGAACTGAACTACCCACGTCTCAGGCACGGCCGCCGCTACCAGGCGTCGCTTTTGGTCGCTCGACGTCAGGCGCTGAAGCAGAACAGCAGGCTTGGTGATGACCCCGTGGTCGGTAAGCGAACCGATCTCAACGAAGTATCGGTCACGGCTGAAGCGACAGTCGCGCCCGTGGTCGAAGCGACCGTCTGGGGTGATATCAGTTGCCCAGACCAGGGGGACCACGAGCCGGCCGGACTTGGGGTCAGGGTGCTGCGCAAATCGTTGACGCTCATCCCGGTAGGCGACCAGGTGACCGACGCGCGCTACGTAACCGTAGTCCGACAGGGTGAAGCCGGCAGTCTCGGCGGACTGCAGTAGGCTCGCATCGCTAGCCGATCGGGGGATAGGCCAGGGCCGCCCGGAGTTAGGCAATAGGAACTCACCGACGTCCTCGAATTCACCTTCCGTCTTGAGGACGCTGACTCGAGTCTTCGAGTCGACGACCTTGCTGGCGCTCCGAGTGCGTAGCACGGTGATCGCCGTTTCTTGCTCCACGCCGATGAACATAGCGTTACGGTCACTTAGCATGTCCACATGCAAGGTGTCCGCATGGGTCAGGAGCTTAGTGCGCAGCTTTGTGAAGGATTGACCGGAGAGGTAGCTCGTTGGTGTGAGCAGCCCAATCAGTGCACCTTTCTTTGCGAGTTGCAAAGTGCGGTTGATGAATAGGCCGTAGATGTTAGGCTGTCCCGCGATGACGTCGCAGTGCGTTTTTCGGTATCGGTCGACCTCGGCGGCCTTGAGCTTTCGGTAGGGCGGGTTGCAAGCCAGAACATCGAGCTGCAGTTTCTCTATGGCTGATGAAGTCAGGCCGTCACCCTCGAACAAGCGGACCGAAAGGCCACTAGCATCGTTTGGCAACAGTTCCGACAGCGCCATCCGCAAGAACTCCCGCGAGATTTCAATCAACACGGGATCCAGGTCGTTGCCACTGAGGTGCCCCTCGATGTGCTTAAGCTGCAGACTTGGCGGCAAGCCTGCCGCGGCAAGGGCTGCGGCCATGCGCTGGGCAATCGGAACGAGGAAAGCCGCCCCGCCGCACGCCGGGTCGTGCCAATGATGTGTCGTAAGCGATGCGCCGTGCTCTACCAGCTTATCAATCACCCGATCCGCCAGGAGAGGCGGGGTGAAGTAAAGCGCGCGCTCAGTTCGGAGTTTGTCGCCAACCAGTATGGAATATGCACTCGCCAGCCAGTAGGCCGCCTCGTTGAACGGCTCTTCCGACAGCCACACGGCGAAGTCCTGAACAGCTTCGTCGCTTAAGAAGGCACTGCTCCCATATGGAGCGCGCTTTGCGGCTAGGCGAGGGTAGGAGGCCCGCTGCCAGAGGTGCAATAAGCCTTTGATGAGCCGCTCCGGACCGTCCGGGCTGCCGGCAGCTAGGGCCGCCAAAGCCCTGACACGTCGATAGAACTTTAGGCGAGGAGCGGGGATGACCATTGCAGACACACGTTACACGGACACATCCGCGATGTAACGAACGTGTTTATCGCCTACACCCAACGCTCAACTCGTCTACCCTGTTGCTGCTGCTGTCCAGTACTGCCTTTGCCATCGCTGTTATCCCTGTGGTTGTTGTTTCTTTCGGTTTTTTACAGTATCTAGTTCGTGAGATCAATAGGATTCAGCACAGACAAGGTTCTTTATCTGGCGTTTTGCAGCCGGAAGCGGCGGACTTACCATGAAACTTTATGGCGATCGTCGTTGCGCCCACCATAGTGCAGGTGCTGTCGGCAGCATCGAGGCTGCTAGACCTGGCCTCGGACATCCCTCAGCCTCAAAAGTGTCAGGTCTATCTTTCTAGATAGAACCGAGCGTCCACGGCTAGTTGCCGGTGTAACCATTCAGCCCCTAGGCTGAATGACTAGCGCCTCCGATATCGGTCGTCGGGGATAACCGCTACGTGTAATGACGACGGCATCCAGCCTTAGACCAAGCCCCCTAGCTGTATATAAGCCACAGATGACGGCTATCGCTGCATTCAGGTCATTCGCAACAGCAACGGCATGAACCCGAGAAATCCTCACAAGTCAGTCAAAACATCGGTAAGAGAAACGCAGGGGTGACGCGCAGGTGATGCATCTGTTGACGCAAGCCCCTAAGATCGCGCCATGCACAAGCTCTCCTCCCGCCAGTGGATCGTCCTGGTCCTGCTGACCCTCGTCTGGGGCATCAACTGGCCGATCATGAAGGCCGGGGTCACCGGCTTTCCTCCGCTCACTTTCCGCATGATGTGCCTGTGGCTGGGCACACCGGTGCTGGGGCTGGCGCTGCTGGCCATGCGGGTGCCGTTTCGCATTCCACGTGCGCATTGGCGCGAGCTGCTGGTGCTGGCGGTGTTCAACATGTTCATCTGGCATGGCCTGATCATCATTGCGGTGCAGTCGCTCTCGAGCGGGCGCGCGGCGATTTTGGGCTACACCATGCCGA
>JACCDU010684593.1_pt1 | contig 13550 bp, 2 predicted proteins | sample 7446081 | NCBI WGS metagenome assembly JACCDU01 (sample SAMN15323447, study PRJNA562643) | freshwater metagenome | isolation source: river surface water | place: USA:Blue River Watershed | collected 2017-08-17 | reverse complement strand
GCGACAGCGGTGCTTGAGCCAGAGATAGTTGATACCGTCACTCCAGACAAATCTTGATAGAATACGACAGAAACCGCTGTTCGGCTACTTTCAGAACCATACAATTCTTGGGCAACATAGTAAGTTGTGTTATTGGTCAGTGTAGTGGTGTAATCCAACGCTGAGCCGCCAGTAGCTTGCGCATACCAAAGTAAGTTTGCACTGATTACGTTTGTTTGCGCTTCTAAACTTTGGAGCGTTGCTCCGGCACAGAAATTTTGGGTGGTATTCGTCACTGTTGCCAATGGAATAGAATTAGAAACTGTGACCGTTTGCGTATGGGATGCAGCATTGTAGTAAGCGTTACCTGCTTGTGTAACTGTAATGGTTGCTGTTCCGGCACCAACATATGTCAACTCATTCGTTATGGCATTCCAAGAAATCACATTCGCATCACTGGAAGTGACAACCAATGGATAGGTAAGCCCCCAGTTCAATCCATAGTTGGCGTTGGTGCTAGGGTTGAAAACAAAACTTTGACCAATACTACTCACTGGTGCATCATTTACATCGTCTACAGTTAGCGTTTGGTTGCTTTTCACTACGTTGAAGGTGCGAACGACAGGTGTGGTTACTGCGTTGTGGTTTTGGTCACCTGATTGGGTAATAGTTAGTTTGACAGTACCATCTCCGTTCGGATTGTACTGCAAATAACTTCCCCACATACTTTCACTCAGCGTTGCGCTTGGCGCGCCTCCTGGGTTTTGACTTTCGACAATGAATTCTGGCTTAAGCTGACCAGGGCCATAACTTGCATTGATGTACGGGTGTGGGATAGGATACACCTGCATACCCCCATTAATTCCGTCACCGTAGTAATCCCACGTATCAAATAAAGTGATGCCGTTGTTAACAAAGTCTATCACACTGATATCAATCATCAACGGAGCTTCAACAGTTTGATCCGCTTTTGTTACGGTAAGTGTGGATGTAGCAGTTCCTGCTGTATAATTTGTTCCTGGAGCTTGATTCATGACCAAATCAAAGGTGCCCGCTTCAAGAATCATCCACAAGTTATTTCCATTGAAGTAAGAAACAGTATTGGTAGCAGGATCTAAAACTTCAAAACTTATTGCGCCATTTGAGTTGGTCGTGTATTCAGGCCCTGTGTATGCCTGCGGAGCAGATGCTGCATCTAGTGGCATAGCAAGATAACCATGCTCCGCATTAGGAACGCTATATGAATATTGCACACTCACATTATCTATTGCCAAGGTAGGTGTAGCCTTATTAATTATGAGTTGTTGACTCACTGATACAGCGGGATTGTAATTGTTATCTCCTGCCTGAGTTGCAATAATGGTTACAACGGATGAGTTGTTAATGGATAACGTACTTCCAGACAATGATGCCCCATAAGTACTCCAAAAATTTGTTCCTAGCGTGTAGGTAATTGGTAAACCAGAAGTAGAAGACGCATCAAAAAATGAAGTATCCAAAGTTCCTCCAGGCGAATAGGTGATCGCACTTGGCGTTGGGAATGTAATTGTCTGATTTGCTTTTTCAACATTAAGTGTCTGACTCAAGGTTGCTGCTAAGTAATTATCAGATTCTGCAACAGTAGCGGTTAATGTAATCGATCCTGTTTGAGAGACATCACCAAGATTGAAAGCACCGTTTGAGCCGCCAATTGTACCCACTGAACTTGTTAAACCAAGTGTGCCGTTTGAATTGGAACTGACCGTAATGTTCAAAGTTGATCCATTTGTAAATGTATTTAACGGCGTTGTTGAAGGGAAACTCATACTCAACGTCGGAGTACCTTTCGCTACAGTTACAGTAAAAGTATTCTCAATGAGTCCGTAATAACCACTTGTGCCCTGACTAGCTTGCGAGGCGGTAATTGTAGCCGTACCTGCACCAACAATTGTGATGGTATTACCGCTTACAGTTGCAATTGAAGTATTTGAACTCGAATAGACTACCGTTGAGGTGCTTGGAGAATATTGATTGGACACGTAGAAAGGTACATCCCCAAGAGTCTTGGTATAGTTTGAATAGGTAATGTTTGGTGTGGAGAAGGTAACAGGCGTGCTGTAGTATGTGCCTCCGGCATTTGTGGCATAAGCTCTAGCCGTATAGTTTGTTCCAGGAGTCAAACCTGTCAAAGACAAACTAAAGTCATCAATTAATGTATTATTTGCATTCACTGTATCCATTCCTACCGTTGCAAGCGTTGGAGCAGCAGATGTTGAAGTTGGAGTATATAAAATACCTTTTTGAGTCATGGTGTTCGTTGTAGGAGTTGTAGGAATTCCAGAAACAAATTCATAACTATAATACCAATAACCCCAATAGGATGTTGTAACACCATTGGCTGTTGAAGCAGGATAACTATTTTGTGGTCCAGAAAGTTTAAGATAAACAGTTCCAGTAACACCATGTGCAAGTATTCCAGCATGAACGGCAGCTCTGGCAATATGAGAATCATGGGTATATAAGTTTCCTGACCCCCAAACTGTTCCACCCGTTGCATCACCTGTAATTGTCATTTGGTAAATGTGTCCGATGTTAGCGTTGTCACCATAAGGTGTAAGGCTATACGGCGCTGGACTAACAACAGAAGAGTTAGCTCCACCTGAAAAATCACCTACAATGACCGCACTTGTTTCTGTAATTTCATCTGCTTGTGAAGCGGTTAGGTTTAACGTATGGTTAACTGCAGCCTGCACTTCAATGTTAATGGTTGTTGTCGCAGAAGCCGAGGCATTTGTTCCAGTTACAACATAATTCAGTGCTGCACTAAAAATAGTTGGTGTACCTGTAATTATTCCTGAGTTAGAGATTGAAAGACCAGCTGGCAAACTCGGACTTACAGTATAACTTCCAACTATCGGCTGTGTAATTTTTCGAATTGGGGCATTACTTGTTGAAGATTGACTAATGAAAACTTGGTTGCTCGCATCAACACCAGAACCAAGGATAGATGATGTAAAGGTTGCTAAACTGGCATTGCCGTTGGTATTCGTACCGCTAGTGCCAGGTCCAGCATAAGTTGTGACCACACCAGAAGAAGTGATTTTTCTTACACGGTTATAATCAGTCACATAGATATTATCATAACTATCAGCAGATAAGTCATATACCATTGTAAATTTTGCGGCTGTACCAGTGCCATCAATATTGCCTTGGGTTGAACCTGCATGAGTAGTGACAACTCCTGCCGGTGTAATCTTGCGTACACGGTAGTTCCCATAATCAGCTACATACAAAATATCGTTGTCATCAATTGTGAGTCCGCTAGGATTATTGAAACGCGCTGCTGTTCCTGTAGCATCGGTGTTTCCACTGGCACCAGTTGTACTTCCAGCAAAGGTAGTGAGCACACCCGCTGGTGTGATTTTTACCACTCGGTTTCCAGTTGTATAAGAAGCATGTTGACGGACTACTGCAAAGAGGTTACCTGAACCGTCAAATGATAGTCCTCCAAATTGTGAATTGGCTAAAGTTACATAGCTAGTCACAACGCCATCTGGTGTAATTTTTCTAATTCCACCAAAATCAGCAACATAAAGGTTATTACTCGCATCAATTGTGATTCCCCATGGGCTTACAAATGCCGCCGAAGTTCCCGTTCCATTGGTATAAGCACTTGTTCCTGAACCCGCAACGACAGTGATCGTTCCAACTGTTGTTGCCTTGTAAACTTTAAGTGTAGTTGCATCGGCATAATACATATTTCCGGACGAGTCAAAACACATATTGCGGATGTTTCCAGTAGCTGAACTCGCGAAATTGCTAACTTGTGACTCTACACCAACAGGGATTGCACCGCCAGTATTCACAACGGATAATGGCGCAATTGCCGTTCCAACTGTGTAAACATTTGAATTTGGTGTATAACTAATGTTTGGAGGAGTTACGAGCGTAGTGAAGTTCAATTCATTACTGTAAACTGTCTGGCCAGCGGCAGTTGTTGCATAGGCGCGCACGTAATATGTTGTGCTTCCATTTAGCGAAGTGATATTGTTGGTGTAATTTCCAGAATTTGTTGCAGAAGCAGAAGCTGTTCCTAAATTGCTTGTTATTGTTGGGTTACTAGAAGTGCCCCATACAATTCCTGCAGAAGAAATTGCTGTACTGCCAATTGAAGTAATAGCATAGGAAGTCGTAGCGCTATTGTGCGTTTCTGCTGTAATGCCTGAAGCAATAAGCGTTGGAAGTGCGGTTACATAAATCGGCAAAGTTTGAGTGCCTAAATAGGCTGGATCTCTTGCAATTACCTGATGGTTTGTTACACCTGGGCCATGAAGAATGGCAAGGTTATCTATTCCCATGAGGTCATTCTCAGCACCAGTTCTAGCTTTGAAAACATGAATCCATGTAGATTTATCTGAAGTAGAATAATCTGATGGCAATTGGATATCGGTAATTACTGCTGTTCCATCCACGTACAAGCTGAGTTTACCATCAAGGGCAATTTTAATGTCAATGGCTACAGATTTTCCCATCCATGAGGTATTGTTGCTATATGCCAATAATGGCCCGTTTGGATTCGTAGTTGTAGTGAGTCCTTGTGAAGTAGAGCCATTGTAATAAATACGAATGCCTCGGTTACTTCCAAAAGTAGCAAACGAAACCATCAGTTTTGTACCTGTACCTACTTCTGCTACCGGTGAGGTGGCAGTTGCAGAAGCATTTGGTGCAAAGCTGTAACTAAACCCATCGGCAGGGTTGTCGGCTGGCACTTTTGTACTAATATAGTTAAAACTCACTCGTAAGGCATTTGAATTCGAACCTGATGCAGGAATGGTGAAGCCTCCAAATTTGGAATTTGCTCTGGGCGTTAGTAAAACATAATCTCCTACCAAAGATGCATCTCCTGAAAGTGTAGCTGTACCCAAAACTGTTGCTGTTGTAGGTGAGCTATATTGTGAAGCATTAAATGAATTGATATAATGATTAGAGAGCGTGTTTTCTGTAGGTGTACCTGTCAATTGCCCGTTAGCCGTATTAAAAGTTAGGCCAGTTGGTGGACTTGGAAGGATTTCGAAACCTTCCAATTGAATTTTTTTGATTTTATGATTTGCATAGTCGGAAATCAAAAGGAAACCACCTGCTTGATCATAATAAATATCTGCGGCATTCAATCTTGCGTTAATTCCATCTCCGACAGCGTCTCCTGAAGATAACCAAATCGACCCCGCTATTGTTGAAACATGACCATTCGGAGTAATCTTTCTAACTTTTTCATTTTCCAATAAGTACAAATTTCCAGCTTCATCTTTTGTGAGAGCGTTTACTATATCAAAATTTGCTGTAGTACTGCTACCATCATAATTATCGTTGGTCATTCCTCCAGAACTACCCGCAATAACACTACCCCATTTGTACGGATAAGTTTGGTAGGTGGTGACGGTTGGATTGTTTCCTCCGGGCGGGACATATTTAATGTCAGTTGTTGTTTCAAAGCTCAGGCTCACAATGCGATCAAAACCATTCCAATCGTCACCCATAAAATCCCTGCGTTCGAGCAGGACATACATGAGGGTGTTACTGACAAACATCACGTCTTTTGGGTAAAAATTCGAACCATAGTTCTCTTTGGAATAAAGTGTGTTGAGAAAAATCCCCCATCCGCACGCCCATTGTGTGCCTGTAGGATTGGTAATACTTTCCCAATTTTTCCAGCCACACATCTGAATAGTTGACACGGGGAAATTTGTTGTAATCAGTACTTTGCGAATTCTTGCCGGTTGAGGAGGACATGAACCAGTAGGATTACCATCGGTAAGCACAATAAATGAATTGTCAGGTGAAATAGCCAGGGAAGATAAGTCACCAAAAGAAGCAGAGGTGCCTATCGTATTGTCACCATTACTGCTATTTCCGTTCCCAGCAACCACTGTGCTTGACTCATTAGTGAAATTATAAATCGGCGCTTGTGTCGGATAGTTAGCAGCGTTTGAATTTACAATTCTACATAGTCTAACATTCGTAATAAAATACAAATCACCATTTGAAGTATTGATGGCTATATCACGGGGTTGGTAGCTCGAAAGTTGGGCGATGGTACTAACCACTCCTGAAGAACTGATCTTGCGGATTCGCTTTCCTCCTAATTCTGCAACATAATAATTCCCCAAGGCATCTTTGACCATGCCATCGGGATTTTGAAACGTCGCAAGAAGTGGATTGTTATCGTTAGTGCTTCCGCTTGTTCCTGTTCCTGCAAATACAGTTGTGTTGTTGAGCGTACCGCCACTTATTGTGCCATTCGAAATTGTTGGACTTACAGTTGATATAGCTTGACCTGTTTGTAAAACTCCTGGATTCGAATAAGTGAACGTAGTACTTTGTGCCGTTCCGAAAAAACAAATGGCCGAATATATTGCGACCAGTAATAAGTTGAAAGTAAACTTCCTTTTCATAGGTATAGAATTTTTGCTGCTACAAAATTCCTCGAAGTATGTCCATGAAACAACCTAAATCATATTTATAATGATTCTGAAATACTTACAAACCTATATATCAAATGATTATAATTTTACTTAAAGCCAGTAACCAACGCCAAAAAAGAGCTCTGAGGAGTCCATTTTTGAGTTCCATTCGAATGGTTTTCTTTGAGCCAAGGTAAAAAGTCGGAATAAAACTCTTTAAAAGTTGATTCATACAAAGAATAATCTTTGAGCTGTAAATCAAAATCAATGGTGATGTTTTTTGGCTCCAGCTGCAAGGCATACTCTATGCGACTAACCTTAAAAAGCAGTTCTTGGTTAATTTTGGTGGTCATGCTCTTATTCCAAAATTCGACCATACGATATTTGATTACGGAAATTTCAGAATGTGTCAGCCAAATTTCGTTTTGTCCTGCGAGTGCAAATTGGAGCCAATAAGCGAAGGGCTTCAAAGGACGTTGTAAAATAAGTTCTTCAGATTTATAAGTACCGTCGGCAAAAGAAAATGTTAAGCTCAACACATACCGATTACTTTTTAATTCCATCAAAATTTTCTCAATCGACTTTACTTGCGCTAATTCGATATCCGTCACCGCCACATCTGAAGTATGCTTAGTTGAACCTTGTTGAGACAGCGCTAAAGCAGCCAGATAAATAAGGGTAAAGAATGCTTGAACAACATATAAAACTAGCGATAAAATGCGATACCATTCCGACTCTTCCAAGTCTAATATCAAAGTTGATTTCAAAAAGAAAACAACATAAAAGAGCATTTGGGCAACTAAAAAAGCCAATAAATAATGTTGAACACCTTTTAATAAAACAACGCCTAAAAAACTCCGATAAAAATAATAGGACCAAAATAACAGAACGATTGTCGTTGTAACTGCGTCCATACAGATAAAGACATAATACATCTTTTCAGGGTCGACAAAGATTCCAAAGCCAGTTACAACTATAATAAATGACGCTAAAAGGATAAATGAACTAACGATTACAGTATTTGATTTTGTACCCTTCATCGCTTTGACAAACCTATCTGGAGCGTCATAAGGCATGTATTGAATACTCAATAGCGTCATGAAATTAATTGTCATCAGCCCTAAAATATGTGTTGACATAAATGGAAATCCGACAGCGTCCATTTGAAATGGAAGCGGAATATAGGTTAAAATATGTATAAATACTGAAGCTGTATTTAACCAAATAAATGCGGTGAGTCGCTTGGCATCTTTTTTAAAATGGAAAGCAAATAATACGAGGAAAAATAAGAAAAACACCTTTATCAGTAATTTGATACTGATGTATTGAAATTCCGAAGACATACGAAAATAAATTTTGGGAAACGTTGATTGTTCAACTGAGGACGAAGATATCAACTTTTTATCTTTCTTAAGTTAATTGATATCCAGATTCTATAAAAAACAGAAAAGCCCCACAAATGCGGGGCTTTTCTGTTTTTATATGATATTTATAATACTTATCGTTTCACCACTCTAATTACTTTCAACTCCTCACCTTGGCGAAGGGTCATGAGGTACATACCTGGTGCAAGTTGCTCACCAAAGCTTTCCGCTTCAAGTTGTTCCTTGCTGAGTGTTGCTTGGCTGTACACCTTGCCACTCATGTCGGTGAGCTGCGCTGTGAAGCTAGCAGCTGAGCTAATACCCTCTGCCCCATTCAACTTGATTTGGAAGCTATGTGCAAAAGGGTTGCTTGTTGCTGTGGCTAACCAGGTGGTCATTTGAACTTGGTTGTCTTCTATCGCGTTTACGTTTGAACTTTCTTCAATACCTAAGCCTTCAGTTTGTTCTTCGTGGAGCTGTGGGTCTTGGGTAGCTATTCCTTGTGGACTTGCAGTATTGACAAAACATTCAGTTCCATATGCAGACCATGCCGTACCACTTTGCACTTTTACTTTAATCGTATACACGTTATCCCAGATTGGGACCAATGCTTGTGGAGTTTGACCAACACTTTGGCCTTCTGACAATGCAATCCAGCGGTCTGGTGATTGAACTGTGTATTCTAGCAAAGTAGCGCCATCAATGATATGGAACTCATACATTGTAGCCCCTTGTACATTATTCGCACTAATTCCAGCAGATAAAGATGTTAATGTTGCACCACATGAAGTTGCTGACAACACTGTAGTTGGTAAAGATGGTGTTGTAACGCTACATGAAGAACCTGCAGAACTCCATGTGCCACCATTCTGAATGGCTACAGAAACATTGTAGACGGTGCCATAGGTTAATTGCATGTTCGTGGCTTCAGTAAGAGCAAACCAACGATCGGGAGAATCCACTGTATAGCTTGTTTGACTTCCAATAGGTGTAATATTAAAGCGATACATACTTGCACCCATAATATTATTTGCACTTAATCCAGAAGAAAGGGAAGTTAAAGTAACACCACACGAAGTAGCTGCCAAAGTTGTTGCTGGCAATAAAGGTGTGGTCACAGTACATACTGTACCCGGAGTTCCCCAATTTCCGGCATTTTGGATGGCTACTGTTACATCATACGTGGTGCTATAGATTAATGGCATGTTGGTAGCTTCTGTTAGCGCAAACCATCGGTCTGGAGAATCAATCGTGTATGATATTTGGCTTCCGTTTGGTGTAATTGTAAAACGATACATACTTGCACCTGTAATATTATTTGCGCTTAATCCAGAAGAAAATGAATTAATTGCTGCATCACAAAAGCCTGAAGATAGGGTAACTTGGGGCATTGATGGAGTTGAAATGATGCATGAAGTACCATAATCCATCCATGTACCATTGTATTGAGTTGCAACTTTCACAGCATAATTTGTATTGTAAACCAGCGGTAAACTGATCACCTCTGTTAATGCAAACCATCTGTCAGTCGATTCTAAATAAAATGCAGCTGCACCAGAAATATCTGGGGTAATTTCAAATTTATAGGCTCCTGCACTCTGAACATTGTATGAACTAATACCTGCTGAGAAAGAGGTAATTGTTGTTCCGCAATAAGTATCGCTTAATTGTGTATACAAATCACAGCCTACATTGGCACTTAAAGTAAGTGGGCCACAAGTTGTCTCAATTGTAACAGTTAAAGGTTGTGCGCTAGTACCTGTTGCTGCAATATCCACAATAAGTGGGTTAGAACTGAGTGTGTAACCACTTGCTGGGGTCATCCAACTCGGCAGGCTCCATAAAAAACTTGACCCTGAACTTGTTGGAACGCTATAAGTAGCTGTTGTGATGCCACAAATTGCCGTTGGGCCTGTGATTGTTGACACTGCTTTCGTTATTGTTTTTGTTCTCGGAGCGCTTTGACAAGAACCAACACTTGCAGTAACACTAACAACTCCAGAAGTAAAATTAGTTAAACCAGCTTCATTGATTTCGACAGTAATTGAATTCGTATTTTGACCGCTTGTAATAGTCATAATTGAAGTTGGAACTGTCCAAGTATAGGTTGTTCCATTCACATTTGGAACACTGTAGGTCAAATTATTTTGTGAAGTTTGTGACAGCGTATTTCCAGAAATGGTATAGATGGCTGCTCCACATACAACTGAAGCACCGCTTATTGAACCTGGCATAGAAACAGTAGCTACAGCTAAGGTTTTCCAAGCACTTGTCCCACAGGTTCCAATCGCACGCACTTTAATTATTCCTGAAATTGAAGAAGAGTAACTTGTGGAGATAGAATTCGTAGTAGAAGTACCCGACATGCCCGTTGGCAATTGCCACTCATAACTAGTTGCGCCTGTTACATTGGAAATTGAGTAATTAGCAACAGAATTCGATGTTGGGCAAGATAAATTAGTTGGACCTGAAATTGAGCTCGGAGTTGGTAAGCCACCAATAAAAATCGATGCAGTTGCAGAACCTATAGATGTTCCTCTCACGCATGTAATATTTCCGCCTGTAAATGAAGTCGAAAAGTTGACCACAATTGAATTCGTGGTTGATCCTGAAACTGCAGTTACCCCTGTTGGTAAAGACCAAATATAAGTTGCGTTAGTGACAGACGGCACGCTATAAGTAAGACCGCTGTTATTTCCACAAACTACAGTTGTTCCTGTAATGTTCATTGCTGTTGTACCAGGTGCAAGAACATTTAATGTTTGCCAAGATGTTTCCTGACCTTGACAAGCGGTAGCCTTTACTTTAATTGTTCCTCCCGTAAAGTTACTTTCAACAAGTGCATTAATTGTTGCTCCATTATTCGAATATGAACTATTAGAAATATACATTCCTGTTGGCATGTCCCAAACGTAACCTGTTGCATTCGCCACTTGGTTTATAGCGTAGGTATTGGTTCCTAAAGTTGCCGTAGTTGGTCCACTAATTGCAGAAATCGAACCCAATGAACCAGATGTAACAGGTGAAACCTCAAACTCTGTGGTATAGGCCACAGGACAGGCACCATTTGTTACTTGCGCCTTGTAAAATATGTTACTATTAATGGCAGATGTCGTAAAAGAAGCATTTGGCTGACCAATAGATGTAAAAGTACCACCTGAACTTGTTGCAGACATCCAGACAATGGTTCCCATGTATGAATTTAATGTTAGGGTACTAGTTGAACCAAAACAAACCGTTGCATTTCCCGTAATGTTTCCTGCAACAGATGTTGCATCAACGCTAATTTGTTGAGCTGATGCATTTACAGACGCACAAACACCATTTGAAACAACAGCACGATAGTAATTATTGCTGGTTAATGCCGCCGTAGTATAGTTCGAAGAAGTTGCTCCTAAAATATTAGTGTAAGAACCCGATGTGCCGCTTACGCTTTCTTGCCATTGTATGTTGCCCGTTGAACCAGTCAATGTTAATGCTTTGGTTTCACCAGAACAAATGCTTGCTGAACCATTAAATGTGATTGTTCCAGCAACAGGAGTAGCATCAACAGTTATGGTTTCTGTGCTTGTGTTATCTGCTGCACAAACACCACTTGTTACAACAGCTCTATAGTAGGTCGTGGATGACAAAGCACCTGTGTTTAAAGATGTAGAAGTTGCTCCACTGATATTGGAGAAGGTGGTGTTATTCGTGCTCTTCTGCCATTGAATTGAACCTGTATTTCCTGTAAGCGATAACGCACTTGAAGCACCCTCACAAATAGTAGATGAAGATGAAGAAATTGTGCCTGCAACAGAAGGAGTTTGTACAGTAATTGATCTTGTAGCCACTGCATCAGGACAAATATTTTGACCAGAAACCGTGAAAGTAATATTTGTTGTACCAACACCTAAGCTGTAGACCATACCATTTGATGCTACCTCTGCCACGGACATATCCACAACGCTCCATAGATTACTATTCGCGGTAGAAGATGTTGTAAATTGTGTTGATTGACCCAAACAGATGGTATTTGTTCCTGAAAGTGTTCCCGCATCAGGAAGTGCCAATACCGTTACAGCAACAGCAACTAAATTACTTTTTACAGTTGCACATGCGGTTTGTCCTACATAATATGTCCCTGTGGTAAGCGCCGTACTGCTCGATAGTAAGTTGTTACCTGCCACATCGTTGTACCACTGTATGGTGCCACCAGCTACGTTGGCCGTAGCAGTCAAGCTTGCAACCGTTGGACTTGCACTAATACAAAAATTCTGAGTTGTGGTTACCGTAGGTGTTGGCGTATTTGCACAAGTTGTGAAGGATTGGAGTGCCCCCTGATATGTTGTTGTACTATTTTTGGCATAGGCACGATAATAATAGGTGGTGTTTGGTTGAAGTGAACTAACGGTTCCAGTAAAAGTAGCATTGGTACCCATAGATTGCAAAGTACCTGTTACGGGTGATTGAGCAGTGACAGCACTTGATGTGCTATATACAACACCTCTCTCAGTTGGAGAAAATGTAGTTGTTCCTGTCGGGGCTGTGTATACTCCACCTAAAACCGCAGAAATATTTGTCACTGTTGTTGCTGGTGCGGTTGTCGTTACTGTTGGAATCGAGGCAACATATTCATTAAAATCTGCAGCAATAGTCCCACTGTTTCCGGAATCCGTACCACCATCTGTATAAGACAAAGAGATGCCGACTTTTACAAGTAAGAATGCCGAAAAATTATAAGTACTTAAGTTGGAAGGGCTTGTTGTCGGGACTGGTACTACTTGGGTATAACCAGCAGCTTCAGAAATAGTTACAGTATGCTTTTGGGGTGTTGTAATTGTAACTGATTGTCCAACTGCAGGCTTGATCAAGAAGGCCTGAATCGTATTTCCACTCGCAATGCGTGCATAGACGTTTACAGGGAGAGAAAAAACACTTCCGCTGGTATTTTCAAAATATGCCGTGGCAGTAATTGGATTGACAGTCGTATTGACATTCTGCAAATAAACGTTTGTAACTCCAAACTTCGCTACTGTATTATGCAGGTTTGTTATGGATACGTTGTTCCCAGGATTTCCAAAATAAGCAGAACCGTATTGAAAGGTTGTTGTTTGCGTAGGCGTTTGAGCCAAAACTGCAAACCAAAAACCGAATATTGCTGCAGTTGCGAATAAAATATTTTTCATTGGTTTAGATTTTTTACAAAACTAGGCTATTCCAACGTATATATAGTATAGATATAATATAGATTAGATGAATTGTTTAAAATCTATTAAAATATTCATATAATTATGATTGTCAGTGGTTTAAATTTTTTTTTAACAAAGTATAACAAGAATATATTGTTAGGAATAATAAAACAAGGTCTTTGGATTGGATTTTACTAAAATTACTTGATACATTTAAATTTCAATTCGTATTTGCTTTTCATTCAACTAGTATAAACAAAAAAGACCCTTTTTAGGGTCTTTTTTGTTGTCATAAAAAGTTTATTCTGAAAGCTATCTTTTCACCACTCTAATTACTCTCAACTCCTCACCTTGGCGAAGGGTCATGAGATACATACCCGGTGCAAGTTGCTCCCCGAAGCTTTCGGCTTCGAGTTGCTCCTTGCTGAGTGTTGCTTGGCTGTACACCTTACCGCTCATGTCAGTGAGCTGCGCTGTGAAGCTAGCAGCTGAGATAGCCTCTGCCCCATTCAACTTGATTTGGAAGCTATGTGCAAAAGGGTTGCTTGTTGCTGTGGCTAACCAGGTGGTCATTTGAACTTGGTTGTCTTCTATCG
>JACCDU010282520.1_pt1 | contig 13551 bp, 16 predicted proteins | sample 7446081 | NCBI WGS metagenome assembly JACCDU01 (sample SAMN15323447, study PRJNA562643) | freshwater metagenome | isolation source: river surface water | place: USA:Blue River Watershed | collected 2017-08-17 | reverse complement strand
GTGCCCTTGCAGTTGCTCAGCTATCACACCGCGTGTGCGCGTGGCACGGATGTCGATAAGCCGCGTAACTTGGCTAAGTCGGTCACAGTAGAGTAGTCACGCAAGTGAGTAATTTTGACGATGTAAAAGAAGTCAAAATTACCCTAAAAATTGCATCAAAAGCCTTGTATTTCATGGCTTACTCAACATATCAAGAATGGTTGTTTGAGAAGGTTTGCTATCTGCGAGATGTAGAAAAAATGACTTTTGATGCAATCGCCAAAAGAATCACTTCTGAGGGCTTCAAGTCAGCTAGAGGATTCCAATTTATTGCTGAAAGTGCCTTCTCTACGTACAAAAAGGGCAACATCAGAAAACAAAGACTTGCTTCAAAACCAAGTTACGTTGTGGAAGCAGTAGAGTTCAGATAAACCAAAATACTAGAAAGTTTCTAGTATCAGTTGTTGGTGTTTGTCGCATAGTCCAACACAAGAAAAGCCAACAATTTTGAACCCAATCTACTTAGCATCACTCTCGCTATTACTAGGCTTTGCTTTAGGCTACAGCGTACGCAGAGTCTATTCATCACAAAATCGTGGTGAGTTGCTTGTTAGAAAAGTGTTGCAGAAGCACTTTCGTTCGCCCAACTATCACCTTCTGAATCACATCACGCTTAAGCATGCTGATAGCACGACACAGATAGACCACATCTTGGTTTCATGCTTTGGCGTGTTCGTGATTGAGACTAAGAACTACAAGGGATGGATATTTGCGAATCCAAAGCATGAGACATGGACACAAGTCTTGTTCAAAGCAAAGTTCAAGTTTCAGAATCCAATCCATCAGAACCATCGTCATGTTGTCGCAGTCAGAGAACTCTTGGACTTCTTGCCTCAAGATGCAATCAAGTCAGTTGTTGTGTTCAGTGGTGATGCTGAGTTCAAAACAGACTTGCCAAGTAATGTCTTCACATTACCCATGCTGATTAATTACTTGAATAGCTGTAATGAAGAACTCTTGTCATTGAACAGAGTTCAGTTCTCAGTTGGTCGCATTGAGACTGCTCGTTTAGAAATCAGTGGAAAGACTGATGTAGAGCATGTAAAAGCACTTCAAAGACGATATGGAATTAAAGACTAGTTATTTAGTGACAAGGGCTTGGTTGCATCTCGCATCTTCTCTTGCGCCTTCGCCATAGCTTGCCTAGCTTGAAGCTGCTTCTTTTGCTGATTGATTTGCGAGGCTTTGTCAGCTAGTGATTGCACTTGAAGTTGTTGTGGAGACTTGGTAGGTGTTGCCTCCTCAAGTTCGTCTTCTTGTGTGAGTTCAATGACAGACGACGCACTGAGATACAAGTGCTTGAGCAGTTGAGTAGCGTGACTTGAGTTCTCAGCTTGAACAGATGTTTTGACCCATGTGCCATTGTTCAGTTTGACTGAAGCTCTGTAGGTCTTGAGCGTATTAGTGATTTCGTTAATCTTCATAGATGTATTTATGAGAAAACCCCCATCAAAAAAATCAATTTGAGAAGATAGAATTAAGCTGTAACAACTTATCTGAGCAAAATGAAAAAACTTCTTGCACTCCTCACATTACTCAGTATTGTTGGCTGCGCAAATGTCGCAGACCACCGTAAAGCACTTGAAAACAGTTCTGAGCAAAAACTGACTCTTGGCACTGCGCAAAGAACAATTACGCAAGGCATGGCTCAAGCAGACGTAGTCTCAGCACTTGGTTCTCCAAACATGGTGACTAAAGACAAAGAAGGAATTGAGACTTGGATTTACGACAAGTTCAGTACTGATGCTGCTTACTCAACTAGCTCAGGTGGAGTTGCAGGTCTTGTGATTGGCTCAGGAGGCGCAGGTTTTGGCAGTGCATCACAAGCTGCAGGAGCATCAAGCAGAACGCAACGAACATTGACAATCATCATCAAGTTCAAAGATGCGAAGGTCAAAGAATTCACTTACAACTCAACATCATTCTGAGGCTAAAAAATGTTCAAAAAAATCTCGTCTTTATTAGTTGCCTCCACATTGTTACTCTCAGGCTGCGTTACGCCACCTCCACCTCAAAAATCAGCACTTGAACTACAAGCGATTCAAGTAAAAGAATTTGAAACATCACACAAAGTTGCATTCACAGCAGTTATGTCTGTTTTTCAAGATTTAGGCTACACGATTAGTAGTGCATCAATTGAAACAGGTCTCATCACTGCGAAGAGTCCTACGAAACAAGAATTTGTTCCATTTGTGGGGCAACAAATGTCAGACGAAAAAGCAAACGCTTTTGTGGAGCAGATTGGAAAAGACAGAACTAAGGTCCGTTTATCTTTTGTTAAATCATTCCAAACATCTAGTGGTTATGGCATGCGTGGCGAAAGAGAAATTCCAGTTCAAGAAGCAGAAGCGTATCAAAACGCATTTGGAAAAATACAGCAAAGTATTTTTGTGAGAAGCAACACAAACTAAGCTGCTCATGTTGTAACGAAAAAGCCCATGAAATAAAACTCATGGGCTTTTTTACATCAATATCTAGGTTTGCCGAAAAGTAGGAATTACGTTTTTTAATTCAAAAATTACAACTCGCTCTTACTCATGTAGATGGCTTATGGATGAACTTTGTAATGGGCTTCGTAAGTGCGTCTGTCTGTAACGGACTTCATGTCTTCTGTGATGTCATTCGCTACTTTTCGTACTGAACCTTCTAAGCACTCTTTCAAAACTTCATTTTCAATAGGCTCGCTGAACATGAGAAAGTCTGTAGCGCTGTCGTAAGAAAATTTAACGCCTTCTTCAGTTGCTCCACTGAGTTGTATGTGAATTTTTTTAACTTTGATTTGTGCAGAGTAGAGCATCACAGCCTTTCTTCAATTCAAGACGAATATGAAATATGCGACAAAAAAGAGTCAATTTTCAAGACTCTTTTTTCAAGCGCATCTTACTTCTTGAATCGTGCTCGTACACCCTCGCTTGCAATCTCTATCTGAGTATCTAGCTCACCACCTAGTACAGCTTCATCTAGCTTCTTCAAGACAACAATCAACTCATCAGCGTTAGACACTTCAACTGAGTTCTTGTCACCTCTTGCAGTGAGTGGAACGACCTTAGAACCATAGCGAACTTGAATGAAGACTTTGTTGTTCTGAGTGAACCAAAGTGGCTTAACTCGTTTGGACACTTCTACAGTCTGACGAATTCCATCTGAATCAGTAACAGTACGCAAACGCTTTGCTGTGTATGTTTCACCATTTTTCAAAGCAATCGCTAGCGCCACTTGTTCTTTCAGTTTGTTGCTGAGTTTATGGCGACGAAACTCAATTGGATTGGACACTTGTTGACGCTTTGCACTAGTCAACTTCAGAGACGAAAGAATTGAAGACATAAATCACTCCATTTGTTGTTAAAGACAAAGTGATTTTTTGCCCTTTCTTCATTTATTCCTATCCTTGAGTAACCTCTAGTATTTGGTTTTTTTATGGAAATATTTGGTTATGCATAAATAGATGCATGACTCTCTATGAAATACGACAAATCATCCAAAAATCAGAGCTAAATCGCCCAAATTGCAGAACTGAGACGAGGCAGTTCTTGCTTGGACTAGCAACCAACTATCAAGTTGCATTGACGCTGACTCTGAACCAAAAATGGTTTGATAAATGTGGGCAAATGAGAGTTGAACACTACTTGAGCAAAGACGACATTCCATACATCTACGAACGCTTCCAACATCAGCTAAACAAGCTAGTTTGGAAGAGCAGATACACAAGGTTTGGTGAGAAGTTGCAGTTCATACGAGCATGGGAAAACGGAAATGGCTCAAAGCGCATTCATCTTCACGCTGCTTTGGGTAATTTTCCAAAAGACTTCAAGCTAAACACGCTGCCCAAACTCATTGAACAAGCAGCAAAGCAGTGCTACGAAGTTGACATTCAGCACAAAGAGGACATTTGCGATAGTGGTTGGATTGAGTACATCACGAAGGAAGTTGGCAAGAAGGACACAGACAAGATTCTGTGGTGAAAGCCAAAACTGCGTTATTGACCGTGATTCGTAGTCGTGTACGAATCGCATTTTGTCTGTCTCTCGCAGCTAACGAGGAGAGTCTTAAGACTCTTTAATAGCGCAGCTTTGCCTAAAATTTCTTGAAGTCGTAATGACTCTGATTGGTCAAGAAAAATACAAAGACTAGCGAGAAGAATTTCTAGAAATTGGTCAGTAAACGGGTAATTAATGGCGAATTAAATGGATTAAATTGAAAAAAGCAAAAAGGTCTAAAAGTGCATGTGTGATGGATGTGGTTTCATTTATGCATCAGTACTCACTTGGGAGCATGATGACCCAATGCTCACCATCAAACTGACAGTACAGCTTGATTTCACTTAATGGAAAGTCTGTGTACTCAATTTTCTGACGAGCGTACACATTGTCATTCCCATCATCAATCACAAGTTCAGCACTTGAGTCTTGGACTGTGAGACGAGCTACACAGAAGTAGTCGTTGAAGTACTTGGGTAGATGTGACGCAATCGCATCCATCAACCAAAAACACTTTGCTTGTTCAGCTAGGTACTTTGTTCCATCTGTCAGCAAGTGACGCTGAGTGATGCGATAGTACTTTTCAGTACCAATGAATTGACTGAGTTCAGATTGAAGGTTTTGTGTTGAGTTCATGTACTCAACTTTGAACCCATCTCCAATTCATTCCTAGCCTTGCTCAAGATTTCCGTTGTACAAGGTAGACACAATTGATAAAAAGTGAAACGTGCTTTGTTTACAGACTCATTGTCGTGAGCAAGGCAAAAGAAATTTTATTTATACTGATTTTGGATTTTATTTTTAACTGACAAACTAATGGGTGAAGAAACACATGGACACGATTCACGGCTTTTCATTTTTACTTGGTGCAGTAATAGCTTGGTTTTTAACTAAGCAGCAGAAGAGTGAAGAAACGAAAAAAGATGACGAATGGCTGTTTAGAGATGTCTCATCACCTAGTCAAAATCAAATTGATGCTGATTTGGAAAAATGTCGTGTTGACATGGAAAAAAGAGGTCTGAATGGATTCTCACCACGCGCTCTTCTAGAAAAGGATGCTGCAGGTTCAAGGTATCTTGAATACATGCGCATAAATCATTACAGAAGTATTCTTCGTGCAAGTGGATGGGAACAGACTCTTAAGTAATTTTAGTAATTGATTTGGCTAGGAATGGCGAAATCGTGTTGCTGTCTATTTCAGCAAACACATCTAGGACTCATCACGAGACGCCACACACGCACGATTTCATTCGTACACGGACCATATACGGCAGAACAGCGAGGTCGTCTCTAGCTTGGATTAAACGAGTCGCAAGCAGAAGGTGAAACTTTTTGCTTGCCTTCGTTACTATAAATTTATAGTAACGAGCGTCTGACAGTCACATCACAAACGCACACAGACGCTTCAGATCCAACTACAAGCGATTTTTCAGAGTGAGACGACTCAGAGTAACGATGGACATGCGACTCGCTCAAATCGCTTGTGAGCAAAAAAATGTTTACAAATACAGATAAGTAAAGATAACCAAAACAGCTTGTTGATTCCCAACGAAAAGGCATGGGAATTGGAGAAAGGTTGTCCTACCAAATGTTTGGGAATAACGTCTAGCTCATAAATAGTTAGATTAGTAAGGAACAACATGTCACAAGCAAAGATTCTCACGCAGTCAGAATTTCGCAAAATTCTTCTGCACATCGCAAAGAAGAAACATCACGCACGAAACAAGGCAATCGTCTATTGCAGTTTCTTTGGATGCATGAGAGTTGGTGAGATTGCTAGTCTCACAATCAGTGATGTACTCAATCAAGATGGGTCAATCAAAGAAGAGGTCTATCTCAAACCTTCACAGACGAAAGGTTCACGAGGTCGCACTGTCTACTTTCCAACAAAGCTGCAAGACGAAATCAAGAGCTATCTGACTGTACGATTTGGACTCAAAGACAAAGACTTGAAAGTGCTCAACTTGACTGACACAAGCAAAGCATTGTTTGGCTCTCAGAAAAACACTCAGCGAGGTTTCTCTCCAAACACTCTTTGTCAGTGGTTCACTAAGCTGTACGCAGATTGCTCAATCAATGGAGCATCTAGTCACAGTGGAAGGCGTTGGGGAGCTACGCAACTTTGCGAACAGTCGGTGAACCCAAAAATCATTCAGAAGATTTTGGGGCATCGTCAGTTGCAGACAACAATGCTCTATTACGAAGTCTCACCTAAGAGCATGAGAAACGCTGTTGAGTTACTTTCGTGAATTCTGACTTCTTTTGAAGTCCTCCCAAACTTCTTTTTCATCATCTGTTCCATGCTCAAAATTGCTTGGAGGAATCCAATCATCTGATTCACGCAGAGAGATTTCTTTGTTTTCTCTAAAGTTGACTTCTCTTTTGTATACCTCATTCACACGCAACGCTTCCACAAGGGCGTTTAATTCGAGTGATATTTCAATCTCTTTGGAAGCAATGTCGCTTATCTGGTTCATCAATCCAAATCCAAAGAAGTCATCATCTAAATCTGCATTGCTCTCAGCTGAAGAATCGAGTAGCTTCTCAGAATTTTCTTTCTCTCTCTTTTTTAGATTTTTGATTTCCTGCATGTCAAGGTTGCTTGTTTCAAGTTGAGCGAAGTACTCATATGATTTGCTGAAGTCACCCTTGTTTATTGATGACGCAAACTTGGCTTTGAAAAAATCAAATCGTTCTTCTCTGACTTCATTGGCGAATTGCATGCTGCTTACAGCAATCATCATGCACTCTCCCAAAGACAAAGTGACTTTTACATCTCTATAGCTCCATGTTGGTAGCTCATCTCTAAGATTCATTTTTTAATCACTTTCATTTTTGCTATTTTTTAAAATTTTTGTAAATCACATAGTGAGCGAGTCTCACACAAGAGCATGGGAAACGCAGTTGAGTTGCTTTCTTAAGCTGCTTGAAAGTTCTCCATTAGATTCTCTTTTTTCTTTAGCAGCCATGATTCAAGTGAATTTACGTACTGATGCCAATGTGGTGAAAGAGAAGCCAATTTGACAATTTCTCTATTGCATTCATTTGTTTCGTAACCAAGCAAATCACGAGTTCTTTTCAGAACATCATGATGGTCTGCTGCATATGCAGATTGTTTAACAGCATCAAAAACTTCAAGCTGCTCGTCTGAAAGCTCATCTTTATTTAGGTCAAGAATCATCTTTGATAGAACTTTCTCAGGAGACTGTTGTTCATCTGATTGATATTGATGAATCAGCGATAGTGCTTGCTCACGCATCAAATCAGCAATTGCACCTTCTCCTGTTAGAGCCTTGTTCATCATCTCTTTCTTTTCGTCATAGCTCACATACACATCGCCATCGAGCATCAGTGCGATGTTTTTTAGATTTTCTTTTCTAACGACAAAGCTAGATGCAATTGCAAAACTGTTCTGTGCAGCGCCAAATATTTTTACACTTACAAATTTTCTGAGCCCTAGACTTCCTGCAACTTGCATCGCAATTGCTGATGAAACACTATCTTCTACAAAAATCTCAATTACCTTGTCTGCCTTGCCTGTCAAACGAAGTAGCGTCTCTGATTTTGTGTCAGAGAGCCAATGCGTCTTGTTTTCTGACTGATGAATGTGCTTGATGCTTAAGATGTCAGAAAGCTCAAGTACAGACTCTCTGTGTGTCGTGAAAATTATTTGTAGACTTTTTTCAATTGCTCTTTTGTGAATCTGTTGAATGAGAAGATGTAAAGCGTTTGTGTGAAGTAACAAATCAATCTCATCAATCAAAATGAGACTGTACTTAGGCGCGTCAAAAACTTTTTGAAGTATGTACAACAGTCGTTGTTCGCCTGCACCCATGCTCAGTGCAGAGTATCTAACGCCTGTATGCTCAAGACCAACGTAGTTTTTAGTTTTTGAAACTTTGTGTTGATTGAGTTCTGTGTAGTTCCTACCCAATATTTCACTCATTGCACTTCTGACTTTTTCAGATACATCTGAGACGATTGCATTTGTCTCGTATTTGATGAAAGAAATCTTAGACTCTTGCTCAATCTTTGGCACACATGTTGTGATGCCAATAAGTTCAACATGACGCTCTGTTCTTGTGTCATATCGAGGCGTCCAACGGTCTACTTGTTTTGTGAAGATGTGGTCTTCAGTGAAGTCATTTTTCCCATCTCTCCATTGATGATGAAGCGTCAATTCGCTTCCCATCCAAGTCGCATCAGTAGTTGGTGTAAACCAATGACTAAAGATATGGTTTGTTGTAGCAGCGTTGGAAATTGGCTTGTAGCAACAAGCAAGGGCATGCAATATCGTTGATTTCCCACATCCATTGACACCAAGAATCGCTGTGAGATTTTTTTCATTCAATGGCAGCTTGTCTAGATTGTTAATGTTCTTTAGTTTTTTTATTGAAATGTAGTTAGCTTGGTGATTTGATAATGCCATTTTTTTCTCTATAGCTTTTTTGATTTTTAGGTCGCACTTGAGAGCTTGAGTGAAACTTCATTCAAGAATTTTTTGTGTTTCTGATACTTTGCCATCCAACTGTCGCTCAAAATAAGCTCATGGATGATTTCAACAGCATCTAGCATTTCTTGAGGTACATACTGACTCGCCTCAGATGGTCGCATAAACACCATTTCATTTGCTTCCAAGAATGCTCTGACATACACGTAGAGTGTGTGATTCATCAAAAGCAAGTCAGTCACTGAATCATTTGGCGTGTTTTGAAACTCACCACTTCTGACATTCAGATGCTCTAGTAGAAGTCTGTCTCCAATTGGTGAGCTGAATGGGAAGTGGAACGACTTACCACCATCTGCATAAGTTGAACTGAATGGATTTGGCTGTGCAGTCATTACCCATGTATTGAAATCTTTTGTGAACTTGGGATAGCGCATGAGCTTTCTAGTTCTTCCAACTGTTTGAAATGGACTTGCGCTGTCGTAGCTAATTCTTATTTTCGGATTGCATTTCTCACGTAGTGAATATTGAATCGCTGTGAGCATCACAGCCCAAGTAGGTTGAGATACACCAAGCACATGCAGCCAATCTAGTCCATCTTCAAATGCACCTTCATCTCTCATCAACAAGATGTTGTACATCACAAAGTCTAGACCTCCACGCCAACCTACATTTCCTGCAAGTGCCCAACCATCAAACTTGTACTTTTTGACACGCTGCCACCAATAATCAATATCGTCTTGTGTTGTGCCTTGCAGCACGTTGAGCCATTTTGTTTTTCCATGCTTGTTTTGCTTGATGTGTTCAAGATTTTCGACTGTCAATTGAGTCAGTTGTTCTCGTGAGCAAACTCTAAATGGACTTGTTGTGTTTTGTGCAATAAGCACCCATAGTGGCATGTCAATCGTCATTGCATAGTCTGCATTAGTACAAAGCCAATTGACCACATCATCTCTAACGTTCCCACATCCTCGCCAAGCATCACACAGCTTTTGTGGGTCTTTTATTTTTTTTAGATGCTCTACGCCTTTGAATGAGCCAATCCCAATTTGATAGCCTCCACTATCACCAAGAATGGTAGTTTTGCTTTCTCCATTTGCATCAAGAGATTTATCTCTTTGAGTTACGGAGTCTGCTTTTGGTCCCAAGTCATTGAATTGACCAACTGAGTACAGCCCATATTTGTAATGCCACAGCTTGCTCTTGGGGTTTAAGTAGTCCAAGTCTCTAAGTTTTATGTCACTTGGAAATGGTCTGTTTTTATCAAGAGTTGCATTGTTCGCTACGCCCTTTGAGTACCACTCTTGAATCGCAGGCAAATAGACAGCAAACTCATCCCATCTTGGTGTTAGGTCAATTGACATTAATTGACTCCTTTAGATGCGAATGCTTGCTTGTTTCTTGTCCCATTCTTTTTCGTTGTTGGAATTGCGATGCTGTATTCACAGATTGCAGTCTTGTATTGAATGACAAGCGCATGTTCACTTGCTGCCAAGTGAATGCTTCCAACAATGTCTTGCTCAGCTAGTGAATGAAGTGTTGGAATCAAGTCTCTTGCGTGAAAGTGAAGTTTTAAGTCTTTACCTTCAGCGTGATTCATCTTCGTGAAGTCTTTGATGCTTCTTGAGAACACACCGTTCTCGCCATCAAAGTTCACTGCTAATTGCTTGCCAACATCAAGACGAAGCACTTGGTTTCTTCTTTGATTCACGCTTGTTCCAAACGAACGCAACCAACTTAATAAAAATCTCACATTGAATTGAGAAAGCCATTCTTTAGAAATTTCAGCTTTCCATGTTGGTGCTTCTTTTGGTTTGAATATCGCTTGCTGCTTGCTCTCTTGTTTAATCGTTGAGGTTTTGTAGAAGTACAGATTTCTGATGTACCCATCTATCTTGTACTTGCACTTGATGTAGTGACTAGCTTTGACTGAATCATCTTTGTTCTCTATCAACTCTTTGTTGCCTACGATTTCGTAGAAAGCAAGATTCTTTCTTTGAATAATTTCTTGCTCAAGAAAGTTTCTGTCGTTTGCACTGAGGAAAATATCTTCTTTGACATTGAGCGTGAAGGTTCTTGGTTTTGCAACTGTCACTACAGAACAGTCTGCTCGGTTCTCACTCAGTAAGAAATCTTTTTCACTTGCTCTGTAGACGAGTCGCCTAATCTGCTTCATAGGCTTGTTGTTCTCATCTTTCACTTTTGACCTCAGACTTAGTGAAGGTCTGAATTTTTCAAACTCATATGGATACGCTTGTGTTTGAATGATTTCATTGATGACTCTAAGTGTCATTGGTGCAGAGTCATGCTGCCTTCTGTATGTTCTAACCATCGCATCTGCGATTAAGTCATCGTTCTCTGTGATGCTTAGTACTTGATATCCATCACTCTTTTTGCGTATGAGTGCAATTGCGTAGTCTTTGTCGTTTATTGCTACAGAGACACTATTCAAATCTAGCTTTGTAATTGCCTTCGCTTCATTCTCAAAGTACAACTCAGCAAGTTCTTTGTTTCTTTCCTTCAGTCTTGCTTCATTTTCTTTTTGTCGCTGAGATTTGTTTTTCTTTTTTGTTGGCTTTTTATTTTTATCTTCAACATCGTTTGTTTCATCATCTGACTCAGACTTGTCTTTGATGAGTCCACTCACTCCTCCATTTTTGCGAATGTACAGAGCGAGTAGGTCTACAGAATTGACCTTGTATCTATCTTTGTTCGTCTCGTACTCGTGATGAATTTCTTTGAGCGCCTTAGCCCACTTTTGTAACGATGCTCCTCTGTTGCCATCCCAATCAATTCGCCATGCGAGTCTGATTACACGAACAAAGTTTTCTTCATTTTTCTTTTTCGTTTTGATGTTGAGCTCTTCGTACAACTCATCAAGAAAGCCCTCAATCTGTTTAGCTTCTCGCCACCATACATAGAGCGAAGACAAACAGCTATAAAGTTTGTTGATGGAAGAGTCATAGAGTCTTGATTGCTCTGCAGCCTCACTAACAAGTCCATCTAACCATGTTCTGAGTTCAGTCTTTGACTTCGCCATGTTGCTAACTCCTATGAGGTTCCATTTCTATAAACTTTATAGTATTCAAATTCATTCTCTTTTCTGACTTTCGCCAATTTGCATAAAAGACTCCAAAAGTACTAGGAAATTAGAGAAATTGGGAATATGCTCAAAAGCATGAAAGGAAATCTCTGTAGTGACTGAGCCAACTGACACAAGCAAAACGCTCCATATCTACACACGTGTGTCTACTGCTGTGCAAGCAGAACAAGGTACTTCGCTTGAGTCGCAGCGTGATTTGGGTATTGAAAAAGCTAAACAGCTAGGCTTTGAATACAAAGTTTGGGATGAAGGAGGTCGCAGTTCTCACCATGATGACATTGCTCAACGTCCTCAGCTAAATGCGCTTTATCTTGCAATCAAGAAGGGTGATGTAAAGCATCTTTGGATTTACGACCAATCAAGACTGTCACGAAATGACAAAGTTGCATCTGTCTTTCGTTACGAGTGCAACAAGAAGGGCGTGACGCTTTATACAAAAGATGGTTTTTTTGACTTGTCTTCACCAACAGACATGTTGATGAAACAGCTTTTAGACGCAGTTGCTGAATTTGACAATTCAACTCGCTCTGAACGTACACGTCTAGGAAAAATTAATCGTGTTCGCAGTGGTATGTGGCATGGTGGTCCTCCCCCATTTGGATACACGATAGATAAAAAACGTCTTGCTATTAATGAAGATGAAGCTAAATGGGTAAAGCGAATTTTTGATGAAGTTCACAAAGGAACATCAACTGTAGGAATCAAAAAAATTCTTGATTCACATGCAGTTGCTCCAAGACGTAAAAATGGACTTTGGTCGCTTGGTTCTATCAATGCAATGTTGAAGAACACTCACTACAGTGGTTACTACATCTTCACTGACTCTAAGTCAGAGGAGCAAATTCAAGTTCAATGCCCAAGCATTGTTGACACAGCGACATGGAAGCAAGCGCAGCACAAGCGTTCGCCAAAAATACTGCGTAAGACGCAAAAGAGCGCAACAGTTAAAAACTTCTATCTTTTGCGAGATTTAATGTTTTGTGGTCACTGTGGCAGACCAATTAGTGGTCGCATCATCAAGTCACGCTCAGAAAACTCGTACTACTGTCCAAGTCGTGAAAGAGAATGGGCAGCAAATGGAGGCGTGACAGACAAGAAGAAATGGCAGCGAGGACTTGGCTGTGGTTTTACTCGTGCATTGAACATTCAGCGCACAGACGAACTCGTTTGGGAATCTGTTAAATCGCTGCATGAAAAATCAAGTTTGCTCAAAGAAGAGGTCAGAGTCAGAGTTCTCAAAGAAGAACGAGGAATGCAAGAGCTTTCTGATGCGAAGTTCAAAGCTATGCAAGCTAAGCTAAAAACGCTTCAACGCAAATACACAACTCTGAGCGAAACACTAGGAACTCTAGAAGCTAATCGTGTACTTAAAGAATTGAACGACACGAGCTATCGCTCTATGACACTGAGAATCAACACAGAGTTGAGAGACATTGAGGCGCAACTCTCAACAACTCGCTCAGACCTTGATAGTGCAACAAATGGCAAGAAATGGCGCAATTGGCTAAAGACTTTCGGTCAAGAAATCACAGACTTAGATTCAAGAAGTGATGAGCAAAAGAAAGCCTATATTGAAGGTTTGGTTAAACAAATTGATGTTCGTTGGAACGAAGCTGAGCGAGAGCATGAGTTGACGTTGACTTTTCATCTACCAATCGTGAATGATGGAATCACTTGGAGAGAGAAAGAGAATTACGAAGGTCATGGAAGGCGTGCAAAGCGTTACGACACATACGAAGGCACGACAAAAACGACTTTGGTCGCTAAAAAAAAGGATGGGAGAGGTTGATTAATGTACAAAATAAGTGTTCAATTAATGCAAGTGACTCAAATTACTCACTTGCAAAACCAGTCTGTCACGGTGGAGTGATGGCAAAAGGGGGTACTTGCCTCAAGCTGTCAGCGGATAGTCCAAATGACCTGTCTTCACATAAATCAGCGCGCCCTCTGACTGTGTGAATGGTGCGTGTCTGCTGTAGCGTGGG
>JACCDU010132127.1_pt1 | contig 13552 bp, 15 predicted proteins | sample 7446081 | NCBI WGS metagenome assembly JACCDU01 (sample SAMN15323447, study PRJNA562643) | freshwater metagenome | isolation source: river surface water | place: USA:Blue River Watershed | collected 2017-08-17 | reverse complement strand
CGCAAACGCAAGCAGCGAGATGCCAAAGAAGATTGTCGCGAGCAGAACAGACATGATGCTCATTGTGTTCGCCGCATTCTTCGCCTCAGGCTTCTTGAAGGCAGGAACGCCATCTGAGATTGCCTCTGTTCCGGTAAGAGCCACAGAACCATAGGCAAACGCTTTAAGCAACAAGAAGGGCAAGATGAGCTGCATATCGTTGTGTGGGATGACCGTGACCCCTTCGCTCCAATTGACGGCCGGGTCGCCGAGTGCGATACGAATAAGACCGATAGCGATCACCGCAAGCGCGCCGAAGACAAATAGGTACGTAGGGATGGCGAACAGCTTCCCTGATTCACGCAGCCCCCGAAGATTGGCAATAACAAGAAGCACTAGCGCACCAATCGCCAGCTCAAGGCGGAACGGCGAAAGCTCAGGTAGCGCTGAGGTGATGGCCGCAACGCCAGCCGCGGTACTTACCGCCGCCGTGAGGACATAGTCAATGACGAGACATGATGCAGCAATGAGTGCGGGGCCAGTGCCGAGCGTGCTCTTCGCAACGGCGTATGCCCCGCCGCCCTGCGGAAACCCGAAGCAGACCTGCCGATAGCTCAGCGCGACGATCGCAAGAAGAAGGCCGACGGCCAGCGCGATGACCGGGCCGAATGCCAGGTATGAGGCACCCGCAGAGGCGAGCACGATCAGGATCTCTTCGCTCGCATAGGCGCTCGACGAGATTGCGTCAGAGGAGAAGATCGGCAGGGCGAGAGTCTTACTGAGGCGCTCCTCGCCCTCCTCAGCATTTGAGATTGGTCGCCCAAAGATGAAGCGCTTTGCGGCTGTGGTGGCCTTCCCTAGGTCATGGACCGGGGCACTGCCCGCTGCTGATGCCACGAGGTGGTCTGGGGAGGGCTCGACAAAGAGCTCCTCACCTGTGTCGTTGTCGCTCCAGTCAGGCTTCGCCTTCTGATCGTCAGAGGTCATCGCGGCTCACAGCACCTTTCCCAATGGTTTTTCGTCAATTACGGGTTCCCTAATCCTATACCCGCGCTCTCTCCCGCTCCGATTCGTGCGGCGTCACCTGCACGAGGAGAGCCCCCGCCAGGCTCGCGGCGTTCACCGGAATCACCTCAATCGCACTCGCACCGATGAAAGAAGATGCGGCGCCTAGCTCTGCATCCCACTCGTCACTCGCACGCTTCCACGCGAGCAGTGAACCTGATGGCGTGAGGAGCGGAGCAGCCAGTCGAATGAGCTCACCCAAGGGTGCGACAGCACGGGCCGTGATCACATCAAAACGTACGCCCCCGCCTTGTGCGAGATCTTCGGCACGTGCATGTGCAACGCGCAGTCGCGGCGCAAGTCCGCTCGCCGCAGTCACCGCTTCAAGAAATCGTGCCTTCTTTCCAATAGATTCCACAAGCGTCATTGAAAGATTGCTGTGGCGTGAAAGCAAGCGCGCCGCCAGCGGTATGCCAGGGAACCCACCACCAGACCCAAGGTCTGCAGCCTTTCCGCCGTTGGGAAGAAGCCGCTCAATGTGGGGCGCTGCTACCAGTGAATCAAGAAGATGCCGCGTCGCGCGTTCGATCGGATCACTAACACGCGTGAGGTTGATTGCCGGGTTCCATGCATCCAGCAGCCGCAAGTGTGCAGTGATGATTGCCGTTTCGGCAGCAGAGAGTTCAGGAAGTGAGGCTGCGGAAAGCTGGCGTGCTAGTTCATCAAGCGTGTCACGTTCCGTTGGCGGCAACGCACTCGGATCAGTGGGAAGCGGTGCGCGTTCGGACGGTGTCGTGTTGGGACTCAGTCGCTCGCTCCACTCTTCGGCGTTGCGCTGCGCGCCGGTCGGCCCATAGATCGACGCACGACATCAAGGACCTCTTCAATCGACTTCTCTGCATCACCCTTCTCTGCCGCATCTTTCATGCAACCGCGAATGTGATCTTCAAGAATGAGGAGGCCAAGCGCGTCAACGGCGGCACGCAACGCGGCGGTCTGCTGCAGGATGTCGACGCAGTACTCTTCGCGGTCGACCATGCGCGCGATACCGCGCACCTGCCCCTCAAGTCGGCGCAACCGATTAAGCAGGACCTTGCGGTCTTTTGTGTAGCTGTGCCCGATATGTTCTGCCATACCCCCTGAGAGTATCTGATCACGCTCCGATGCTACGATTCAGCCGCAGAGCGACAAGCCCCTGCCGGGGCGTCAAGTGGGGAGGAGCAACCATGGCGGCGAGCCAGAATCCGCACGACGACATCGAGTCCGTCCTCATTACCGAGGCGGCGATTGACGCGCGCGTGCGCGAGCTCGGCGCTGAGATCGGTGCCACGTATGCGGGGAACGACTCGCTCATTCTGGTTAGCGTGCTGAAAGGCTCAATCGTCTTCGTTGCCGATCTCATGCGCGCCATTCCCGGGAACGTGCAGATCGACCTCATGGAGGTCTCGTCGTACGACGGTGGCAAGAGCACCGAGTCGAGCGGAACGGTACGCATCCTGAAGGACCTCTCGGGGACCATCGAAGGCCGCGACGTGCTGATCGTTGAAGACATCATCGACACCGGCATCACGCTGAACTACCTCACGAACTACCTCGCGGGGAAGAACCCGCGTTCCGTGAAGATCGTCACCCTGCTCAGCAAGCCTGCGCGACGCGTTGTCGAGATCCCCGTTGAGTGGATGGGCTTCGAGATCCCCGACAAGTTCGTGGTCGGCTATGGGCTCGACTTCGGCGAGCAGTACCGCAACCTCCCCTATGTCGGCGTACTGAAGCCCTCGATGTACACATCGATCCTCGGGAAGGAGTAGGTGGTGAAGCCGATCGGGCGCATCCAGTCGACATCAGGGAACCTCTTCCGGCGTAGTAGTGGCCGCCGCTTGAGCGGCATTGGCGCCGCAGGTGTGGTGCTCGGCGCAATCCCTGCGTGGTGGACGCTCGCCGCTCCTGGCGTACCCGCAACCGTGGGGAACGCCTTTGACACCTACGGCGCAATCGGCTTCTTTGTCGCCCTCGCCACGCTCTTCCTCCTCATCGCCCCAGACGCCTTCGGCGAGCAGCTTCGGTTTGACTGGTGGCCGGTACACGTCGGGCTCGTAAGTGTTGCCTCCCTCGGCTTCATCGCCACCCTTATCGGAGCTGCTGTGACTGCAGCCGGCTTTGACCTACCTCTCTCCTCCGTCTTCGGTATCGACCGCGCTCCTGGCCTCTGGATCACGCTGATCGCACTGGGAGTTTGGATCTCAGGCGTCGCGCAGATCGTTGACGCGCGAGACGACCGCTAAGCGCAATTCGTGCTCAAAAGGGGGCATCTCGCCGCTACCTGCTAGGGTGTGTAGGTGCAGCCGTGCGCTCCGACGCGCGGGCAAGAGGCCGATACCGGCCCAGCCCCGTCGTAGCAGCGCACGCCACGTTATCTACTAAAGAAACCAGAGGTACAAAGTAATGTCACGTAATGTCGCAATTTTCGTAGACGTCGCAAACGTCTTTTATGCAGCAAAGGCTGCCGGCGTAGACATCGATTACGTCACGCTCCTCAAGACCCTTACGGCAAACCGCGATCTCGTTCGCGCCTACGCCTACACCGGTCTCGATCCAGACAACGAGAACCAGAAGGCCTTCCACAACTTCCTCGCGCGCAACAACTACAAGGTTGTCAGCAAGGATGTTCGCAAGTACGGCGACGGTCGCTTCAAGGCGAACCTCGACATCGAGCTCGTTGTTGATCTCGTTCGCCTCGCACCAAAGCTCGACATCGCAGTCGTGATTTCAGGCGACGGTGACTTTGCACCAGCGATTCGTGCGGTGCAAGACATGGGCGTGCGCGTTGAAGTGGTGAGCTTCCGCGCAAATACCAGCAGCGACCTCGTTGATGTTGCTGACCAGTTCATTGAGATCACCAACATTGCCAAGGTGGAGGCCGGCGCCCGCAGCGGTCGCCGAGTTGCCGCCGAGGGTGAGGAGGACCTCTCCATGACTGAGGTTCCCGATAAGCAGTCCGAGGCACCAGCACGACCACGTCGCGTTGGCGCAGCGCCTGAGCGCGAACGAGTTCGCGGCGGACGCGGTGGTCGAACGGCAGCTCCACGACCCGGCGCACCAGTGCGCCGCTCGTCGGCGATTCGCGTTGGCGACACGATGATCGACGCTGATTCCATTGAGACACTGACGCTTGATGATCTTGGTCCAGACGATCTCGCCGCAGGCGCTGAGCCATCACCACACAATCACGAAGGCGTTGCCGCATTCGGTGAGGACGGCCCACGTCGTCGTCGCCGACGCGGCGGACGCGGTCGTCGTGGTCGTGGCGGAGTAGGCGGCGATTCGCTCGACGGCATTGAGACGATGACGCTCGACGACGCGGATGATGGCGCGCCAGGCGGCGTTCCTGAATATCTCGCCACCGAGCGACGCGGCACAACCGGTCGCGGACCAGTGCGCGCTGCACGCCAGCAGCTCGGCTCTGGCCCATCGCGGATCGCCGACGAGGTTGCTCGCTCCCATAAGGACGACACCATTCGCTCGAGCGCGAGCTTCAACGATGCCGATGACGGCATCAGCGACGTCTCACCAGATGTGGCCGCACTCCTGAAGTCACAACTTCAGGCGACCGGTCGATCGGCGAGTGAGTCGGCGGCATTCACCGGCAAGGAGGCACCAGTGAGCGGCAAGGGTCGTTCACGTGGCGGCCGACCTGCACCGAAGAGTGCTGCGAAGCCTGCCGCTAAGGCCGCAGCAAAGCCTGCAGCACGCGGAGCCGCCAAGCCCGTCGCAAAGGTCGCTCTCGTAAAGAAGAGCGCCACGCGGCCAAAGGCTAAGGGGAGCAAGGGAGCCTAACGAGATGGCGCGGGCGGTCTCAACGCCGCCTGACGCCGCTCACCCTGCGCGTCGCCCCGCCCGCTTCGTCACTCGTGGTCATGACGCCGCCGCGGCACATCTCGCCACGCTGCTCACCGACGCACCACCGCACGCCCTGCTGATTGTTGGGCCGCGCGGTGCGGGCGCAGGCACGCTGGCTCGAGATGCCGTCGCCACGCTCATGTGCGGCGCTCCGGTCAACGGTGGGCCCTGTGGCGCATGTCGCTCATGCCGCCTGATCGCCTCAGGGAGCCATACCGACCTCGTCGTCATCTCTCCAACTGGGGCATCAGATGAGATCGGCATCGAGCCGATTCGCGCCCTCGCCGCAGGCCTCGCCCTCTTCTCTGTTGAAGGGGGTCGCCGCATTGCGCTCATTGAGCGCGCCGACCGTATGAACGAGGCGGCGCAGAATGCGCTCCTTAAAACGCTCGAAGAGCCGCCATCCCGCACGCACGTGATCTTGGCGGCCGCTGAAGACTCGCGACTGATGCCAACGATTCGCAGCCGCTGCGCAGTGATTCGCCTCGGCCTCCCAGACGCAAACCAGGCGAGCGAGCTTCTCGGAGAGCGGCTCGGCGTAGACGCCCCAACCGCCGTGCGACTACTTCGCATGTCGTCTGGTCGCCCCGGGCCACTCATCGATGCAGAGGCAACGGGTGATGCCGCACGCGCACACGCGCAGATTCGTCGTCAGATCCTTGACTTCGCCGCAACACAACCACATGCCCGACTTGGGGAACTCAGCGCGCTCGTTGCCGACGCGCGCGCCATCCTTGTTGCCGGTGCTGACGACGGTGACGCCGCTGATGGCGCCGAAAGCGACGACAGCGGTGATGATGCACCAGATGGTGATGTGGAGCCGAAGAAGAAGAGTCCAGCGAAGCGCAGCGCCAAACCAACACCTGCAGAGCGTCGTGCCGCCGCAACCGCGCTCTTGCGGCTCTGGCGCGGCGTCGCGCGCGATCTTGCACTCGTGAGTACCGGCGCTGTTGATCAGATCGCATTCCCAGAAGATCGCGCCGAGATTGAGGCGGTTGCACACAAACTCCCACCAGCAACATGGGGAGAGGCACTGCGTACCATCGACAAGACCTTGAGCGCGTTACGCCGTAATGGAAACCCAGAACTGCTCCTTGATGCCGCAGCGCTGAGCTGGCCAACGCTATGAGCGGCACCGCACTCACGCAGCAACGAGATCTGTTCGCGCGACTTGTGACACTCGGTGAAGAGGTGACGGACGCGCTCGATCACACGAATGTTGTCTCAACACTTGGCGAAGAGGAACTAAACCGGGCGATTGCCGCAATCGGTGATCGCGCACTACCAGATGCAGCAACCAGTGCACTCGCATCACTCGCAGCAAGCGTTGAGCGCGTAATCGCTGCCAACGATCCGCATCGCGCCATCGATTGGATCGGCATGCAGCCACGCCTTGCGCTGACACTCCTCGCTGCAACGCTGAACCCTGCCAGCTTGCCGAAGGATGTTGTTCCGCAAAGCAGTGGCACCACGGTTGCTGCGCGGATCCCTGCGGGGATCTCGTTTAGCGACGCACCGCGTGACGGACGAGCTGTGGTCTATTCCGGCATTCAAGCCGATCCCATCCTACGGCCTCTCGCCGTCGCGATCGCAAATGCCACGCCCGCAGAGCGGCTGATTGCGCGAGCCGTCATGAACGATCCTGAACCGACGACAGCAGAAGCTGCAGCGCTCTTCGCCGCCCTTCCATCACATCGCACCGGCACAGACCCGCTGGTGGTTGGCGCATTAGCTATTGGTGGAAAGGCGCAGGCCTCTAATGCGCAGTACCGTGGCGCAGTAGTAGAGGCGACCACCGCTGAGATGCTGCGCCGCCGCCCAGTGCTCGCAAACGATGCCGATCGACTTGTGCGACGCGAGCGCCGCTTCGCAATTGATGGTGTCTCCGCCGATCCGCACCCGTTCGACGTGACCGTTGAGGCTGGCCCCGTTCCAGAGCTCTGGGACTGCAAGTGGGGCGCCCGTGGCATTGACGCGAGCCTTCTTGCCGAACTTGAGGACGCGCGCATCCGCGCAGCAGGGAGCAGCGCGCGGATCGCCATTGGTGTGGTGGCATTTGATACCGCCGCGATCGTTGCCGCACGCCTCACCATCGTGCGTGCTCCGCGCGAGAAGACGCGCTTTATCACCCTCGAGACCCTCGGGCGGCTCGCGGCCGGATGAGCGTGAGCGAGCGACTCACCCCTGGTTTCGCCCCTGACGAGGCACGCCTCCCGGAGCACGCCCGCTACCGCGACGAGGGTCGCTCCGTGCGTTTTGATGAGTGCAACCGCTCAGGCACCATGCGTGCCGCGGCAGTGCTTCGACACGCCCAAGACCTCGCATGGCAGCACAGCGAGACGCTCGAGTACGGACGCGCCTGGTATGAGTCCCGCGGTGTCGGCTGGGTCGTTCGCGGAGTTGACCTACTCATTGACCAACCGCCTCGCTCCAACGAGGCCATGGCGGGCACCACCGCCCTCGTCGGCTTCCGCCACGTCATGGCTCGACGCCGCACGCGACTCTTCGGCAGTGCCGGTCGCGTGATCGCAGATGCCACCATCGACTGGGTCATGACCGACCAGAACGGGCGACCAGTCCGCTTCCCAGCCGAATTTGAACCATTCGTCAAGGAGGTAGGCGCCACCTTCACCCCCGAGAAGATCCCCGCGGAGCCAACCGGCGACACACCAGGCGTCACCGTCACCGTGCCGCTCCGCGTCGCCGACTTTGATCCGCTTGGCCATGTGAACAATGCCGCCTGGCTTGAGATCGCTGAAGAGGCACTCAACGCAGCTGCACCGGCACAACTCAGCGCAGCACGTCGCCGTATTCGACTGGAGTACCTAGGCCTTACAACCGGCACTGCGGTGCGCTGCACCGTTCGCGCCTCGTCAAACGAAGCACGCGTTGACATTCGCGATGAAGGGGGCACCGCGCTCGTGCGCGCACTCTTCGACGTTGTCGCGTAATCTAATCTGATGAAGTCTCGCATTACCGCCGCACTCCTCGCGCTACTCGTCAGCGCAACGCTCGCTGCACCTGCGCCAGTCAGCGCAGCCACGAGCGCTGCCAAAGCATGCAAGAACAACAACACCAAGCTAGGGTTACTCACCGCACTCGACTGCGTGCCAGTAGCAGAAGAGCGCATTGGTGGATACGATCGCAAACTGTTCAAGCACTGGATTGATGCAAATAAGAATGGCAAAGATACGCGCGCAGAGGTGCTCATCGCGGAGTCCCTTGTCTCTGTGCGGTTTTCCTCAACAGGCAAGACTGTGAGCACTGGAAAGTGGCTAAGCCTTTATGACGGAGAGACGTGGACAAAGGCCTCAGACGTCGATGTTGACCACGTCGTCGCGCTTGCTGAAGCGTGGCGTTCAGGCGCATGGAAGTGGTCTGCTGCGCGACGACAGGCGTATGCAAACGATCTAGGTGTTGCATGGACGCTGCGAGCAGTGACGGACAACGTCAATCAATCCAAGAGCGATGACGATCCAACCTACTGGCTCCCGCCACTTGAATCGGCAACCTGCGTCTACCTTACAGAGTGGGTCGCGGTAAAGATTCGTTGGAAGCTCAGCGTCGATGCAGAGGAGCGTCAGTCCATTCGCGATGGTTGGCTTGATGCGCGGTGCTTTGCGCTCAACAAGCCGCCGGTGGTTATGGTAAAGATCGCGCCGTAACTAGAGACCGAGGTTCGGTCCGTCTCCACCTGTACGACCGCGACGGCGCTTCTTCTCAGGCTCCGCACCTTTGCTTGGCAACCCGATCTCTACTGGCTTAATCGGCTTGCGTACGCCACCGCGCGCCTGTGCTGCAGCAACTGCCGCAGATGGGGCAAAGCCTGACGGCGTCGGGGGCATCTCGGTGCGTTGTCGTGGTGCTGGGCGATCGGGTCGTCGTACGATGATTGACCCCTGTGGCGCGCGTAGTAGTGGACGCACCCCTTCGCGCGGCTGTGCCTGATAGGCGATCAACCACAAGAGACCGAGTGCAGCTGGGATGTAGACGAGGCGCTCGTCAGTACCGCTCAAGCCAACGACGACAGCGCCAAGGCTGACGATTGAAGCGACAACAAAGAGCGGCCGGCGCAGCAGCGGAACGGTGACGAGATCTTGGTCAGCCATGGGGAGGAGTCTACTCCGTGTGGTGCGCCCGACAGGATTCGAACCTGCGACCTTCTCCTTCGGAGGGAGACGCTCTAATCCACTGAGCTACGAGCGCGAGGGGTGGCGAGTTTATCAGGGGGTCTCGCCAGGTAAATCCGGGGGAATTATCCGGGGGAAATAAATGAGGCGACCCCCTTTGACAGGAGTCGCCTCAAGCCGATCCGCTTGTGGGACGAACAAGTCAGCCCCGCCCGCTACGCTCAAAGAGCATCTATCACGTCGCCTATAGCGACTACCCTAACCCACCTACCCATGGTCTTTGAACAAGAACAGCTGGTAAGAGAATACTCCCTGGAGGGTCGGATTCCAACCCCCCTGGCACACCTTGTGCCGAGAGTGAGGGTTAGGCGATCGTCACCGTGGTCATCTTGACCGGCTCCAGTGGGCGGTCACCTGGGCCCGTGGCCCCCTTGGCGATCGCGTCGACGGTAGCGAGCCCTGAGGTGACCATGCCGAAGATCGTGTACTTCGGTGGCAGGCTGGCCAGGTCATCGAGGCAGATGAAGAACTGGCTCCCGTTGGTGTTTGGTCCTGAGTTCGCCATCGCCACCGTGCCGCGGGCGTAGCCCATCGTCACCGGCTCATCGTCGAACTTATAGCCAGGGCCACCCATACCAGTGCCATCAGGATCGCCACCCGGAATCACGAATCCAGGAACGACACGGTGAAAGATCACCCCGTCGTAGAAGCCCTTCTTCGCGAGGGTCACAAAGTTCTCAACGGTCTTCGGTGCCGCATCGTCAAGGAGCTCAAACTCGATGACGCCGACGGTCGTCTCAATCTTGGCGGTTGCCATTCCATCTCTCCTCTGTGGCGCAGGGCCACGTGACCGGCTAGTGCCGGCGATGTGGGGAGTTTACCCGCGAACGATCAGGTGCGCGGAGCGGCTACGGCGCAGTAGGGGTAACCGTGGTCGAGATGATCTTTGGGGGATCAATTGGGCGATCTTGTCCGTTCCGCTCAAGTGCGGCGATGGCATCCACAACATCCATTCCGGAGACAACCTCACCCAGGATTGCGTAGGTGCGGGCACTCTCGAGTGGTACCGCTGCAGCGTCGTCAAGAACAACAAAGAACTGACTCCCCTGTGAGTCCGGCTGACTCGATCGTGCCATCGCGATCACACCACGGCGGTATTCACCAATGACCGGCTCATCTTTGATGAAGTAACCAGGGCCACCGGATCCAGTGCCCGTTGGATCGCCACCCTGAATCACAAACGGCGTACCGTTCTCCATATAGGCGATGCGGTGGAAGATCACATTGTCGTAAAAGTTGCAGCTTGCGAGCGCGGTGATGTTGCTCACAGCAATCGGCGAGTTCTTCACCGCGAGGCGTACAACAAACGTACCGAGTGTTGTTTCAAACGCAATATCGTTTGATGCACTTGCGTTTAGCGTTGGGGGCTGTGTTGATGGGCATCCGTTTGCATTCGCTGAAGGGGTAGCTGGGCTGGAGCTACATGCGCCGACAGTAAGTGCCGCAGCGATTACAAAGACAACGGGAATGCGCATCAATTTACGCTCGTGTGCGCTGAGCAGTTCGAACGATCGTTACCGCCATCGCCGCCATCAGTAGCGCTTGGCCAATTGCCACTTCAATGGTTGGAATCTGGCCAAGAATCAGCGCAGCGAGCAAGGTTGCTGTTGGTGGCATCGCGAGGGCACCGAGCGAGCCCGTTGTCGCACTCGTTGCGCGCACGCCGGAAACGAAGAGGGCGTAGGCCAAACAGGTCGCGATCAGTGCCAAGTATGCAAACTGCAAACCTGGAATGAGCAGATCCTTTCCAGCCAGTTCTGGGAGCTGTACGCCAACTACGGTTGACCAGAAGGTAAGGATCGCAAAGCCACCCGCCGACGCAAGTGCGACAAGCTCTAGTGGATGAATACCAGCGGCGAGATGCCGCACCAGCACAATGTATGAGGCGTAGCCAACCATGCAGGCCAGCGACCAAACAATGCCGAGCTGGAAGGTTTCTGCGTTCGCGGTCGCAGCGCCTGATGTTGAGAGGACGATGGTGCCGACGGCGGCAAAGATGATTGCGCCGATGATGAGACGATCTGGTCGCTCACGGAGGATGATCGCACTGAGCGTTGCGACCAAGACAGGGGCGAGACAGAGTTCAATTGCAGTCGCGATGCCAACGCCGGCGTACGTCACTGCTTCAACGTAGGCGTACTGGAAGAAAGCCTGAACAAGCCCGAGGCCGAGGCCCAGTGCAAGCACGCGGCCAGGGAGACGGAAGGCGCCGCGGCCGAGCAGGAGTCGCGCCGTGATGGCGGCGGCGGGGGCGGTGATACCGAGGCGTACGACGACCAGCACGAGGGAACTGAGCGTGCTTGGACCCCCGTCAATACCAGGGAATGCCGCCTTGAGCTGGCCAGTGACGACGCCAATCGTTCCCCACAGGATGCCCGTGAGAATGACGGCCCCAAGACCCGCGAGAGGGCTCAGTGCGAGTGGTTCGTTGATGCGCTTTGCAACAGCCATGCGGGGGAGTCTACGCGAGGCGCGCCGCCTGTGCGCGCTACTGAGCGGGGTCGGCGATCCTTGAAGCCTCCTCAAAATCGATCGCACCCGAGAGGAGCGCTTCACCCAAGATCAGGGAGGCGACGCCAGCATCGCGGAGTCGGCGCACACCATCAAGGTCGCTTACGCCACCAGCAACGCTCAGCTCCATCGTTGGCTGTCGCGCCGCGAGGCTGGCGAACGCAGCGCTCTCACTCGCGTTCCCTCCATGGCTCAGCACAATGCGCGAAACCCCCGCGCCAGCAAGTTCATCAATCAGCGCCTCTGCCGTTGGAGCGCTGGAACGTTTCCAGTTAAACGAAGCGATCCGCTCCGGCCGCGGATCAAAGCCAACCGCAAGCCAATCGCCCGCAGCGGCGATACATGCCGCAAGCTTCTCTGGCTCATCAATCAGTGCAAGTGAGATCACGGCACGCGTTGCCCCGGCTGCAAACGCGATCCGAATTCCTTCGGGTGACTCTAGTCCGCCAGCGACCTGTAGCGGCGTTGCAACCAAGCTTGCCACGCCACCAATCGACTCAATGTTCACCGGAGCCGCTGCACGCGCACCATCAAAATCAACGAGGTGAATCAGCGTTGCGCCACGATCAACAAAGTGCCGCGCGATACGCGCCGGCTGATCAGTTGGTGCACCAACACCCGTAGCAGCGCCAGGCCAGAAGACGATACGGGATCGACCCTTCTCTAAATCAATGGAGGGAACGATGCGCATCGGCCGCGATGCGCTACGCGGTTTCGGTCAGCGCCGCCGCAGTCGCCGCGATCGTTTTGGTGATCTCTTCTTCGCCAATGCCGTAGTGCGTTACGGCGCGGATCTGTCCGTGCGGATATGCGACCATCAGCACGCCGTGGTTCTCAAGTGCATCAAGGAAGCGTGTTCGGCGTGCGGTGCCACCTGCAACCTTGAAGATCACAAAGTTTGTGGTGACGCGTGAAGGGTCGAGTCGCTCACCTTCGGGCTGCGCGATATGTCCAGGAGAGAGCACACCAGGCAGTGCTGCGATTTCTGTCGCTAGGCGTCGTGCGTTGGCGTGATCTTCGGCGAGTCGCTGTACGGTGCCCTCTGGGCCGTCAGAGAGTGCAACGAGACCGGCAGCTGCAAGAATGCCCACCTGCCGCATACCACCGCCAAGCAGCTTGCGTGCACGCCGTGCTTTGAAGATGAACTCCTTGCTACCAACCACGACGCTGCCGATCGGCGCGGCGAGCCCCTTGCTCAAGCAGAAGGTTGCGCTGTCAGCATCAGCCACAAGGTCACGTACCGGTACGCCCAGTGCGACCGCCGCATTGAAGAGGCGTGCGCCATCGACGTGGATTGGAATGCCGTGTGGCTTGAGTGCGGCGCGCAACTCGCGCATATACGCAGGCGTAATCGGTCGGCTGAACGTGTGGGCGTGACAGTTCTCAACGATGACGAGCGAGGTGATGGCACTGTGTGGGTCGCTCGCGTCCTGAATCCCCTCCACCACATCGGCGATCGGCATCTCGCCGTTGGGGTTTTCGCGGATGACTCGCAGCCCGGCGCCGGCGACCACGGCGTAGTTTGCCGCCTCATCGTTGTAGACGTGCCCTTCAGCGGGGGTGATGATCTCGCCACCACGCGGCACCTGCGCCATGACCGTGACCAGGTTCCCCATGGTCCCCGAGGCAACGAAGAGGCCGGCCTCCTTACCCAGCAGGGCCGCGGCTCGCTGCTCTAGGGCGATAACGGTCGGATCGTCCTCAAAGACGTCATCGCCCACCTCAGCCTCTGCCATGGCACGGCGCATCTCAGGGGTGGGGTGGGTCACCGTGTCGGAGCGCAGATCGATACGGCCAGCCCCGCCGCCTCGTGATGCTGCGTCTGCTCCGTATCCCATAGTCGGATCCTACTCCCTCTGTCTGGTAGGCTTCGCAGTCCTGTCGCGGACCCGTGGTGTAGCGGCCCAACATGCCAGCCTGTCACGCTGGAGATCGCCGGTTCGAATCCGGTCGGGTCCGCCAGGAAACCT
>JACCDU010322484.1_pt1 | contig 13553 bp, 33 predicted proteins | sample 7446081 | NCBI WGS metagenome assembly JACCDU01 (sample SAMN15323447, study PRJNA562643) | freshwater metagenome | isolation source: river surface water | place: USA:Blue River Watershed | collected 2017-08-17 | reverse complement strand
CTAGTTCTTTTGCTTACAGAAGTGTGTGATGCTACAGTAGTACCTTTTGCTTTGGCCATTTAGTCTCTCCTTGCGTCATTTTTACCATCGGCACGAGCAATACGATCAACATCCGGCTTGAGTCCAAGAGCATTAGAAACGATGGTATCGATACGAACCACATCGTGATTCATAGTTTTAACACGGTTATCCAAAGCAATAATAATCCCCTGCATACCCTTTATGCTGCCCAAAACACCCTGTAGCAGTAGTTTAATAGTTAGGTATACAAAGTATCCGCCCGCTAATGCGACAGCGATTGGAAAACCCAAATCGCCTATAAGTTTGAAGATATCGCTCATTGTTTCGCTCCTGTTATAGCTGTATTTAACTCGTTGACAAAAATAATAACTGGTGCTATAATATGCGTATATTTCAGGAAGTCTTTATTATGAAAATCCAAATAGTATCCGATCTACATCTAGAGTTTGAAGACATTTTCATCAAGAATGAAAATGATGCAGACGTGCTGATTTTATCCGGCGACATCCTCGTGGCTGATGACCTACGCAATCAGCCTGCTAATCTCAGCTGGAATGATGTACAAGATAGCGGATATGGTCGTGCCAAACGTAGCATCCGTTATAGAGATTTTTTGAGCCGTGTGAGTTTCCAGTTTCCACACGTGATCTATGTAATGGGCAATCACGAACACTATCATGGAAAGTTTGATCAGAGTGCTGAGATCGTCCGCGAAACTCTAGGATATCTAAATATCCATAATGTCTATCTGTTAGACAATGATACTAAAGATATCAACGGTGTTCGCTTTGTTGGCGGAACTATGTGGACTGATTGTAACAAAGGTGATGCTATGACTATGTATCATCTAGAGCACTGCATGAATGACTTTCGTGTCATACGTATCGCTAAGGAAAACTTTCGCAAGTTTTTACCTGCGAGGACTATCACTGAGCATATCAAGACCAAAGAATATATCAAAACTGTAGTCGAAGGTACTCCTGACGATATGCCTGTGGTAGTCTGTACACATCATGCACCAACTGCTCTCAGCGTACATGAAATGTACAAGCACGATCACCTAATGAACGGAGGTTACTACAGCGACCTTAGTGGAATGTTGTTAGATCAGCCTAGGATCAAACTGTGGACACATGGCCATATGCATCAGTGTTTTGATTACAAGATGGGAGATGTTCGTGTGGTCTGTAACCCTCGTGGTTACAATGATGAGAATCCTAGTTTCAACCCTAATTTTGTTGTTGAAGTATGAAAAAGATTTACTACGAAAAGAAAGGACGCAGGTATGTGCCTGTGGCAGAATATGATTCAGATTTTTTGGATAGTTTGCCGAAAGGTGCTCATCTCGTTATGTGCTATCCTGGCGGCAGCAGTCGTAGGTTCCATATTGATCCCAACTATGCCGCTATGATCGCTGCTAGTCGAGTTGCTGAAGATGCTATTTGTAGAGCAATTAGCAAAGCCTCGGAACTGCGTCCACCTAGCACACCTATCACTGAAAAACAGAAGAAGGCCTGGAATGCTCTGTCCGAAGCGTTTGGTGAAGAGATCAGTACACTCCGTGGCCTAAGTATCCACGACTGTGCTGAAGCAGGAGTCAAGGCCATGATGGATGAAGCAGATAAACTAATGAAGCACGAGGCTGTTCGCAAGGCCTATGAACAATTTTTATTGATATGTAAACTCACCAAGGAGCGTGAAAATGTTTAAAGAAATATTAAATTTTATACAATGGCAGTGGAATAAGTTTGAGTTTTGGCAGAAATGTTTTATTTTCAGCAGTTCATTTTTTGGTGCTGCTCTAGTCGCCGACCAGCCCTATGCCAGTTACCTCAGTATGGTACCTATGTTTATCGTAGGTTTGTTTATGTTGAAATGGGCTATCTGGGACGGAACCAAAAGTGCTTGGGAAAAATATAAAAAAGAAAAGTCGGAGTTATTTCAAACTATCAAAGAAAGTGGAAAATAATGACAGTTAGTATTCCAATAAAAGGTGGTTCGGGAGGTGGTCCTTTAAATTATGGATCAACTGTATATACCGTTACTAATGGAGGTGGCGGTGGAGGCGGCGGCATATCTAATTTAAGTTTTCGAAACGTTGCAGAAAACAGTTTGTCTATGGTAGTTGGCGGAACCGAAATGCTCCGTGTGGACAAAGACGGATTCTATGTCCGTGGCAAAAAGATCCCCGTGGATGACAAAGAAGCAGAAACCGTGTATAATGCTTTTAAACAGTTCTTAGTCTGGGCGGAGTTAAACAAGAGATGAAACTTTTTGAAAGGACTGGCGGGCACTGGTTATTCTGGACGGGTGCAATTTACTTTGTCATTGGAATGATCGATGTCTTCCTGATAGAAGCAGATTGGAGTCCTTGGTTACAGGTAGCTTGGTTGGCTGTTATCAGTTCGCCTTTCTTGTATCCTCCATTAGGTCGTTGGTTAAACATGTCAATAGAATGGGATCGCAAAATGAGTTTTTTAAGTTTTCTAGGATTTGGTAAAATGGTTAAAGATGGTGCAGAAGTTTTGGATTTTCCTAAACCTAAAGTAGTTCCTCCTGTGCCGGAAGTAAAACCACCTAAGGAAGATCCTGCCAAAATCTTTTATCGTCTTGGTCTAACTGATAACAATCGTGTTGCCTTTAGTATGGGTTACAGTGAAATCACTATGAACCGAGAAGGTGTACAACAAATGATTGACCAACTTACTTTCTTTCAAAGTCAGTTACACGATGAATATGATCCGCCCAACGACGATCCAGACGGCGGAGAACCTGTACCAGTTCCTGAGAAAAAGGCCGCATAATGGGATCTATCCTTACTCACATCTTTGAAGACTTCGGCGAGATTATGGGCCAGCCTATGCATGCCAACCATGGCAAACCTGTTGAAGTCATAGTGTTTCCTTGTGGACATATCGATGACCAAGAACCGTTGAATCTCATAGTTCCACATCCTAACGGTCCGTGGATTGCTGGCGGCGCCTGTCTACGTTGGTATCAGGGACAGCCCGTGGGAGAAAGTGATATTGATATATTCTGCAGAGATGAGATACAGGCACAGGCCATCATCGATAATATCAAAAGCTATGGTCGGTTCCATACCAAGTATGAAAGCGACAATGCTCTGACTTTGGAATATTATTCTAAAACAGATAGTGTTGTTACTAGACGCTGGACACTACAGATCATCAAACGCAGATACTTTAAAAATCTGCAAGAAGTGATCGATAACTTTGATATATCTGTTTGCCAAGTAGGCACAGATGGATTCCAATGGTTGTTGGGCAAAGATACTGCTCGCGATATCCGCGAACGCAATCTGCGTATGAGGATGCCATTACAGCCCGATTCAGCCAAGCGTTTGGCCAAATATTGGACCTACGGTTATCGTCCAGTAGACGGACTACTAGAAGCAGTAAAGACAAATCCCGTAGGAAAGAAAATATTTCAAAGCAATGAGGACTACGAAAATGCGTTCTGAGCAATCATGGAGTTTGATAGATCCCAAACCAGTGTTGCTGTACTTGTCTAATATCGACGAGTATATCGTTTATTGGAATGGTATGGTAATGCCGCACACTATGGCTATGAACATAGCACTAGAGTATTATGGTATCTATGCTACTCCTGAAATGAAAACAGCTATGGAACAGAACTACAAAAAGATCTATTATGCCAACGGATTTAAAACCAGGGCATGGGATCTAAGAGTAGCAGAAGCACCACTATATCCTTATATGAAAAGGATTCTGAAGGATCACCTTGACAAGATGATAGGTGAAGCAGGTCGTGACATCTCAGAAGTTCTGGGATGGTTTGGTTATGAAAGGGCAAGGAGAGATGATACTTGAAATAATGATGTGGGGATTCTTCTCCGCATGGGGTTGGTTCGGAGCCGACTACATCAAGAATCAGATTTGGAAACCAGAAACGGTAGAAACAGCAAAGAAGGACACACAGAAAAATGATTAGGATTCTATTAGTATTTGTATTTTTAGCAATAGTATTTGGATTTACTATTAAAACGGTTAGACAGATGACTGGAAAAGAGAAATGGGCATTGACCAAGACTGCCGGTTATGCTATAATTTGTTCGTTGTTGGCAGTAGTCACAATGATTTTTATCGTAATTCTTTTTTAAGGTCACACATGAAACGTATCGCTACTCTTAGTCTTATCGCCGCAGCCGTTCTTGCGACTGGTTGCACTCGTATTGAAACCGGCGAGGTTGGTGTACGAGTTGGTTTTGATAAACAGGTTCAACCTGGAGAACTGCTACCTGGTTCTTTCAATCAGGTGCTGATCGGAGATGTGCTGACATTTCCAGTCAAGGACGTCAACGTTACTCTAAACGATATGACTCCTGTGGCCAAAGACAACAGCACCATGAAAGACTTTGATGCTGTGGTTGTCTACAACATCAATCCACAACAAGTGGCAGAATTGTACAGCACTAAGAACAAAGCCTTCCACGCAGACTTCAAAGGCGACACTTATGTGATGTATAACTACATTGTTCAAAATGCTCGTAATGCTATCTATAAAGCTGCTCGCAAGTATGAAGCTCTTGATATGGCAGACAATCGTGAGCAGATGGAACGAATGGTTCAGGAAGAAATTACTCGTAACCTTGCAGAAGAAAAGCTAGACGGTACTATTACTATCAGTCAAGTGTTGATCCGTAATGTCGTACCTGCTGATAGTGTTGTTGAAAGTGCCAATGCACTGGTCCGTGCTAAGAACGAATACAAGCAGAAAGAAGTCGAAGTACAGACTGCTAAGAAAGAAGCAGAGCGTATGGCTGCATTGGCTAACAACTCAGCAAGTTCTATCGCATTCATGAACGCTCAGGCTGCATTGAATATTTCGGAAGGTATTAAAAATGGTCGAGTACAGACTATCGTTGTACCTGCGAACTTCAATGCACTGATGTTGCCTAAGCAATAATATGATCTGGGTCTTGATACTATTCGCTCATGCCGGCGCAATAAGTGACTCAGATTCAATGAGCCTGACAAATGTTCCTGGTTTTAAAACACAGGCCGCTTGTCAGGCTGCAGGAGAACAGGCAAAAAAGATGCAGTATGGTACTACCAAAGTAATCAAATATACCTGCGTCGAAGTAGAAAGATAATGCGTCTGTAGCTAAGTGGAACAGCAGGAGCCTCTAAAACTCCGGATGCGTGGGTTCGATTCCCACCGGACGCACCAAATATAGGAATAACATGGAAATCAAAACTGCAGAAATCGCTCATATATATCCAACAGAAGTTTGGTATGAAAAAGATATTATGGGCACGATCCATGTTAGGATGCAACACATGGCTCCAGGAATGGAGCCATTTACCTTTGTTACTATCAACTATGACTATGCTTATACTAGTAATAGTCACCAGAGAGAGTTCGCTAGAAAGATAGGCGAACTGCTAGGACACCCCGACATACAAGAACGTCAATGGGTTATGCCTGATAGTTGGAAAGAAGAAATTGCAGATTTGGAGGATGTAGATTGTCATTGTTATAACTGTAACAAAGATCGAAAAACCAAAGCAGGTTGGCCGTTTGTTATGAGTTACATGATCGTCTGTCCAACCTGTGGTAATAAACGTTGCCCTCATGCAACTGATCATACCCTAAAATGCACAGGATCTAACGAGCCTGGCCAAGAGGGTAGTCGTTACTAAATATATTTGTAGCGGGTGCTACAAGCCAACACTCTTTAAATGATAGGTACTTAGAGTGTGTACCGTAAAAGGAGAAAACATGATGTATGAATCAAAGCTGGCCGCAGCTATCAAAGTAAACGGCAAAGTCCTTCGTGAATTCAAGGACACAGTCTATATTCCATTTGCCAGCGAATATAGCATTCTATTAAAAAATCTCAATACTACCCGAGCTGTGGTAAATGTGTTTATCGACGGAGAGGATGTCGTTCCTGGCGGATTGGTCGTAGATCCGGGTCGAGAAGTCGATCTTGAGCGTTGGGTGAAGAACGGCAACCTCTCTGAAGGTAATCGTTTCAAGTTCATTGAGCGTACAGGTGCAGTAGAACAACATCGCGGTGTGAAGCTAGAAGACGGTCTCGTTCGCATCGAATTCCAGTTTGAAAAAGTCTTCAAACGCCAAGACGGAATACAATGGACTAATACCGGTTACAATAACGCAATCTATCCTCAAGGCAGTATCTTGAGAGGATATGGAAACAGCACAGGCGATGTTTGGCCAGCAGGATCTGTAACCTGTTCTACTGCATCATATGATGCGACTTCTGTGAACTCAGCTCACAGCCTGCTCAATGATGTGGGTATCACAGTACCTGGATCTAAGAGCGAGCAGAAGTTTTCAGCTGCCTATGTAGGTGCATTGGAGCCTGAAAAACACAGTATGGTGTTCCGTCTGCTAGGCGGTGAAGCTGTCAAGCAGGCAGTCACAGTCAAGCACAAACCAAAATGTGTTAGCTGCGGCAAACTGAACAAAGCTCATGCTAAGTTTTGCCAAGAGTGCGGTACTGCTCTTGAAATATTCGCATAAGTAGTATACAATGAAAAGCATACACCACGGTAAGGCAGCAGCCAACTCAAAGTTGCGTGGTCGCAAGACAGCGATGTTGACCTGCCGTTGTTGTATGCTACAAAACTTTAAACACGATGAACGTGTTCGAGAAGCCAAAACTGAAATAAGGAGATATCAAAATGGCCTAGATTGAATATGCTTGTAAGGATGTGGTGTTCCATTTTAACAAAAAACACCTAGAGGACCAAACCATACCTATGTGGGTCCTAAAAACACATGGGGAATCACTGTATGTCAATCACGTTACCTGTGAAATTCCTTGGACTACTAAGGAGACACCAGATAACACGCACACCAAAGGTAGCATCAAAGTCAAAGATTGCCTACTAACGATTGACGAAGAAAACTCTGCAACGATATCCAAACTAACTCTAGTAGATAAGGTACGACTGCGTAACCAAAAACTAGGTATCACCCGTATCATTTTTTCTTGGGGATCCAAAATGCACACAGCTCTTGCAGGCAACGAGTTTAAGCATAGCCCATTTAAGAACGTCGAAGGAGGCTGCGGCAGCAGTTTCATAATCTGCGATCTACTAAAGAAAGAAGAAGCCACATTCGCGGCACTGAAATATCCAAATGGATTTAGGATACTCAAACCAAACGAGGGCTATTATCAGGCCTACGATAGGAAGGGCACAATTTGGGAGGAGGACGGTGAACTTGACGACTTCGATGAATGATGCTATAATATAATAAATGAGAGGAGTGAGCCATGACATTGATCTATTTGATTTTGGGTGCTACGATGATGTTCCAGAGCGGCACATTTTGGACAGCCTATCGCATCAATAAGATCGAGGATAAGCCCGCAGGCAAACTGTTAGCTTGGTCGATCGGTCTTGGCTTGTTCGGCATTTACTTTTTGATTTCTATGATTGGAGCAGTTAAATGATCACACTTAAACAGTTTATGGAAACCGTAGATTATCGCATCACTGAAGGCAGCGATTATCAATGGCAATGTTTTGGGCCTAATGCCTATTGTCTAGATAGCTGGAACGGTGAACAAGACGGACATACTGTCAGCATAATTTTCGATACTCATAATCAGACTGTATATCAGGCTATGGCCTATGACTACAGTCGCGGTCGTGCTTATCGCATAACTAATCCAGATTACAAGTTTGGCTTCGATGATGAATGTGCAGGTCGAGATATCGAAGATATGGCCTGGGAAGATGACGAAGGTAATCCTATCCAATATGTAGATCTAGAAGTCGAAGAAGATTTCTTAGACAAAGCTCGTGCTATCGTCTCAGGCGAGGACTATGATACTCGTGTGCAGATACAGGTAGATCTAGATGACGATGTGCTGTTCAAAATGATGAAGCTGGCACATGAGCGTGATATCACATTTAATCAGTTGGTAGAGATCGCACTTCAAGAAGCTATAGATCAACATCGTATGTTGAATGATGAGCCTCGAGATGAATATGATTTTAGTGAAGGACGTCGAGGTCCAGTGATCCAGAGCCCCCCATTTCCTGCAACAAACTTCACACAGGAACAGGCCCGTGATGCCGTAAAGAAGGCAAAGAAAAAGAAAGGCAAATAGTGACTGACAAACAGAAACTGCTCGAAGAACTGAGAGGCATACGAAGAGTCGTGATCAACGACTGCTACGGTGGCTTTGGTCTCAGCAATCGAGGTCTCGAAGAATATAAAAAACTAGCAGGAATAACTGCTAAGGATTTCTATGATCGAGACATAGCTCGTGATGATCCATATCTAATAAAGATCGTCAAAGACCTAGGGGACTCTGCAGCTGGATCACATGCCAGATTAAAAATCGTTGAGATTCCTGCAGACGTTGATTGGATTATTTGTGAATACGATGGTGCAGAATGGGTAGCGGAAAAACACAGAACTTGGACCTAATCGAACTTCAGTTCGGTAAGGATCGCTATCATCTCCAACGAGACATGGTTCGATGGTGTGAAAAGAATCTCGGCCAGGGAGGATATACCGGAGTTGATCCGCATACTAGTACTTGGTCGTGGAATAGTATGTTTGGTAGTACTTTTTTCTATTTTAAAAATGAAAGGGATGCGACTTTATTTTCGCTGAAATGGTCATGATTAAAATCAGTTTTGAAAAACTAGCAGCTGAACAAAAACGTGAAATGATCCAATGGTGCGTGAATCGTTTTGGTCACAGCCAACCTGATCCGCGAGGATTAGTAGGTAATAAACGCTGGACTTATGACAATGTAGGTCCTAAACTGTTTTTCTTTTTTAACGATCACTATGATCACGTCATGTTTGCTCTGAGGTGGATGTGAGAGTCCTAAAGAAAACTATCTGGCCACATCAAGTACATTGCCAACCAATACCTTTATATCAGCACGATCCTCGAATAGAATGGTTGGAAGAAAAGCTACCTAAAGAACGCTGGTATGTTGTTGCACCGCATACTTTTTGTTTTAAAGATCAGAAAGATGCTGTGATGTTTAGTTTGAGGTGGTCATGAGTTACTATATACCGCCACAAGGCAAACATTTCGATGGCCCGGACTGTTATAACTGGATGGAAGTGTTTGCATGGCTACCCGTTAGAACTATTGGCGGAAAGTATGTATGGTTGCGTAAAATATACAAACAAAAATATTGGACCTCTCTTGGACCACCAATTGGACAGAACTTCCATATGGAACCAATAGTAGAATATGCAGAACTATTTGATATATTAAAAAACGATGCTCAGAACATTACGGCGTAAAGTTATCATCCGAGAATATGATTTTAACAAGGTCCGAGATCAGGCTATCGGGCCTGTTGGCTTTGTTGAAATCGGTAGTCTATACGATCGTGCGGAGTTTATACCGTTCACTAAAGATTCACTAGGACAAGAATACCTAATGAAACTGTTAGGAGACAAAACTAAAAAGAGTCTAGCACGTCCGGATCAGCATCCAGCCAACTGGTTGTTTGATATGAGAGACTATCTATACAGTCCCAAGTACATACAGTATCATCCAGAGTATGACGATGATGGATTCATCTATGTACAGGCTCGAAAGAATACTCCACGCACTCGCATAGGCTGGGGCGTGTTTGAAAAGGATCTAGTGAGCAGGTTATGAATTTACAAGATCAAATAATGGAAGAATTGTCTACACAGATGCAGAGCGAGATAGATTTCACCATACTGTCGGATATGCTGGTACAGGCCTGTGGTTGGACAAAGGTTTCTCTAGATAGATTCTATAGTAGAGAACATTCTATAAACGTATTGTTGTGGTGTGAACAAAATATTAAAAATCCCTACGAGCATAGAGGAGTCATGTTCGTTTTTGAAAACAAAGGGGATGCTGTAAACTTTACACTTAAATGGAAATGAACAAATATTGCGTAGGCAGTCTCCGTGAAATATTGTCCACTAGGGCTAAAATGAAGTTCGATCGAAGGATCAACTTTGAAAACATATCACCCGAACGTTATGGACAGATGCAGAAATGGTGCGATGAAAACTGTCAAGGTTTTTGGAATAGCAACAGTCATTATGCTATCTATTTCCAGTTTGAAAAAGATGTTGATGCTATGATGTTTTCGTTAAAATGGGCAAGTTAAAAAATTACATGCTGTCTTTTCCTAATGCTCGAGATCGAACTCTACAGATCAATCAAGCATTAGCTGATCGATATTTCTCTGCTCATAAAGATCAAATATACAAACCTATGCCACATAAGTATGTTTTAGTTAGCACACCGGAGGGAGATCGTGTGGAAGAAGTCAAAGAACTAGTAGTCCATTCCTTTAGCATGGGAGATGTGGAGGATCCAGATTTGTATGCTGCCCAACCATTATCCGAATGGGAAAACAGTAATTTTGGACAATGGGTCATGAAAAACGCCTGCGATGTTCCTACCTGGCATAGAATGGCAGATCCGATAACCTATGGATACAAATATCAGATACGTGCCAAGTTCATGGGGCCTGCACTGACACAAATGCTATTGAAATATGGAAATAAGATTTAACATGATTTCTGAAGATGTCAAGGTCGTTCAACACGAACGGCTGATGCAGCTTTTAGAATCATGGCATCCTGTAAGTTGCGTGATACACAGCGATTATGAAGATAAACTCTGTTGGTGTATGGAACATTGTGCAGGCAAGTTCAGAGATGTAGTACGCAGTGATAAACGGGTTTGGTATTTTGAAAGAGAAGATGATGCAACGATGTTTGCACTCAAATGGGCAGATGCATAAGTGGCAGTTAGATTTATTAGATAAAATGGCGAAGTTCAAAGGAAGAGGTCTGTTACAGATCACAGGTCGCAATGTAGGCAAAGGTCTACTATACAATCAATGGTTAAACTATATGACTAGAGAAATACACAAGAAAGAAATCTTTTGGGTAGATACTGCTAGAAGGTTGACCTTAGCTGCCCGTGTTCGCAAGACACCCGAAGGATGGGATCTGGGCATCAGCGAACAAGATATCATGCCGATAGTAGAATGGTGTCATGAACACAACTGTGGAGTCCGCACCAGTTTTGATATGATAAAGTTTAGGAACAAAAAAGAAATGACCATGTTCCTACTGAGGTGGGGATGAAAGTAGTTTATCTCAATGACACCGGTATTCCCTACGAACAGGCTGAAGAATATTTTCAAAAAGCTGCCGACTGGGCGAAAAAACAGTGTTCTAGTTTTTTAGGATATCACGTACAAGATGTTTCAGATGTGTCCTACACTAACGATTTCATAACCGAATATCGATTCAAAGATCCAAAAGATGCGATCTGGTTCCAATTAAAATGGAAAACTGATTGACTTTTTTTCTATGTGATGCTATAATAATATATCATCAACTGATACAGAAAGATAGTTATGCCAAGAGGTCGAGCAAAACTTACTGACAAGCAAGAACGCATCTTGATCCAAGCCCAACTCATGGGTTTGACTCCTCAAGACATGCAGCGTATCTCTAACCGATTGATCGCTCTGCAAAAAGAAGCAGACGAGATCAGATCTATCAACGAAGTAATAGAAGGCTATACTTGGGAAGATGTTGTAAAATCCGATCATCTCAAAGTCACTACACCTGACGGTTATGTAGTTGAAGCCCAACGAGGTAAAAAAGGCACTACACGCTGGGGTCGTTATTCCTGGACCTACAACATCACAGTAACCAAACCCGGTACTCGTTTCAAGACTCGTCGTTATAAAGAAAAGAGTCTTGAATGTGATTACGACTGGACCAAACGATTGATGCCTGCACAAAGCAAAGAACTGTATAGTTTGATCCGCTGGTGTGAACACACTATGAAATACGAACAGTTCGAGAGTTAAAAAATGCGCAAGGAACTAGACGAACAACTATGTAAAAAATATCCTCTAATCTTTAAGAACAGACACGGGGATATGCGAGAAACTCTGATGTGTTGGGGTTTCGAATGCGGTGATGGTTGGTATCAAATATTGGACAGTCTCTGCGGCAATATACAGAGCTATATTGATTGGAGGAATCGCAGTGCCGCCGCAGGTTACAAAGATTGGACTCCGGTTCCGCAGGTCGTAGCTGTACAGGTCAAAGAAAAGTTCGGCGGCCTGCGTTTCTACTACGACGGTGGCGACGAGCATATTTCAGGTATGGTACGTATGGCCGAAGCATGGGCTGATCATACCTGTGAAGTGTGCGGAGCACCTGGTAAGAGTCGTGAAGGTGGGTGGATTAAAACATTGTGTGATGAACACGCTAAAAAGGATGTAGAATAATGAAAATTGGATTTAGTTTTGGTCGCTGTGTTAGAGATATCGTAAATGGTGAAGTTAGTATCGACGACGTGGCATTTTTGATTACCGCCACTTGTATTCGAGATAGAGCTCAACTAGACAATGTGATCGGGTCGTATATGCATGAACCCGGGTATCTATTGGGCAAAGATTATAATCAGTGTCTGGCAGTAGCACACAGGCTTTGGGACTCTAACAGAGTCATCCAGCCACGTGCTCAGGGCATGCATCGTCACATGCAACCAGAAAGTTCTATCTGGGTCGACATGTTTCCTACAGAACTAAGTACGAACGAGTCAGTCAAAAAAGCATGGGATGCTTACAGATTCATGCTACATATGACAGAGAGTGTTGATACAGAAGCATTGGAAGTATTCAAGTGAAAGGAAAAATCTATGGTTCAACCAGGAACATTGTGGGGTTCAGCAGACGGTAAAAAGTTTCGTGTGATCAGTGTCACAGAGATAGAAGGACATACTTGGGTTTATTACAGAGATAATCGAGGCTGGTCAGTGTCAGAAGACCAGATTCGAGAATACAGTTGTTATCTAGAAAGCTTTTTATCTCGATTTACCCAAATGCCGGAATGATCAAACTAAGTTTCGAAATACAAAATCCGTGGAACCGAAATCGTTTTAAAAATCTCGGTTCTATCAATGGTTCTATTACCAAGAATAAACACTGGGAACTAGAACACACATTTTACGATGGACTGCTATTCGATTTTAATTTTGAAATCACTACCAACAGAGATCATGCGGGTCTAGATCTAGTGATAGGAGTAATGACCTACATCGTTCACTTTAGCATTTACGATGTCCGTCATTGGGATTACGGTCGAGGATGTTATACAAACCATGATTGAAATATTGATACTTTTTACTCTTTTAAGCATCAAACACTTTTTTGCTGACTTTGTATTCCAATATGATTACATGGTACAGGAAAAAGGATATTATGGCAAAATAGGAGGAATCCACCATAGTCTAATACATGGTCTCGGAACTTGGCTGATATTTTGGACATTTGCATATCCTCTAGCTTTTTGGGTCGCAGTTGTAGACTTCCTAGCCCATTATCATATAGATTGGGCTAAAATGAAGATCGGTAGAACTAAAGGTTATACACCGCAAGATCGTGCTTTTTGGTTTTGGATAGGCTTAGATCAGCTGGCTCATTATCTAACTTATGTAGTTCTTATCGGTTGGGCTGTATTT
>JACCDU011343411.1_pt1 | contig 13557 bp, 21 predicted proteins | sample 7446081 | NCBI WGS metagenome assembly JACCDU01 (sample SAMN15323447, study PRJNA562643) | freshwater metagenome | isolation source: river surface water | place: USA:Blue River Watershed | collected 2017-08-17 | reverse complement strand
TTGATTCCCGGAAGTACGCCAGCACCAGATGCTGGAGTATCTGCTTGAGAACCGAATGCAGCAGCGTCTGCTACAATCTCATTCCAAGTTTGGAATACGTCAGATGCAACGGTATATGCTTTGCTACCAGAGAATGTAGCAACAGTCTGAAGGTTACCAGAACCTGCAACAGGAGCCTGAGCAATTGTTCCAGTTCCGTCAGCAACCGTAGAGAATTTGAAGGAAGCCTTCTTATCACGTGCCATTTCTTTTCTTCCTTTCTATTATGCGACTCGGCAATACAAGCGACCAACGGCACGAGTATGTGGAACCCACAAACCAATACCCCAATCGAAGACAACGTTGTGCATAATGCCATTTTCCTTGGACAGACCAAGGTAGGTTGGCTTGAATGGTCCACTCTGCCATCCCTGTGCATATCCAGTTCCATAACGAACTGCATAGATGGAGGAGGCAACTGCACCAGTAATACCAGATGCGCTCTGAGTATCCGAGATTACACTCGTAGTACCATCAGCCTTACGACCAACTGTACGAACGGTTGCATTCTTGTACTTCTCAACTGGGCGGTCGAACGAGTCACGTGTGACATCGAAACCAGCACCAATACCCATAGTACGGATAGCAAACTCAACAGAACGCTTTGCCTTCTCAGACATATACAGAACAACACCATCTCCATCTGGGGAGTTCATGTTGTCAAGCAACTGCTGGAGATAAGCAAAGAATGCGTTAGCCGTCTTAGCGTCTGTACTAGCCGAGATATCGATACGTGCAGCGTCTGGTGCAACCAACGACATTTCCGATGGAATGTCAAAGTCGTTGTAGTTGTCCATACGGTAAGCAAGTCCAGGGAAACAATCAATATTGCCCGTAAGCGGATTGTTGTTAATGAACTTGTCATTGAAATCATAGGCGAAACCTTCGAGGAAGATTTGAACCTGAGCTTCAATTGGGTCGATGATGTTCGTTGGTTGGTCAAGCAGAACGTGGTCTACAAGAATCTTGTTACGAACAAGGTACATCTGCTCTTCGTAGGACTTTGGTCGACCCTTAACCGCAACTGGTTCAGAGTTAACACCCGTCCAGTTTGGCGAAGGAATACCTGAGTTCAGGTAACGAACACCAATCTGCTTGAGCGATGGGGAGGTATAGAGAGGAATATCCTTAAGGGCATTCCACGTCTGGTGAAGAGATTTTGTGATTTCCTTGACGAGAGGGTCGTTGCTAATAGCTGCTTGGTCCGCAAGCGTCAAGGCTCCGTTAAAGTCAATAGCCATTTACTTAGCCTTTCCTACATTGTTTTGTTTCGGTTGATGCCCATCAATTCTGATAGACCCATCCGACGGGGTGATTGTTGTGTGCCACCAACCACTGGAGCCGCTGAACCTGCTTGAGATTGTGGAGTCGGAGTACGCTGACCCTGAACAACCTGTTTGGTGAGTTCTGGCACTAGTGATTGTTGAAGACTCTGGATTTGGTCGTGGACCATCCGTACTGCGTCTGATGGCTTAATGCCAGCATTCACAAGACTGTCCACCATATGGTTTGCCTTCTGTGCCAACGGGTACATCTGGACTGCTTGTTCTCGTTCTCGCTGAACCATAAACTGACTGACTTCAGCCATAGCCTGTTCGTAGCGGAACTTCTGGAGTTCAGCATCAAGCTGTAGTTGAGCAGTAGCCGGGTCTATTAAGTCTTGAGATTCAAGTTCACGATAACGCTGTTTAATAGACTCTTCTTGAGCCTGAACCTGTTGCTGTTGAATAGCCTTCTGTAAGTCAGCAGCTGATTGAAATCCCTGCTGTTCAAACTGACTAATAACATCAGCCCACTTGTCCAAGCGTTCTGAATAAGACTTAGCCTTATCGTTTACTTCCCTAAACCTATCGTATGGGATAGGACCAGGTTCCTTAGTATCGCTGACTGGCTGTGACAGATAACCGAAGTCATCGTCATTTGTGGATTGCTCCACTGGGACCGTAGCACTATCGTTAACGCCTGTTGTGCTTACAGTATCGTAGTCGGCGGCTCCACGAACTGCGTCCAAAATGGCGTTACCAACGCCGTAACCGTCTGACGCACCTGTTGATGACTCAGGTGTAGGTATCATCATCTCGTCTGACAAATGTATCGTACTCCTTATTTACGTTCTTGCCAACTATCCGTTGGCACTTGGAATAATTTGATTCTTAAGTTTTTCCTTTGAGATATCAACTATTCCCTTTGCAGCATCGTTCTCCTGTGTAAGGCGTGAACGCTCCCGCATCTTAAGAAGGTCAGCCTCAGTCTTAGCAGCGACTTGTGCCTGAATCTTCTGTATATCCAACTGAGAAAGCATCTGAGCCTCCTCAGGGTCAAACCGTTTGACAGAGTCAGCAGCAACCTGTTGTTGCTCCATCATCTGTTGTTGCATCATAAGAGCCTGTTGAGCCATACCCTCTTCTTGCTCATTCAAGTGCTGAATAATCTTAGAGGTCTCAGGTATGTTGAGCATACCAATAACAAGCTTGTTGGTTGACGGGTCACCAGGGTCACCAAACAATCCCATCTGACGCATAGCCAAAACCTTCTGTAGTTTCTGGTCAGGGCTATCTTCCATACTGGACCCCGGTACGTAGACAATACGATACTGACCACCATTACGAATATGGTCAAAGGTAATGACACCCTGCTCAATATTCTCGTAAGGATTAGATTCTTGGTCAACATTACCAATAAATGGAGCAACACCAAACTGCTCTACAAGAGCAATCTCCCACTCTTTAATCTTGGCAGCTGATATCTCAATATCTGCACGTACGTAAGAGTGTTGTGTGTTATCAGCACGTTGAAGGAGTTGGACAGCCTCAGCAGGTGTACCAGCAGGTGCTTGACCTTGCGATACATCATGCAATCCAGCAATATCCATCATGTCCTTCTCGATGTACTGGAGCATAGGGAATAGGTCACCGCCAATACCCGGCGCACGAGATACTACTGGAGGCGCAGAACCTGGGTTGTAGTAAATCTTCTTGTACGTCCTACTCTCGTCGTAGTAGTCATCACCCTTATGGTTGAACGCATCAGCACCTACATTCGATAGACGCTGAACCATAACGTAATCACGCGGTTGCGCAAACTGCGCAAGCATACGTGAGTACACTCGTTTATACGTCTGCTGTAGTGAACATAAGTCAAACCCTAGAGAGTGTCCATAAGGAGTACCTGAACGAGGTTGCCAACGTAGTGGGATGAATGGGAACTCATCCTTCTTCTTGTACAACCAAGGACCAGCGTGAAGCAGTACTGAGTTAGTGCTAACTATGTATCGCCCTGATGGATACTGTTGTGACGGTTTTTCCCAGTACTCATACACAATTGCTGCACGTTTTTTAGAGTCACTCTGTGCAAGTCGTGCTGTACTAGGTGGAACCCATCCGTTACCGGAACCATTACCACCCTCAAGATATGAGTCAATATAGGAAGCGTTATTACCTGTCAATGCATCAGGGTTTACCAACTTGCCAATATCGCCATAGTTATCTACAAACCAAGAGAGTGGTTTAGCCGATGCGTGAATCAACCAACGAACGTCAGCATCACGCTTTGCTGTTGGGTCTAGGAATACATCAAATGCTGGAAGAATCTCTTCCTTGACATCACCAATCGTAATGTTCTCATACCCTGTAATCTCACCTGTCTCAGGAGAGAAGTAAGGCATGACCTGTTCACCCTTAGCATCCCAGTAAATCTTCAAGTAGGAAGTACCGCAGACACAAGCCCAGCGAACACGTTCCTTTAACTGAGTTTCACGACTGAACTTACGGTTATAGTGACCACAAATGTGGTTTGCCTCATCCGAGGCAAGTAAGTCTCTTTGAGTGTGAGATAGCGGTACTGCTCGTGCATCAGGACCAACTTGCGTCAACTTACCTACAACACCATCAATCAAAGGACGCATCTTATTGACTGTGATGTAACGGTTAGGCTCATCCTTATTCTGCAACTGAATAAGGTTACGAGTCTGGCTTGAGATACGGAACCACTGCCGTCCTTCAAAGAAGGCAATAGCCATAGCCCACTCAAGTTCCATTTCTTGTCTTGCTCGATAAGCAATATCAAACTGACCTTTGACGAACTTGATTACTTCAAGCTTCTCTTCGTTTGGTGCTTCAGGTAATACCTTCCACTCGTTGGAGTTGTGGTCAATCGTCAGGTTATTGTTATTGATAGTCTCATCATTCTTGAGTTCCGCTGCTCCAGGAATACCTTGAACCATACGTTTCTCAAACGCCATAACCTTAGGTTCTGACTCATCCTGCATCTTCTGCTCTGCAAAAGAGACAAGCCCGGACATAACGTCCATCCCTACAGTATTCTTATTCCTTTTGCGTTGCAGTGGAAGCCTCATCAGATGTACCAATCCTTATCGTCCTGTTGTTTTTTGACAGGGATATTCCGACGTATACAGTGTAATTCATACGCAGTATACACACACGCACAACTTACTATAAAGGCAAGTGTACCAAAGTAAATGTTCATAGGTTTCACAAGTAGTCTTTTCTTCCGTAACCATCATCTGCCCATAAAGGCTTCCACGTCTGCATATCTGTAGTCTCAGGACATTTCACCGGATACTCACGCCACATCAAGCCATACCTAAAGGAGTCAATTGCGTGGTCACTACGAGTACCACCATCAATATCTTCAGGGTCTCTAGGGTCAGCCATAGTGTTATTCAACTCACGTATTAGGTTAGGGCAAGCATCACGCACAATACGTAACTTAGGCTTTATCTTGTCACCATCTACTCTGGTGGCAATCAACCATTCCTTTACCCTACGCCATCCTGCTTTACGGTCTTTGACCGCCCTTACACAAGGCAATCCCTTCTTCCACCAAATCTCAACAGGATACTCACCAATACGTTGTGCAGGATTCTCAGGAGGGAATGTATTAGCCCAGTCAAAAGCAATAGCCTCTAACTTCGTATTCCACTTGCCTTCTTTGAATCGCCTGTCATTAGCCTCACCTAACTTGAATTTCTCCAATAGGAGAAGTGCGTTATCAGCCTGTTTAGATGAAACATGACCTGCTTCATAGAACTCCCCGATAGCGTAGATGTTCTCTTTCTCATCACTAGCGTAGAGAATGAATGCAGCTGGACTACCAGTACCAAAGTCGTGGCTTGCCCAGTAACGCCACCAAGGCTGTAACTCAACGGCATCAACAACGTGCCAAGGGTCACCATCAGGACCATACTCTTTGAAGTCACCAAAGAAGCGTCCACCAACACCTACTTCATGCTGACACTCTCTAAGAAATGCAATGATTCCAAAGTCATCAATCTCACGTTGGCAGACCTCAATAGACTTATGTTCCCAGTTCGCTGTACCACTAGTAATCTTATATCCAGTACGACCATCTTCCTTCTCAACAGGTTGATATTCTAGGTTCTCAATCGCTGGAACAATTGGTGATTGGATTCTGTTCTGTAACATATCTAACTCACCACTTAGAACCCGACTCATAACTGAGTTAGCGTGAATCCTGTTCTGGACAAATACAATCGCACAATCAGTACTCTTCGCAGGAAGAATAGTCTGAGTGATAGTCTGCACCTTCTTCTCAACTCTATTGACAGAGTCATCCAACTCATCAATATCGTCGAGGATAATCATGTCAGGGCGAAGGTTGTCTAACTTAACACCACGTGCGCCGGTATCAAGTCCAAAGGCTAGGATATTGAATCCATTAGCAGTACGTAGTTTCTCAGCATTCCAACCCTTGGAATAACCGTACTTATTGATTGCCCGTTGAATACCACACTTCTCCATCGTGTTAGCAATATCAGCGACGTGACGGTTAGCAGCATCCTGTGTTGAACACACGTACAACAAGAATCGTCTAGTAGCCTTGACTGCAATACGACTGGAGATAAGTTCCATCGTAGTAGATTTACCACCACCACGAAACCAACACTCAATAAGGGCAGGTGGAGGATTCTTAGCCTCAATAGCCTCAGCCCATTCCCACGCACGTATATGGTGTTTAGCAAGTGGTGCAGATGCAGCATGAGGAGCGTAACGCTTTAACCACCTCTGGTAATCCATCTCATGCCCATCAATAGGACTTGCTACTGAACCAAACTCACTACCATCTATCTGTACATCAAATCGTTCTTGCATCGCCTGTAGCAATGCGACAGTCAAAGGCTTATTCGGACGAATGAACTTCTTCAGTGCCTTCGGCGTTATCCTCGTATTCACCTGACTCTTCTGTGCCATCAACTACCTCAGCATCAATAATCATGTCATCAATAGTTTCTTGATAGACAGCAAGCAACTTACCTACACCAGCCTTGATACCCTGCAACTCCTCTGCGTTGGTGACGTTGTCTTGGATGATTTTAACCATCTGCATTACAAGGCTAAATGCTTGGTCTACCTCAAGAGTATATGCTTTTTGGTGCAACAATCGTTGCTCAGTCTCAACAATAGACGTACGTTTTTCGATGAGTTCAATAACATCTTTAGCAGCTGCAAACTCACTCATCACATTTTCGAGTGCTTTACCTAACTCATCAAACATATCCCAAAAGTCATCTGCGTAACGCTTCTCACAACACGTACGATACATCTCTTGTATCTTCTTGTATTGCTCAATACTTACACCTTCAGATGCAGCCTCAGCACGATTATCAAGAAGTGCAGTGATATACGCAGCGTCATCACGCAGAGACCACAAACCAGGGTCTTCTCTAAGTTCATCAATACGACCAAGTAACTTAGAACCTACATTCCTAAAACGACCAGAGTTAATTTTACTTTTTAATCCAGTCGTAAAGTTCATAGTGTCGGTGGTAGCGACTGCTGGTACGCCCCCGTGCCGAAGGCAAAAGAGTTGCCCCTTAATAGCGAAGTTCTTACACTTGTAGGTGACATACCCTTTACTAACTTCAGCGTCACATAGTTTGACTAAGCCTCCGTTACGTGTCTTGTAACGAATGCCGTCTTTCTCTGTTACAGGGTCTTCTGCATCCTTCTTAGCACCAAACCCTTTGTAGTACCTAAACGAACGCTTCAATGTTTTTACTTAGTACCTTTGACAGTGTATACTTTTACTATGTCACATATATCAGTACCAGACCATTATCGCAAAGGAGCAATCCAACCAGTTGAGGCTATTAGTGACTGGGGACTAGGATTTGCCCTTGGGAATGTAGTCAAGTACGTATCTCGTGCTGGCAAAAAAGAAAGTGCCACTCGTCAAGATGACTTGATGAAGGCACTCTGGTATTTAGTTTACGAACTGACTAGTGGTGATGTTGCGTTTACTGATAACTTCTTGAAGGCTTATCGAGAGAAAGAATAACCAAAGTTAGGCTTTACATTAGCCTTTGCTTCTTCAGCCTTCTTCATTTCCATTGCCTTAGTAGGATTAAACGCAGACTGAGTTTGGAACCACTGTTGCATTCCAAGTCGAACCTTCTGTTGTCCTTCTGGGTCAAGTTTACGAAACTCTTCAGAACCAGATAGCAGTTTCATGTATTCAGACTTATCTTTAGACTGTCCCTTTTTCATAGACTGTTCAACAAGGGAAACGCCATAAGCAAGAGCCTTACCTAGTGGTGTACCTTGATTAGCTCTCAAGAAATTAAGAGTATCTCCACCACCTTCAGGTGCTTTAGATGGTCCAAATACAGACTTGTCAGTATTACCCATACCGTAAGACATACCCGACTTCATCTTACGTTGATTTGATGAAGCGTATGGGTTTTCAGCAAATGCAGGACCATAAGTACCAGAAGCTTTTGGTATTACGTTCCTAGAGATACTTTTCTCTTCAGCCATTACTTTTTCTTACCCTTCATAAAGCGATGTTCTTTCATTTCGCCTTTCATCATTGCTTCCTTAGATGCAGGACGCTTTCCATATTCCTTAGTCTCAGCCTTCATAACTGCGGACGTTGACTTCATAGGAGCCTTATGCTCCTTGGACTCAACTCCCATAATCTTAGACATCGACATCTTTCCCTTAGGATAAGGCATACCCATTGGCATTTTAGTTACTTCCCTCTCTTATAAATAGCAGTAGCCTTAGCTTCCTGCGCTCTACTTGGTTTGATTACCAACTTACCTTCAGCGTTGGAATGCTCTGCGTACTCGGCTTCCATTGCTTGTCGCATAGTCGGGCGATTGCCTAACTTATGCTCACGTTGCTCCATTTTCAGAAGCTCCGTTTTGGTAGGTGCTTTCTTGAGGTTATGTTCCTTCATTTCTACGTTCATCAAAGTACCCATAGAAAGATGGTTCATATGCTTGTTCATCTCGTTCAGCATCTAACGACCTCTACCAGCAACTCTCTTGAGTGCAGGATTCTTAGCCTTTGCAGCCGGACTTGCCTTACGGCTTGCTGACGCAAGAATAGCACCAGCTGCCTCCATAGATACACCTGACTTCTTAGCAATCTTTGCTTGGACTGCTTTGAATCCAGGGTGAGCCTTACTATTCATTCTTGCCAGCCTTTACGTTAGACACACCCATAGCCCTAGACATATCTCCTTGTCCTGGATAAGGTTTGAATGTTTTACGTGCAGCAAATGCTTTAGGGTCTTTACGCCACTCTTTATACTGAGGGTCCATTTGTACTTGTTCGTTAAAATACTTTTGAATACGCTCACGCATATTTACTACAGGAGTACCAGTCATACCAGGTAAACCACTTGACCCATAACCTAATTTCTTTGCTAGTTCTGTTATCTCATCTAAACGTATTTTCTCACCTGCTCTAGCTTCACTATTTAACTCCCTGAAAGGCAATAATCGATTAATTACATTTGCCATTTCATCAATAGGCATCATGCCATAATCACCATTCGGATGGTCAATTCTAAATTGAGGGACAGTGCTATCGATAACACGTTTATTGGTTAAATATGCAGGTACATCACTAGTAAAAAATTTACGTTTATCACGCTCTACTCTTGTTTGTGGACGTGTAGATATTTGTGGCATTAGTTACAGTTCCAAGCCCTTCTTGCTTTATTGAGTCGTGACTCAGGATTGGCTGCTGCCTTAGGAAACATTTTTGCCTGACCAGCACTTCTTGCACAAAAAGACTTACGCCTTGCAGCATCTTTAGGTGTCTTAGGATTAGGTGCTGGCGGTTTAAGGTTAGCACCAGTAGTACGCTTGAAATGCGCTCTACCAGCAGCGTTTAACCCACCTTTAGGATTCTGGTATTTCTTGACAACGCCCATAAAACGATTGTAACGTATATCCCTAATATTACATACCTGATATTATTGTCATATGGCACAGAAATTAATCACTTCAACTGATGACCCTTTGTACATCAATGCAATCGTACACCTAGCCAATCTCCTAGATGAGCGTACATTTGGTACACCTATGGGAGTATCACCTAAGTGGCAAGAGAAGTTTGTAGGCAAGCAATACTGCGAAGAAGGTTGCATCAATGGACGTTGTCCTGGTCATAGTCTAGTGTGTAACCTAGGTACTATCACCAAGCATCCAACCTATAAGTTCTTCGTATTCCATAGAGAAGACTACTCTAATGGCAAGCAGCAGAACGTCATCTACTTCTATGAAGATGAAGCAAAGGCTGAGACTCAGTTCAATACTTTAAAGCGGAGAGCAAGGGATGTTTGACAACCTCACCAAGCGTGAGCTTGACATCTTGCATATGATTGCCATAGATAGACTAACGGTCAATCAAGTTGGAGATAAGTTACTCATCTCTAAAAGGACAGTACACTTTCATCTTCAAAACATATACAAGAAGTGTAATATCGCTGATAGTCATCGCTACCTAATAAACCTAGCACTTGATTATGCTGATTACCATCGCAAGTCACTTGCCAGCGATGAAACGTGATGTATACTACTTACGTCTGGATTGCTACCTACCTACCAACCTGATTCAGATAACCTTTCTACCTAGATAGAGCCAGTCGTACTCCCAGCGGCTGGCTCTGTTGCTTTTACATCCCGGTAGAACCTAATCCACCTGTTCGTACAGCATCACTAGTCATTCGTGGATATACGTCTGCATCACACCTTGCAAACACTAGTTGAGCTATACGGTCTCCCTGATTGATATTGAACTTAGACGTATTCTTTCCATTAGGAACCTTAGACAGGATTACCTTAATCTCAAGCTTATAGTCTGAGTCAATAATGCCGGGTGCATTCAGTACGAATACACCATACTTGGCAGCAAGCCCTGAGCGTGAGCAAACCATAGCGTAGTGACCATCAGGGATGTCTACAGACACACCCGTAGACACGACGATTACTTGACCATCACTCAACTCATAGTCATCAAGTGCGTATAGGTCAAATCCAGCTGCGCCAGATGTAGCCCTAGTAGGAACACAAGCTTCCTTAAATAGTAGATTGAACATTATTCTCTTGACTCTCTTCTTCCATCTCTTCCATTACTTCAGCAATAAAGGGGAACTGTACTTTGAACTCAGCAAATATCTTATTAGCAAGGTCTTCGTGTTCACTCTGCGTACCGTTACCTCTACGCACGTTCATATAGTGAATCCAATTACGTATGTATGAGTTAGCGTATACCTTTGTAGGCGTACACTCAGGCAGGATAGCCCTAGCGGTTTCGTAGGCTACTCCACACTCAATCAAAGAATCATATGCGTCTTCAATCTTGCGAATTGCGTCAGAAACAATGTGGTCAGCATATACCTGGATATCAGTAGACAGAGGTATGGACATCTGTCGATTGTAAGGATGCTTTCCACGCATCTCTGGAGGTGTAATGCTATCCTTGACTTCTGCATATCGTTGACTGAACTCCTGCACTCTGATACTTGAATGGCGTATGAACTGACGGCTAACCATCCTACTAGTCTTTATCTCAATTGTCCAGTTAGCCATTTCAAAGATAGACCAATGACCATTACGCATACAGTATTTCAGTAGACGCTTATTCTCTTTTTCAGTCCTATTGGACTGAGTGCTAGAAGAAACTCTAGCACAATAACAAATGTGTTCTTCAGCATCTGGAGTAGACCAGATTGTTCTTACTTCGTTCATGTTGTTCCTATAGAATCAAGTATGCGTAAGTTATTTGAGACACCTGCCAATAGACAGGCACAAGCATATGCAGCACTCAAACTACAAGGAAGGCTGTTCTGCATATTCGGCGAGTGTGACGTAGCAATAACGTCAAAGACTTGTAAACATGACATTAACTGGTCTACCCCTGAGTTATCTGGAATATGCGAATACAAACAACGTACGCATAGTTTTGGGACTTACCCTGACGTGATGATTACCAAGTCAAAGTGGGATTACCTACGGAGTTATGATGGGTATGCAATACTACTAACAGAGTTTACTGATGGTGACTACATAACCGAAGTCCAAGGAATGCCTAACCTAGAATCAAGGCTAGCTGGACCAAGAGTAAAGAGGAATGAGTTTGACGAAGCGCAGTCAGTTTTCATTCCTCTTAGTTACTTTATAAAGCTGGAGTTATGGACACCTAACCGAACGGGTCCGATATGTCATCCATTGCTACAGGTGCAGAATTTGCCGACTGACCCGGTTGACCCGGTTCTCTAGTCTTTCCACTATCCAAAGGCTGAATCGTATCAGCAACAACTTCCCATACTTTACGTTGTTGGTTGTCTTTATCAGTGTATTGGCGAACCTGCAAACGACCTTCAACAGCAACAAGTCTACCCTTAGAAAGGTATGTAGAAGCAAAATCCGCAGACTGACCCCAAGCTGTAACATCGAAGAAATCCGTTTCTTTCTCTCGACCCTTGCGGTCTACTGCAACACGAAGGTTGGCTACACCCTTACCAGTCTGAGTCATACGATGCTCAGGGTCAGCAACTAAGCGACCTACAAGAATAACCCTATTCAGCATTAGACACCTCTGGTTTGAGTGTCACGTTGTAGTTTGATTTACTCTTGAGTAAAGATGCTACTGCAAGTTCAGCAAAGTCCAACATCAACTTAGCAGGAACCTTGAGTCCAGATGTGCGAATCTGCAACCAAGCATCACCAGCTGACAAACCACACTCAATATTGATGCCATCTTGCGTTGCAAACGATACGTCGTATGTACCAGGGGTTGAAGGGTTGATAACAACCTCAACTTCAGAGTCCCTTGAAAAACCAATTAACTTCATCACTAACTCCTCTGACATTACCTGTCATCAGTGCCAGTATATCACAACTTACTTGACACTACTGTCAGGGTTACGTTTGAAGCTTCGATTGGTTTTAGGTTGAACTAGCCTAAGGTTGCTGGCTGAGTTAGTACCACCCTTTGAAAGTGGCTTTTTGTGGTCTATGTCTTTACCTGTACGGTTGACACCCTTAGCGTCCATAGAACGACGTGCCTTTTGGCGCTCCATACGTAGTGGGTGTTCACCACGAGACACCTGTTGTGCGTACTCTTTTTTGTATGGTCGTTCCTTGTTGACGTATGGCATGACGCATCTTACATAAACGCAACTGTTTTCGCACGTGCGTAATTATATACATATTTAGTATGTATATATTCTTGTTAATAGGGGTATAAAATTCTTTCCCCTCCCCCCACAAAATATTTACCCCCTAATAGCCGGGTATTACACCACTTTAATAGGTTTGATATGATGGATTTACAACCATTTAGGAGACTATTTCGATGCCACAAGACCCTAGAAAATTTAAGAATGAAGATGACTTTCGTCGGTCTCTTGCTAGTACAGCAAAACCGTCACCATCACCTGCTCCAAAAGGTCGTGATACACGCATCTTGGCTACAAGTGGCACTAGTGGAAGCTTTGTTCAGTTCCCAAATGTAAATGCAGCATATGCTGAACTTAATCGACTAAAACAATTTGACCCTGATGAGTATGAGCGTCAGTCAGACGATATTCCTGGATTTAAGGGTACATCAAGTGCATTGCGAAAACGTGATGCTTGGGCTGATAGAGAAGATGCAGGGTATCCTATTGACCCTGAAAACAAAGCGGCAAGAGCTAAGGGTTTTACTTCAGTAGTTGACTATATGGAAGCCATTAAAACGGGTATTAAAAATTACGAAAAGAATCTGCCTAAGCAAAGTGGTTATGGGACGACTGCACTCGGGGGGACTCAAGGTTCATATCCTAGTCAAGGAAAGATGTCTAAGGCTATGGGCGTAAAGAACGTCAAGCCAGGACAAGAGTAGTGTCTACTGCAAAGAAGACTAACCCAGCCAAATGGAAGGCTGTTGTAGCCAAGGTAAAAGCCTCTACCAAGGGTGGTGACCCTGGTGAATGGTCAGCCCGCAAAGCTCAGTTAGCAGTACAGCAATACAAGGCTTCTGGTGGTGGTTACGAAGGTCCAAAGAAAGCAGATAACAGTCTTTCAAAGTGGACTGAACAGAAGTGGACAACTAGCGATGGTAGTCCTAGTCAAGGAAAGAAACGATACCTTCCAGAGAAGGCTTGGTCTTCACTATCTGCTGGTGAGAAGGCAGCAACTAATCGTGCTAAGGCAGCTGGCAACGCTCAAGGTAAGCAGTTTGTAGCGCAACCTAAGACGGT
>JACCDU010075462.1_pt1 | contig 13563 bp, 12 predicted proteins | sample 7446081 | NCBI WGS metagenome assembly JACCDU01 (sample SAMN15323447, study PRJNA562643) | freshwater metagenome | isolation source: river surface water | place: USA:Blue River Watershed | collected 2017-08-17 | reverse complement strand
CAGATGATTCTGAGGTTGCACAGTTCTTGGCCTCCTTGCTTAACTTTCCAAAGCCATTGCTGGCGGCGGTAAAGGGAAATGCCGTCGGTGTTGGAACAACGATGTTGCTGCATTGCGACGTTGTAGTTGCTGGTCCCACCGCAAAGTTTTCGATGCCATTCGCTTCACTTGGCCTAGTCCCTGAAGCTGGATCGAGCTACCTGTTCCCGCAATTAGTGGGCTACCAACGAGCTGCTCGAATCTTTATGACAGGTGAAAGCTTTTCTTCAGAAGAAGCGGTGGAAATGGGATTAGTAACCGCCATTGATTCAGATCCATTAGCTCACGCGATGAAGGTTGCCCAACACATTGCTGAGCAGCCACCACAAGCGATCATCAATACAAAGGCGTTGCTCAAGGCGCGTAACCATGATTCAGTCGCCGCGGTTATGAAAGCTGAATTTGAAATCTTTTCAATGGCACTTCAGTCCGAAGAGGCTATGGAAGCGTTCATGAAGTTCATGTCTAAGAAGGGTAAGTAAATGTCACTTGCTGGAAAAAGAATCTTCATAACAGGTGGATCCCGAGGTATCGGTTTAGCAATCGCACTTCGTGCAGCACGTGATGGCGCATCAATCGCCATTGCAGCAAAGACTTCTGATCCAAACCCAAAGCTTCCAGGAACGATTCACACAGCTGCAGCTGAAATTGAAGCAGCTGGCGGTAAAGCTTTGGCCATTCAATGCGATCTGCGTGATGAGGCTCAGATCGAAGCTGCGGTGGCTCAAGCCGCCGAAGCCTTTGGTGGCATCGATATTCTTATTAATAATGCCAGTGCGATTAATTTAACCCGTACCGATCAGACTCCAGCTAAGCGTTTTGACCTGATGTTTGATGTCAATGTTCGAGGAACCTTCTTAACTTCACAAGCAGCGTTGCCGCATCTGCGTAAATCAGCTGCAGAGGGTCGAAACCCACATATTCTCAATCTGTCGCCACCGCTTTCGATGAAGCCAGTGTGGTTCAAAAACCATGTTGCATACACAATGGCTAAGTACGGCATGAGTATGTGTGTGCTCGGAATGGCTGAAGAGTTTAAGCGTGATGGAATTGGCGTCAATGCTTTGTGGCCCCGCACCGTCATCGACACCGCAGCTCTTCAGATGATTCCGGGAATTGATGCATCAGCTGGTCGTACTCCAGAAATCTTGGCAGATGCTGCATACATTATTTTTAACCGTGATGCGAAAGAGTGCACGGGTAACTTCTTTGTCGATGATCTCCTTCTCGCAAGTGAGGGAATCACCGATCTAGAAAAGTACTCAGTGACCCCGGGTACCAAGGATTTCTTACTTGATTTCTTCTTGGACTAAAGTTCACGGTATGCGTCGTTTAACCTCACTGTTCTTAATCGCGTTCAGCACATTGTTTTTTGCGCCAAACGCATCAGCCCATGTTGAAATCGTGGACTCTTTCCCTCAGCAGTTCGCCAATGCAAATCCAATTCCTACGCAGGTATGGATCCAATTTAGTGGTGATCTTCAAACTCTCGATGGCCAAGCGGTTAACTCGCTTGAAGTTATTGATTCAACAGGTTTAGCGGTCAATTACGAAGATCCCATCATTGAAGGCGGGAAGATCACTACAAAGATTTCGGGCCAAAGCGCTGCTGGAGTCTTCACTGTGAAGTACCGAGTTGTTGGAGATGATGGCCATGTCATTGAGGGTGATTACACCTTCAACGCTTCACCTGATTATTCAAGCGAGCAGACACCTATGCCAATCAGCGCTACCGCAGAGGAGTCATCAATACCTGCGGGTGGAATTTTGCTTGCTGCACTTTTGATTTTTTTCTTTGGCGGTATTTACTTGAGAGCTAAAAAACGGAGTAATTAATATGGCTGCATTTGAAGTCGAAATTAACGGCCCAAATGTCATTAAGGATTCCGAGCGAAGCGGTAAGGCTCGATCTCTTTTCTGGCCTTGGGCTGGAGCAAATGTTTCATTGCTTGCCTTGTCCTACGGTGCATTTTTCCTCGGCTTTGGAATCTCATTTCGACAGGCCACGCTTGCCGCTTTCATAGGAACCTTGGGTTCCTTTCTATTGGTGGGCATTAGTTCTTTAGCTGGCAAGAGATCAAACGCTCCAACGATGGTGTTATCTCGTGCTTCCTTCGGCGTAAAAGGAAGCATCCTGCCGGGTGCATTGTCATATTTGATCTTTGTAGGGTGGGAAACGGTTTTGGTTTCCCTTGCAACTTTGGCTACAGGAACAGTGTTTGCTCGTGTTGGTGGTATCGACAACAATCTCGCACTGATTCTTGGTTTTGTCATCGCGGTTTCCCTTACTGTTTTCGGGGGAGTGCTCGGTTTTTCTGTAATCATGAAGTTGCAGAAAATGCTAACCATTACGACGATTGCAATGACGCTGATTTACATCGCTCTGACTGTAGACAATGTCAATTGGGATGCGATCAATGCAATTCCAGATGGTTCATTGCAAAGCTTTATTGGAGCGGTGATATTTGCCATCACCGGAATCGGTCTCGGGTGGGTTAATGCCGCAGCTGACTACTCTCGTTATTTGCCGCGCACTGTTTCGAGCAAAGCGGTTGTCGGCTGGACAGTCTTAGGTGCATCAATTGTTCCTATCGTCTTGGTCATCTACGGAGCTGCATTATCTGGAAGCAGTAAAGATCTCAGTGAAGCGATCGCAATGGATCCAATCGGAGCGCTTACAACTCTGCTTCCGACTTGGTTCTTAATTCCCTTTGCACTAGTTGCGATCTTGGGTCTCGTTGGTGGCGCAATTTTGGATCTATATTCTTCAGGATTAGCTTTGGTTTCCATCGGTGTGCCAATCAAGCGTCACCAGGCAGCGATAATTGATGCCTCAATCATGTTGGTTGGAGCGATTTACATTGTATGGATCGCGGACAACTTCTTTTATCCATTCCAAGGATTCCTGATCACATTGGGTGTGCCGGTGGCAGTTTGGTCATCAATATTCGTAGCCGATGTCGTGATTCGAAAGAAGGCATATAGCGAAGAGGATTTGTTTAATCCCAAGGGAATCTATGGCTCAATCAATAAGGGCTCTATTTCGTTGATGATTGTTGGCTCAATTATCGGCTGGGGATTTGTAACCAACACCTTCGCTCCATGGCTCGAATGGCAAGGCTACTTTTTAAATCTCATCGGAGGCAAAGATGGTGCCTGGGCATACTCGAATGTGGGAGTTATTTTCGCTCTTATGTTTGGCTTCTTCGGTCATCTTTTATTATCGGCCCGAAAAATACGAGCGCAGGAGAGTGAGCTCAGTTAGAGTTCGGGTATGACACAGCGCATTTCACCACTTCGGGATTTTCTGAATCGCGAATCTACAAGTGGTTTGTTGATCTTAGTTGCCTCAGCGCTGGGTCTTTTGGTGGCGAATTCGCCTTTATCGGATGTGTATTTCTCAACCTTAGATTTTCATCTGGCTATAGGTGCAGATTGGTATCTGCTTGATTTATCAATACTGAAAATTATTAATTACTTATTAATGAGCATTTTCTTCTTTGTCGTAGGCCTCGAGATTAAACGTGAATTAACGACGGGACATCTCGCATCGATCAAGAAGGCGATGTTGCCCTTTGTTGCCGCTTTGGGTGGAATGGCCGTTCCCGCACTGATTTACCTATCAATTGCTGGAGGGGTAGCGGCGGGCGGATGGGGAGTGCCAGTTGCAACCGATATCGCCTTGGCGGTCGGTTTGTTAACCATGATTGGTCCTTCAGTTGCTGCCTCGCTACGTTCCTTTTTGTTAGCGCTTGCTGTTATTGATGACATCGGTGCGATTTTGATCATCGCATTTGTGTATTCAACGGGAATTAAATTTTCCTGGCTCGCAGCGGGATTGATCTGTATTGCTTTGATTGCTGCTTTGAAAAAGGTTGGGGTTGAATCAACTTTTGTTTACTCTGTGTTTGCATTCACCTTGTGGTTTACCTTCTATAAGACCGGGATACATCCAACTTTGGCTGGTGTGATTCTTGGATTAATGACCCCGAACATCGTGCGCCGTAGAACCAAGATTGAAGACGTAGAAGATGGTTCAGTCTCTGTTATTGAATGGTTGGAGCATAAGTTTCACCCGATCAGTACCTTTGTTGTTGTTCCATTGTTTGCCTTTGCAAATACCGGAGTAGTCATCACAGTTGATTCGATTAAAGGGGCATCGCAATCATTGGTTGCGTGGGGCATCTTCTTTGGTTTAGTTATCGGAAAACCGCTGGGTGTTCTACTTGCTTCATTTGCAGCCAAGAAAGCCAAGATTGCCGAGCTGCCAGAAGGCGTTAATGCGACATCACTTTTGGCAACAGGCAGTGCTGCGGGCATTGGTTTCACAGTTGCAATCTTTATTGCGAACCTCGCATTTACCGATCCTCAGATGCAGGACATCGCTGTCTTAGCGGTAATCGTTGCGTCAATTGTGAGCGCATTGATTTCAATCGTGCTGTTCAAGGTTTTAGCTAAAAGATAAAAAACAAAACCCGCCTTTTGAGGGGCGGGTTTTGTTACGAGCTCCTTTTTAGATGTCGTAATACAGTTCGAACTCAGCTGGGTGCGGACGTAGTCGAACATAGTCGACCTCTTCCTTACGCTTGAATGCGATCCAGGTATCAATAAGATCCTTCGCAAAAACTCCACCTTGAGTGAGGAAATCATGATCCTTCTCTAGGTTGTTAAGTACCTCATCCAATGAACCAGGGACCTGAGGAATTGATGCAGCCTCGTCGCCCTCTAGCTCGTAGAGATCCTTATCAACCGGTGCCTTTGGTTCGATCTTATTGACGATTCCATCTAGACCAGCCATAAGCATTGCTGCGAAAGCTAGGTATGGGTTTGATGAAGGATCAGGGCAACGGAACTCGATGCGCTTTGCCTTTGGATTGGATCCTGTAATTGGGATACGGATACAAGCCGAACGGTTACGTGCAGAGTAAACAAGGTTTACTGGTGCTTCATATCCTGGAACCAAGCGACGGTATGAGTTAACTGTTGGGTTAGTGAAAGCTAGCAATGAAGGTGCGTGCTTTAGCAAACCACCGATGTACCAACGTGCCATGTCTGATAGATCGCCATAAGTTCCTGCTTCGAAGAACAGTGGCTTTCCATCTTTCCATAATGATTGGTGAACGTGCATACCTGAACCGTTATCTCCGAAGAGTGGCTTTGGCATAAAAGTCGCTGTCTTTCCACCCTGCCAAGCGGTATTGCGAATGACGTACTTAAACTTCATCACATCATCACCAGCTGTAAGAATGTCTGTAAAGCGGTAGTTGATCTCCATCTGTCCAGCTGTTCCCACTTCATGGTGTGAACGCTCTACAAGAAGGCCAACCTTGCCAAGCTGCATCACCATTTCATCGCGAAGATCTGCAAACTGATCTGTTGGAGAAACAGGGAAGTAGCCACCCTTAACACGTGTGCGGTATCCACGGTTTGGTGTTCCATCTGCATCGTACTCAACGCCGGTATTCCAAGCGCCTTCATATGATTCGATTTCATGAACCGCTGAGTTGATACCTGTCTTGAAGCGAACGCTGTCAAAGACGTAGAACTCCGCCTCTGGTGCAAAGAAAGCTGTGTCTGCGATTCCAAGTGAGCGCATGTAATCAACTGCGCGAGCTACGACACCACGTGGGTCACGGCTGTAAGGAGTGTTGTCCACTGGATTGTGAACTGAGAAAATAATGATGAGGGTTTTTTCTTTGCGATATGGATCGATGTATGCAGACTCTGGAACTGGTAGCAGTTTCATATCTGATTCATTGATTGTCTGGAAACCTCGGATTGAGGAACCATCAAACATTAGGCCGTCGGTAAATACAGCTTCATCAAATGATTCAACTGGAACGTTGAAGTGATGCTGAATACCTGGCAAATCTGTAAAGCGAACATCAACGAGCTTGACATCCTCTTTCTTAATATAAGCAAAAATCTCTGCTGCGTTCTTAAACATGCTTCTCCCAATTTCACATGTGATGCGCAGACCCCTCATCATTGAGTTTCTGGCGCTTTTACGTAGTTGAACCCTAGGTGCACAGGGTGAAATTGGCATAACCCGCTTGTTAAATTCATGTTACGTCTGCAGGGGTTCAGCGTTAGGCTTGGGATATGAGCATCCAATTCACAAGGGTGAGCCTTGGTCGCCGCATGTCAGCGCTGATGGTTGATTGGCTTGCCTCTTATTTCATCGTGGCAGCCTCGGCCGGTGGGATTGGGCAGATGGCCCCCAATCGATCATGGTCGGTTTTAGCTCTATTTTTTGCCGAGATCGCGATACTTTCAGCACTACAAGGCGCAAGCTTGGGTCACCGAATCTTTGGAATCACAATAATCCGCTTTGCGGATGGGGGAGCAATTACTCCTGTTCAGGCATTGATTCGATCAGCTCTGCTCATCACTGTAATTTTTGCCATCACCTTTGATGAAAATGGCAGAGGTTTACATGAAAGATTTAGCGGAACGGTTCTAACTAGACGTTAGCGAATCTTTGGTGCACGTGTAGGCATCGGACCCTTTGGAATTGGCATAGACATTCCACCAACAGCCTTTAGGCGCGCACGTACTTCGCGCATTTGATGCGCAGTTAACTTCTTAGGAAGACGACGTAGTTGCTTCTGTAACTTTTGAATTGGAACTCGTCCATCCTCGCTACCAACAAGGATCTCTGTAATTGGAACTCCTGGAGCAAAACGTTCTGTCTTCTTCTTTTCATCAGACATCATTTGGCGAACAGCGTTTGAGCCTTCACCAGTTAAAACGATTCCGGCGCGTCCAACACTTCGGTGCACCATGTCTTGATTACGTGCAACCGCAACTGCAGGTGTTGTTGTCCAACCCTTACGAATTGCCATCAAAACACTCGCGCCTGCACCAATCTGACCTTCAATTGAGGCATAAGCGGCGGTGCCAGCTTGGCGGGTAAAGAAGAAAAGTGTGAGCAGTAGTGCCAAAGGAAAAAAGATGAAAGCAAAGTAAATTGGATGACCAAGCGATGCGCCGATCGCGATTCCGATTCCCCATGAAGCTAGGAATACCGCTAGCAAAGCGATTGTTATCCATGGCTTTACCTGCTTAGTTACCTTGTAGGCATCGCGGAAGGTTTGAAAGCGAGGGGTCTTGATCTTCTTTTCTTTAGCTTTTCTCTTAAACATGTGGCTAGTTTAGGGGCGCGGGCGCGGTTCCACCAAGACGAGCAGGGGCCCAACGCTGGCCGACATGGCTATCGGGGTAATTCTCCTGAACTCCCTGACGCATGGTGGTCATCACCCCACGAAGCTCTGCTACCGCTGCATCTATATCTACATTTGGCGCGTAATAAATCGCTTCCCCAAATGAGACCGTCACAGGCGCTTTCCCTCGTTTGAAATTTGGCTTAACACCCTTTGTATAAACCCGTTGCCCGCCCCAAACTATTGTTGGGATAATGGGAACACCGGCATCTGCAGCTAATCGAATTGCTCCCGTTTTTAATCCCTTGATTTCAAAACTTGTCGAGATAGTGCCCTCTGGGAAAATGCCGATGATTTCGCCGGACTTAAGTGCACGTAAAGCGGTGACAAATGATGCTGCACCATTGCTGCGGTCTACATTGATGTGGTGCATCCCGCGTAATAAAGGCCCAGCGATCTTGTTATCAAAAAGTTCCTTCTTGGCCATAAAGCGAACATATCTTTTAACCGGCAAGGCAGCGGTGCCAGCGATTGCAAAATCTAAATAGCTAACATGATTGATCGCAAGTATGGCCCCACCTTTGCGTGGAATATTCTCTTCACCTTCAAAAGTAAATTGAAAACCAAGATACTTCCAAAATCCTTTAACCAGAGAAATCACTGGGGGATAGACAAGGTCAGCCACGAGCTGATTTCTTTTCCATCGCCTGTTTGTACAAGCGCCCTGCGCGATAAGAGGAACGAACAAGAGGACCGCTCATCACACCGAGGAAACCTACTTGTTCAGCCTCTTGAGCAAGTTCCACAAACTCTTCTGGCTTTACCCAACGCTCAACTGGATGGTGCTTGTTGGTTGGGCGAAGATACTGAGTAATTGTGATCAAGTCGCAGCCAGCGTTGTGAAGATCTACCAACGCTTGGGAAATCTCTTCACGCGTTTCTCCGAGACCGAGGATTAAATTTGATTTGGTGATCAAGCCAAACTCTTGCGCCATACCAATGACTTTGAGGGACTTTTCATAAGTAAATGCCGGGCGAATCTGCTTAAAGATACGTGGAACAGTTTCTAAGTTATGAGCAAAAACCTCTGGGCGGGTTTCAAAGATGGGATTAAGTAGCTCAGGCTTGGCGTTGAAATCTGGTGCCAACATTTCTACGCCGGTACCTGGATTCATTTCATGTACAGCACGAATAGTTTCGGCATACAGCCACGATCCTTCATCCTCAAGATCATCGCGTGTTACACCAGTGATGGTTGCATAACGAAGACCCATCGACTTAACGGATTCAGCCACTTTTCGTGGTTCTTCGCGATCAATAGGCAAAGGCTTACCTGTATCAATATTGCAAAAATCGCAACGGCGAGTGCAACGATCGCCACCAATAAGGAATGTCGCCTCTTTATCTTCCCAACATTCAAAAATATTTGGACAGGCAGCTTCTTGGCAAACGGTGTGCAGACCTTCACTTTTTACTAACGAACGTAACCGTGTGTACTCAGGACCCATATTTGCACGAGTCTTGATCCATTCAGGTTTGCGTTCAATTGGTGTTTGCGCATTGCGTGCTTCGATGCGAAGTAACTTGCGACCCTCTGGTGCCATTGTCATGCGCTCACCCTTTTCAGAGATTCGAAGATGTGTCGCTCAACTAAAGGGGCAACCTCATCAATTGTGATTGAACGTTGTAATTCGATTTCAAGGGATGTAACTCCAGCATCTGCAATTCCGCAAGGAATGATGGTTTTAAAAGAAGATAAGTCAGGGTTCACGTTAAGAGCGAAGCCATGCATCGTTACACCCTTAGCTACGCGAACTCCGATCGCGGCAATCTTGCGATCACCAGCTGAATCTCGAACCCAAACACCAGAGCGACCATCAATGCGTTCTGTCGCAAGACCCAAAGCTGAACACACCGCCATTAATCCAGATTCAATTTCGCGGACAAAGCCAACAAGTTCTGCAGGGTTGATCAATTTAACGATCGGATAACCAACAAGCTGTCCGGGACCGTGCCAAGTGATACGGCCGCCACGATCAACATCAATGACAGGGGTGCCATCAGAAGGCTTTTCAGACTCCTCAGTGCGACGCCCAGCAGTGAAAACGGAAGGGTGTTCTAAAAGAAGCAATGTATTGGGGCGTTTGCCATCGACTACATCCTGATGAATCGCCTTTTGCGACTCCCACGCCTTCTGGTAATCAACTAGCCCATGGCGTGACAAGGCGATCGCAGAATCCGAGGCACTTTCCAATAGGGGCACACCCATAGCCTAAAGGTAGGCTTGCCCTCATACCAATTGAAGGCTGAGAGGCCGATTGAACGCTGAAAGGTTGGCCCACGTGTCCGCTACAACTATGAAGAAGAGCCGTCGCCCGCTGGCATATGCACTACTAGTGATTTTCCTGTGGTTTGGTGCAAGCGGTGTATTCGGGCCTCTTTTCGGCAAGCTCTCAACGGTTCAAGAAAATGACAACTCAGCTTTCTTACCAGATAGTGCTGAATCAACTCAGGCCTCCAAGATTATTGAGAAGTTCAATCAAGATCAGAATCAAACCCTGCCAACCTTGGTGTTGTATGTGGGCGAAGTTAATGTCGCAAAGATTGCAGCGCTCAATGAACATTTGGCCAAGTTAGGTTCACGGCAAATCATTGGAACTGATGTCCCAATCTCTAAGTACCTCACAGAAGGCGAGCAGATCTTTGCCTTTCCATCAGAAGATGGCAAAGCGCTACTTGTAAATATCCCATTTAAATCTGAGATCGCAACAGATTTGCTTCCCAACAATAAGCCAGCGCTGCCGGAAGTCATTGAAACGCTCCGTGAAGATTCAGCTGAGTTTGCTAAAAGCGTAGGGCTGATTTCAAATGTAACCGGAATCGGTGCGTTGCTCGGCGATCTGTTTGGAGCCTTTGAAGGCATCGACTCATCATTGCTACTTACAACCTTGGGAGTTGTTGCACTTATTTTGATCGTTGTGTACCGCTCACCAGTGCTTTGGATCCTTCCACTATTTTCTGCGGTGATTGCTTTATCAACCGCTGGTGGCTTGGTGTATCTCTTAACAAAAAATGATTTCATTGACCTAAACGGGCAGTCGCAAGGTATTTTGTCGGTGCTGGTCTTGGGTGCTGCAACGGATTACGCGCTGTTACTGATTTCACGTTATCGCGAAGAGCTGCATCACCATGATCATCCAGCGCAGGCGATGAAGGCTGCATACAAGGGAGTCTTTGAACCAATCGTTGCATCTGGTGCAACGGTAATTTCAGCGCTCTTGGTTCTGTTGCTCAGCGACTTATCTGGTAACCGCGGGCTTGGTCCTGTCGGTGCAATCGGTATTGCTGCAGCGATGGTCACTATCCTCACCTTGCTTCCAGCTCTTCTTGTTGCCTTTGGTCGCTGGATTTTCTGGCCACGAATTCCTCGCAATGATGATGTAAATACTCAGTTAACTGGTGTTTGGGCAAAGATCGGTTCGACCGTTGAAAAGCGTCCACGCAAACTATGGATCATCACAGCTGGCGTCTTGGTTGTTCTGGCCGGTTTCTCAACAACATTAAATGCAAGAGGACTTTCGACCGCGGATGCATTTACTCAGCGCCCTGATTCAGTAGTCGGCCTTGAGTTACTAGGCGAGCACTTTCCTGGAGGTTCAGGTCAACCTACCGAGGTTGTAGTTCGTGAAGAGTTAATCAACCCAGTGACTGCTGCGCTCATGAACGTTGAGGGTGTTTCATCTGTGGAACCTACTCGCGTGACTCAAGCGATTCCGGGTCAGCCATTGTCGGCCGTTAAGGTAATCGAAGGCAAGGTAATTTTGAATGCAACCTTGGCACTCAATCCCGACTCTGTCGAAGCTCGTGATGTCATTCCAGTGATTCGCGAGGCGGTTCATGCAATTGATCCAACCATCTTGGTTGGTGGAAGTACCGCAGTTGCTTTTGATACAGATGTGTCAGCAGCCCATGACAACAGAACTATTATTCCAATTGTTCTGGTTCTCATTACTCTAATTTTGGGTCTGCTTCTGCGAAGCATTCTGTCCGCTGCGCTGCTGCTGGGAACCGTAGTTCTCTCATTCTTTGCAACCCTTGGTGCGTGCCAATTGGTATTTGAGAATATCTTTGGCTTCAAGGGAGCAGATACTTCTTTCCCATTATTTGCCTTCATCTTCTTGGTTGCGTTAGGAATTGATTACAACATCTTCCTCATGACTCGTGTACGAGAGGAAAGTGCAAAGATCGGTACCCGCGCTGGTGTTATCAAGGGATTAACGGTTACTGGAGGAGTCATTACTTCAGCCGGAATCGTTTTGGCAGCAACCTTTGCCGTTCTTGGAGTACTTCCACTTGTGTTCTTAGCAGAGCTTGGTTTCGCAGTTGCCTTCGGTGTTCTGTTGGATACTTTGATTGTTCGAACAATCTTGGTTCCGGCGTTAGTTCATGACATTGGTGGAAAAGTTTGGTGGCCATCGAAGTTGCAGAACTCGTAACCATGGCTTTAAAGGTTGGAATCGCAGGGTATGGCCTAGCGGGCCGGTACTTCCATGCACCTTTACTCAAGGGCTGTGGGTTTGAAGTCACTGCGATTCTGACTTCAAACGAGCTTCGAAAAACTCATGCGCTCGAGGATTTTCCAAGTACCAAGGTAGTCACAAGCATCGATGAGCTAGTTTCAATGGATTTAGATTTAGTCGTCGTTGCTTCGGCAAACATTGTTCATGCCGATCAAGCGATCGCTGCATTAGAGGCAGGAATCCCCGTAGTTGTAGATAAGCCGATGGGTCGCAATCTTGATGAAACTCAGCGAATCATTGATACCTCATTTGCTCTAGGTGTACCTGTAACAACTTTCTTTAACCGTCGCTGGGATAGCGATGCATTGACCATAAAGAAAGTTTTAGCAAGTGGTGTATTAGGCGAGATTCACAGAATGGATTCTCGCTTCGAGAGATTTCGTCCCGATTTAAATCCGGATTCTTGGCGCGAAAATATGACTCCTGAAGATGGCGGGGGACAGTTGCTAGATCTTCAACCCCACTTGATATCAACTGCGATTGATTGGTTTGGTAACGCCCAACTTGTTACAGCATCTGTGCGTTCTATTCGAGGATCAGCCGATGATGATTCTGTCTTGGTTCTACGTCACGCCAATGGAGTCATGTCATATCTATCTGCAAGCGCCGTAGTCGGAGCCCCTGGACCACGTATCAGGATTCTGGGCAGCAAAGGCGCCTTGGTAATTAATGATTTAGATCCACAAGAAGCCTTGCTGCGACAGGGAAAGTACCCCGAAGGTGGAAGTTGGTCAGAACCAACCAGTTCAGTTGCACATATATATCGAGGCGCAGAAACCGAATTAGTTGATAGCGTTTCGGGAAACTATGCACTCTTTTACTCTGCTGTCAGCGATGCAATCCTTCACGGAAAGAGTTGGCCGGTATCCAACGAGGATGCATTGCTAGTTGCACGTATTATCGATCAGGCACGAGAGTTAAATACCGATGCCAAATAAAGTAGAGGTTCTTGTTGTAGGTGCTGGACTTGCTGGGCTGAACGCAGCAATTGCGCTGCAAAATGCTGGATTAGACGTTGTTGTTCTGGAGGCTTCGGATCGTCCAGGTGGCCGCGTTACCTCCGATCTCATTGATGGTTTCATTTGCGATCGCGGATTCCAGCTCATTAACTCTCAATACCCCGCCCTTCAAGAGCTAAATGTGATTTCAGAGATTGATTTTGTACCTGCACCACGAGTTATCGAGGTTGCACTTGGCGATGATCGCAGAGCCTTGGGCGATCCTCGAATAGCTCCATGGACTGCACTAGACCGAGCAACTGGAACGATTCCGGAAAAGTTAGCCTTGTTACGTTTCTTGATGTCTCATCCAAGAAAAAGTCAGTCAGTTGAAGAGGTCCTGCAACCATTAGGTGCTGTCTACACGCGAGTATTGCGGCCCTTCTTGCAAGGTGTTTTTCTGACAGATCCAAAGAATGTTGATGCCAGATATGGCCAATCGATTATCAAGAGTTTTGTATCAGGAACTCCGGGAGTGCCTCGAAAAGGTGTGGCCGAACTTTCCAAGGCTCTAGCCGCAAGGATTACAAATATCTCTTACAACGTGCAAGTGGATACTCTTGAAGGAACGTCAGTTCATACTTCGGCCGGCACATTTGAAGCTGAAAACATCATCATCGCAACAGATGCAACAACGGCAACTCAACTTCTTGGTCTTAATGAGGTTCCAAGAATGGCTGGATGTATTACTTGGTATCACGCCACAAATGAAAATCCATCAGGAAATGGTCGATTGATTGTTGATGGCCAAAGTCGGGGACCCGTCATTAATTCGATAGTTAT
>JACCDU010011953.1_pt1 | contig 13563 bp, 11 predicted proteins | sample 7446081 | NCBI WGS metagenome assembly JACCDU01 (sample SAMN15323447, study PRJNA562643) | freshwater metagenome | isolation source: river surface water | place: USA:Blue River Watershed | collected 2017-08-17 | reverse complement strand
CCACCTGGCCGTCGTCGTCCACCCCGACCACCCCCTGGCCAAGCGGCGGCGCTGCGCCTTCGTGGACACGCTCGATTGGGAGCACGTGGGCCTGGACCCCGCCAGTGCCGCCAACCTGATGCAAGCCCAGGCCGCAGCCCTGGTGGGTCGGCGCATGCAGTACCGCGCCGTGGTGTCCAACTTCGAGTCGGCGCTGCGGGTGGTGCGGGCCGATCTGGGCATCTCCATCATCCCGCGCGAGATTGCCCAGACCTACCAGGGGATCTTCGACCTCCGGATCATCCCCTTGACCGATGCCTGGGCCAGGCGCAAGTTCTTCATTTGCCGCCGGGCCAACGAGAAGCTGCCCAAGGCCGCTCAGTTGCTGGTGGACTACCTGGCGAGCGCCTCGGCCGCATCCTCCAGCCACCAGGTCACTGCATAGAAATAGGACTCCCACACGCAGCCGTTGCAGCCGCGGCCGCAGCAGGTGGTGGGCTCGGGCGGCGGCGGGCGCAGCGTCAGGCCGGCGCGTGCCAGTTGAGCCTGCACCTTGGCGATGCGAGCCAGGGCTTCTGCGGCAGGTCTGGGTTCATGCATGCTGCGATCAACCCCGCCGCGAGGACACCACGATCCCGCCGACGATCAGCGCGAAGGCCAGGCCATGGTGCCAGGCCGGCGGCTCGCCGAGGAACAGTCCGCCCATGACCGCCGCGAACAGTGGGGTGAGGTTGCCGAAGAAACCCGAGAGCGTGGGCCCCAGGCGCTGCACGCCCAGTCCCCAGATGCGATAGGCCAGCACCGCCGGCCCCACCGCAATGAAGGCCAGCGCCGCCGCCACTGCCCAGCTCCATTGGATCGGCGGGGCCTCGCCCAGGCCTTGTTCGGCCGCAGCGAACACCCCGGCCCACAGCGCGCCGGGCAGTACCTGCGCCGCCAGGTAGGCCGCCCAGTCGGCGCGCAGGCCGGGCGGGTCGGCCCGCGTGTCGGCCAGCAGCCAGCTGTACCAGGCCCAGACGCCGGTGGCCACCAGCATGAACAGGTCGCCCGGCACGAAGCGCAGCTCGGCGATGCGCTCCGGGTGGCCCTGGGTCAGCACCACCAGCACCCCCCCGATGGACAGCACCGCCCCCAGCAGCTGGCGTGCGCTCACCTTCTGGCCGTAGATCAATGCGCCGATGGTGAGCATGAAGGCAGGCATGCTCGATCCGACCAGGGTCACGTTGAGGGCAGTGGAGGTGTGCAGGGCCTGGTACTGGAGTGCGTTGTACAGGCCGATGGACAAGAGGCCCAGCAGGCCGAAGCGCCGCCAGTGGGAGAGGAGCGGGCTGCCCGGGCGAAGCAGGGCCGGTGCCAGGGGCAGCAGGATGAGGCTGGCCAGCACCCAGCGCAGGAAGTTGAGGGTCATGGGCGGCACCACAGGCCCCATCAGCCGGCCGATCACGGCATTGGCGGCCCACAGCAGCGGGGGCAGCGTCATCAGCAGGGCGGTGCGCCAGGAGAGAGAGGGCGTCGCGGACATCAGCCTTCGACTTTATCCGAGCGGGCCGGTCGCTCCGCCGATTCATGGCAGCATCCGGGGAGACAAGAACTCCCGAGGAGATGCGCATCATGAGCAAGGCAGTCCAGATCCGCCAGGTCGGCGGCCCCGAGCAGATGGAACTCGTCGACGTCCAGGTCGGCGAGCCCGGCCCCGGCCAGATCCGCATCCGCCACAAGGCCATCGGCCTCAACTACATCGACGTCTACCAGCGCAGCGGCGTCTACAACCTGCCGCTGCCGCTGCAACTGGGCATGGAAGGCGCAGGCATCGTGGAGGCGGTGGGCGAGGGCGTCACCCACCTGAAGGCCGGCGACCGCGCCGCCTACGCCAGCAACCCGCCCGGTTCCTACAGCGAGCTGCGGGTGATGCCGGCCACCTGCGTCTGCCGCCTGCCCGACGCGATCGACTTCGAGACCGGCGCGGCCATGATGCTCAAGGGCCTCACCGCCCAATACCTGCTGAAAAAGACGCTGCCGGCCGAGGGCCTGCAGAAAGGCGACTTCGTCCTCTTTCACGCCATCGCCGGCGGCGTGGGCCTCATCGCCGCGCAATGGGCCAAGGCCCTGGGCCTGCAACTGATTGGCACCGCCGGCAGCGACGAGAAATGCGCGCTGGCCAAGTCGCTGGGCGCGGCCCACGTGATCAACTACCGCACCGAGGACTTCGCCGCGCGTGTGAAGGAGATCACCGGGGGCCAGGGCGTGAAGGTGGTCTACGACTCGGTGGGCAAGGACACCTGGGACAAGTCACTCGACTGCCTGCGGCCCTTCGGCCTCATGGCCAGCTTCGGCAATGCCTCGGGCCCGGTCCCGCCCTTCGCCCCGGGCGTCCTGGGCCCCAAGGGCTCGCTTTACGTGACCCGCCAGACCCTGTTCACCCACATCGCCACCCGTGAGTCCACCCAGGCCATGGCCGACGACCTGTTCGCGGTGGTGCAAAGCGGCCAGGTCAAGATCCGCATCGATCAGAAATTCCGGCTTGACCAGGTGCAGGAGGCGCACCGGGCGCTGGAGGCGCGGCAGACGACGGGCTGCACCATCCTGCTGCCCTGAAGTCCGTGCGGCTGCCGGGTCCGGCGGCCCAGGCCTTCTGGTCAGGCTGCCTTGCCCTTGTGGCCGTTCTTGTGCGCCACCTTCGAATCCAGGATCGGGTACGCAATCGAGCAGATGTGCGAATTGATCCGCTTCAAGTCGCTGATCAAATCGATGTGCAGCGAGCTGGTCTCGATGCTTTGCATGGTGTTCTCCGCCAGCCGCGCCAGGTGGGTGCTGGCGTAGGCCCGCTCCAGATCCGCAAAGCGCGCCTTCTCCTCCAGCAGGCGCTGGGCGTCGCGCAGGGACCCGCCCAGGAACACGCTCATGGCCAGGCGCAGGTTGTCCAGCAGGCGGGCGTGCAGCTCGCGGATCTCGGCCATGCCAGCCTCGGAGAAGCTGCGCCCCTTCCTGATTTTCTTGTCCTCGACGTCGATCAGGATGCGTTCGGTGATGTCCGCGATCTGCTCCATGTTGATGGTGAAGCTGATGATGTCGGTCCAGCGCCGGCTCTCGTCCTCGCCCAGCGACGCGCGCGAGATCTTGGTCAGGTAGTACTTGATCGAGGAGTAGAGCCGGTCCACCTCGTCGTCCATCTTGCGCAGCTCGTGTGCGAGCTCGAGGTCGTCGCGCTCGATCACCGGCACGATGCCGCGCAGCATGGTTTCGACCAGGTCGGCCTGGTGCAGGGCTTCGCGCGCTGCGCAGGCCATGGCCAGCGACGGCGTGGCCAGGGCGGAGGGGTCGAGGTGATTCGGCCGGCCGCCCGCGCGCGCCGGGTCGGGCGGAGGCAGCAGGCGCTCCACCGCACGCGCCACCGGGCCGGTGAAGGAGATCATCGACAACGCCATCACCCCGTTGAAGGCCAGATGGAAGCCCACCACCTGGCTGGTGGCGTCGGGCAGCCAGGCGGGCGCATAGGCCAGCCAGAAGCGCACCAGGGGCAGGGTGATCAGCACGCCCGCGGCCTTGAACACCAGGTTGCCCAGGGGCACCTGCCGCGCCGGCACATTGGCCTTGGCCGTGACCAGCACCGCCAGGATGCCGCTGCCCAGGTTGGCGCCCAGCACCAGTCCCAGGGCCACGTCGACGGGCACCGCGCCGGTGCTGGCCAGCGTCGCGGTGACCAGCACCACCGCCAGGCTGGAGTAGGCGGCCAGGGCCAGCACCGCGCCAGTGAAGATCTCGAGCAGCCGGTCGCTGGTGAGCGAAAGGAGCATCGCCCGCACCGCCGGTGACTGCACGATCTGGCTGGTCGATTCGCCCACCAGGCGCAAGGCGAGCAGCATCAGCCCCAGGCCGATCAGCACCCGGCCGAAGCGGCCCGCCGCCTCGGAGGCGCGGGTGAGGAACAGCACCACGCCCGCGAAGATCAAGAGGGGCGACAGCCAGGACAGGTCCATCGAGAACACCGCCGCCATGAGCGCGCTGCCCAGGTCGGCGCCGAGCATCACGGCCAGGGCGACAGGCAGGGCGACCAGGCCCTGGCCGACGAAGGCCGAGACGATGAGGGCGGTGGCAGTGCTCGATTGCACCAGGGCGGTGACGCCGGCGCCGGCCAGGGCGGCCGCGGGGCGCAGGCGCAGGCTGCTGGCGAGCAGGGCGCGGAGGTTGCCGCCGAAGAGGCGCAGGATGCCGGTGCGCACCTGGTAGGTGCCCCAGACCAGCAGGGCCACGGCGGCCAGGAGGTTCAGCAGGTTCTTCATGGGCGGTCCGGCCCATGATACGCGGGGCTCCAGCCTGGGCCCAGGGGCCCGCTCAGCGTCCCCGGCGCACGCGCAGCAATTCGTCCAGGATCATGCCGGCCGCGCCGGCGGTGATGGCCATGTCGGCCACGTTAAACGAGGGGAAGTACCAGCCGGCGTAGTGCAGCTGGATGAAGTCGACCACGTAGCCATGCATCACCCGGTCGACCACATTGCCCACCGCGCCACCGAGCAGGCAGGCCATGGAAAAGGCGAAGAGCTTCTGGCCGGCGTGCTGGCGCAGCATCCACAGGATGAAGACGGCCGCCACCGTGCCCAGGCCGATGAAGAACCAGCGCTGCCAGCCCGAGGCACCGGCCAGGAAGGAAAAGGCCGCGCCGGTGTTGTGCACCCGCACCACGTTGAAGAATGAGGTGACGTAGGTGCTGTCCCCGAGCTGGTAGTAGCCCAGGATCAGCGTCTTGGTGAACTGGTCGGCCAGGAAGACGGCCAGCGCCAGCCCCAGCCAGGGCAGCATGCCGGGGCTGCCCCCGCCGAAACCGGTCTTCCCGCGGGCCATGTCAGGCGCAGGTCCGGGCTTCGCCGGCGCCGGACAGGTTGCTCACGCAGCGGCCGCAGATCGTCGGGTGGGCGGCGTCGTTGCCCACGTCGTCGCGCCAGTGCCAGCAGCGGTCGCACTTGGCCGCGCCGCTGGGAGCGGCCTGGACGCGCAGCTCGGTGCCGGCGTGCAGGGTGATGGACGAGGTCATGAAGACGAACTTCAGGTCCTGGCCCAGGCTCGCCAGCAGCGCGTGGTCGTCCGCCGGCGCGGTGAGCACCAGGTCGGCCTGCAGCGAGGAGCCGACCGTGCCCTTTTCGCGCAGGGCTTCGACTTCCTTGTTGGCGACGTCGCGGATCTCGCGGATGCGGTTCCACTTGGCCAGCATCGCCTCGTCGGGCGCGCCGATGGAGGCATAGGTCTCGAAGAAGATCGAGTCCTGGCCGCCGAAGACGCGCCAGGCCTCCTCCGCGGTGAAGGACATGAAGGGCGCCATCCAGCGCAGCATCGCCTGGGTGATGGTCCACAGGGCCGTCTGCGCGCTGCGGCGGGCGTGCGACTTGGGCGCGGTGGTGTAGAGGCGGTCCTTGAGCACGTCCAGGTAGAAGGCGCCCAGGTCCTCGGAGCAGTACACCTGCAGCTTGGCCACCACCGGGTGGAACTCGTAGTCCTCGAAGTGCGCCAGCACCTCGGCCTGCAGCTGCGCGGCGCGCGAGAGGGCGTAGCGGTCGATCTCGAGCAGCTCGGCGTGCGGCACCGCGTCCTTGGCGGGGTCGAAGTCGCTCACGTTGGCGAGCAGGAAGCGCAGGGTGTTGCGGATGCGGCGGTAGGCGTCGACCACGCGGGCCAGGATCTTGTCGTCGCCGGCGATGTCGCCCGAGTAGTCGGAGGCGGCCACCCACAGGCGGATGATCTCGGCGCCCAGCTTCTCGCTGGTCTTTTGCGGGTCGACCCCGTTGCCCAGCGACTTGGACATCTTGCGGCCCTGGCTGTCCACGGTGAAGCCGTGGGTCAAGAGGCCCCGGTAGGGCGCGCGCCCGTACATCGCGCAGGCGGTGAGCAGCGAGCTGTGGAACCTGCCGCGGTGCTGGTCATGGCCTACCAGGTACAGGGCGGCCTCGGGGCCGTTCTCGTGGCCGGCACCGGCGTGCGAGCCCTTGAGCACCGTGGTGTGGGTGGTGCCGGAGTCGAACCACACTTCCAGGATGTCGGTGCTCTTGGTGTACATCGGCGCATCGGCGCCGCAACCCACCTTCGCCAGGATTTCTTCCGTCGAGGCCTTGGACCAGGCCTCGATGCCGCCGGCCTCGACCATCGCGGCGGCCACGTCCAGGATCTCGGGCGTCTTGGGGTGCGGCTCGCCCGAGTCCTTGTGCAGGAAGAAGGGCAGGGGCACGCCCCAGGAGCGCTGGCGCGAGATGCACCAGTCGGGCCGGTTGGCGATCATGTCGCGCAGGCGGGCCTGGCCGTTCTCGGGGTAGAAGCGGGTCTGCTCGATGGCGTCCAGCGCCATCTGGCGCAAGGTGGCGGGCGCCTTGTCTTTCGTGAAGATGCCCTCGCCCTCGTCCATGCGGATGAACCACTGCGCCGCGGCGCGGTAGATCACCGGCGACTTGTGGCGCCAGCAGTGCGGGTAGCTGTGGGTGATGGTCTCGGTGGCCATCAGGCGGCCGGCGGTGCCCAGCACCTCGATGATGCGCGGCGCGGCCTTCCAGATGTTTTCGCCGCCGAACAGGGGCAGCTCCGGCTCGTAGCTGCCGTGGCCCTGCACCGGGTTGAGGATGTCGTCGTAGCCGACGCCATGGGCCATGCAGCTGTTGAAGTCGTCCACGCCGTAGGCGGGCGAGGAGTGCACGAGGCCGGTGCCGTCGGCGTCGGTGGCGTAGTCGGCCAGGTAGACGGGCGAGAGGCGCTTGTAGCCCGCGTGCACGTCATGCAGCGGGTGGCGGAAGTTGAGGCCGCCCAGGTGCTTGCCCAGCGTGGTGGCAACCACCGTGCCTTCCAGCTGGTAGCGCGCCAGGCACTTCTCCACCAGGGAGGCGGCCAGCACCAGGAAGCCCTTGTGCGTGTCCACCAGCGCGTACTCGATCTCGGGGCCGAGGTTCAGGGCCTGGTTGGCCGGCAGCGTCCAGGCGGTGGTGGTCCAGATGACGGCAAAGGCCTGCTTGGTCTGGCCGGGAAGGGCGGCCAGGCCGAAGGCGGCGGCCAGGGCCTTCGGGTCGTCGGCTTCGAAGGCCACGTCCAGGGTCTGCGACTTCTTGTCGGCGTACTCAATCTCGAACTCGGCGAGCGACGAGCCGCAGTCGAAGCACCAGTACACGGGCTTGAGGCCCCGGTACACGAAGCCGCGCTCCATGACCCGCTTGAAGGCACGGATCTCGCCGGCCTCGTTGCTGAAGTCCATGGTGCGGTACGGATGGTCCCAGTCGCCCAGCACGCCCAGGCGCTTGAAGTCGACCCTCTGCTGGTCAATCTGCTCGGTGGCGAAGGCGCGGCTCTTGGCCTGCATCTCGTCGCGCGGGATGTTGCGTCCGTGCTTCTTCTCGATCGCGTTCTCGATCGGCAGGCCGTGACAGTCCCAGCCGGGGATGTAGGCCGCGTCCATGCCCTTGAGCTGGCGCGACTTGACGATCATGTCCTTGAGGATCTTGTTGACCGCGTGCCCCATGTGGATCTGCCCGTTGGCATAGGGCGGGCCGTCGTGCAGCACGAACTTCTCGCGGCCGCAGCGGGCCTCGCGCAGGCGCTTGTACAGGCCCTGGTCTTCCCACTCCTTCACCCAGCCCGGTTCGCGCTTGGGCAGGTCGCCGCGCATGGGGAAGGGGGTGTCGGGCAGGTTGAGCGTGGCGCGGTAGTCAGTGGCGCCGGTTTCGGGCTTGGGGGTCTTGTTCTCGTCGGACATGGCAGGCGTTCGGGGGCTCTTCGACAAGCTCAACCCGTGAAGGTCGCGGGGGGCGGGCGCCGGCGGTACGGCGCGGGGGCGGTAGGGGCCAGCCGTCCGCCCTGAGCCTGTCGAGGGGCGGCGAACGGAGCGCGGCCCTCAAATTCGGTCGCGGGTGGTCTGCCGGCGGGTGGAGGCGAAGAAGGACCGGGCCGCCTCGCAGTCGCGGGCGATGCCGGCGGTGAGGGCTTCCAGGCTCTCGTACTTCAGCTCGTCGTGCAGTTTGTGCAGCAGGTCCACCTGGATGATTTTACCGTACCCCCCCTCGGCGCCCAGGGGGGCCGGCCAGTCCAGGCAATGGGTCTCCAGCAGCACCCGGCCGCCGTTCACGTCATGGGGGTCCAGCGAGGGCCGCACCCCCAGGTTGGCCACGCCTTCCAGGGGCGGGTCCTCGGGGCGGCCCAGGCCCCGCACGTGCACGCAGAAGATGCCGCTGGCGGCCGGCTTCCAGTGGGCAAAGCGCAGGTTAAGGGTGCGAAAGCCCCCGGGGAAGCCGGCGTCCCGGCCCAGCTCCCGGCCGAGCTTGCGCCCGTGCAGCACATGGCCGCTGACCCCATAGGGCCGGCCCAGCAGGGCGGCGGTGGCGGCCATGTCCCCGCGCGCCAGGGCTTCGCGCACCGCCGAGCTGGACACCCGCAGGCCATGCACCTGGTAGCTGTTCATGCGGGCGACGTCGAAGCCCTTTTGGGCGCCGGCGGCATCGAGCATGGCGTAGTCGCCGGCGCGTTTGGCGCCGAATCGGAAGTCATCGCCCACCAGCACGTAGCGGGCGCCCAGGCCCTTGACCAGCACGTCGTCGATGAAGGCCTCGGGCGAGAGGCTGGAGAGGCGCTCGTCGAAGGGCAGGACCACGCACTGGTCCACCCCGCAGGCGCGCAGCTCGGTGAGCTTGTCGCGCAGGGTGGCGATGCGGGCCGGGGCCAGCTCGGGCTTGCGGTGCACGCCGGCGAAGTAGTCGCGCGGGTGGGGCTCGAAGGTCAGGACGCAGCTGGGCACGCCGCGGTGGCGGGCCTCGTTGATCAAGAGGGCCAGCATCGCCTGGTGGCCCCGGTGCACGCCATCGAAGTTGCCGATGGTGAGGGCGCAGGCCGGCGCGATGCCGGGATGGTGGAAGCCGCGGAAGATCTGCATCTGGGGTGTCTGGAAGGGGCCGTGTCCCCCGGGCGGGCAGGCGCCGCGCGGGGAGGCCCCCGCACGGGAAAGGCCCGGGAAACGCGCTATATTGTGACGGCGAAAGCCAACCGTGGCCCGGCACCGGGCGCCGGCGTCCGAACTCCCTTCGGACGCTGCTCCGGAACGCCGCCAGGTCCCCCACCCGGCAAGGAGGCGTTTCCTCGTGAAGGTGTTGAAGTTGTCCGCCCAGGGGCTGCCCCAGTCCTGGATCTCGCTCGAGCAGGCGGTGCTCCATTACGCGGCCGACCAGGTCCGCTGGGAGGCCGGCACGCCCATCGCCGTCTTCCGCGGCGGCCACAACGCGGTCACCGGCCTGCAGTCGCAGATCGCGGTGAGCAGCATCATCGGCACCAAGGGCGTGCCGGGCATCAACCCCTTCGACCTCAAGCCGGGCCTGACCAACGGCAAGCTCTTCGCCCGCGACCGCAACGTCTGCGCCTACTGCGGCGGCCACTTCTGCGAGACCGAGCTGACCCGCGAGCACATCATTCCCTTTGCCCAGAACGGGCGCGACCACTGGATGAACGTGGTCACCGCCTGCCGCGCCTGCAACCACCGCAAGAGCAGCCGCACCCCCGAGCAGGCTCGCATGCCCCTGCTGTACGCGCCCTACGTGCCCAGCCTGTGGGAAGACTTCATCCTGCGCAATCGGCGCATCCTGGCCGACCAGATGGAGTTCCTGATGGCGCATCTTCCCAAGAGCTCGCGGCTGCACGGCTAGGGTGCCGGGCCGGCCCGATGCTCGGGCCCGCCGGCTCCCATTTGGCTTGGTAAGCTGGCGGGTGACGACAATCACCGCTTTCCGCATGGCCGCCAGATCCTTCAAGCAAGTCGACGTGTTCACCGACCAGCCCTACCGGGGCAACCCGGTGGCCGTGGTGCTCGATGCCCAGGGGCTGACGACGGAGGCCATGCAGCGCATCGCCCTCTGGACCAACCTGTCCGAGACCACCTTCGTGCTGCCGTCAGAACACGCTGGCGCCGACTACCGGGTCCGGATTTTCACGCCCCAATCGGAACTGCCCTTTGCAGGTCACCCCACGTTGGGCACGGCCCACGCGCTGCTGGAGGCCGGGCGCATCGCACCGCAGGCAGGCAAGCTGGTCCAGGAGTGCGAAGCGGGGCTCGTGTCCCTCACGGTCACGCCACTGCCGGGCGCCAGCCCGCGAATCGCCTTCCAGCTTCCCAGCCCTTCGCTGCAGCCCCTCGCTTCCGAGGAGGCCGACGAGCTGGCCGCTGGTCTGGCGGCCCCCTTGCTGCGCGATCCGATCCCGAAGCGTGTGAACGTTGGCCCGGTGTGGACCGTTGTCCAACTCGCCAGCGCTGCGGCCGTGCTCGATCTCCGCCCGGACTTCGCCCGCCTGGCCGCCTTCGACAAGCGCCATGGATCCATCGGCACCGTGGTCTACGGCGCCTGGGGACCTGGCGCGGCGGCGGCGATCGAGGTTCGCGCATTTGCGCCTGCCATTGGCGTGAACGAAGACCCGGTCTGCGGAAGTGGCAATGGCTCGGTCGCCGCGTTCATCCGCGACGCTGGGCAGATCGGGCAGTTTGGCTCCCGCTATGCCGCCACCCAGGGACAGGCCGTTGGCCGCGCAGGCCGCCTGACCGTGGAATTCCAGGGGGAGGACATCATCCTCGTCGGCGGGCAGAGCGTGACCTGCATCGAGGGGACGATCGCTGCTTGACGGCTCGTGCCCAATTGAAGGCATTCCTCTCGATGAAATTCCTCAAGCGCACGGCCGTCTTGCTCAACGCTTTGAGCACCTTGGCGCGCATCCGTATCATGGCTCCGTCGGTGGCCGGTGCGGCACTTCTCGCGGCCTGCACCAGCGTGCCCCCGGCAGGCACCTTGCCCGCGCAGCCCGCGGCACAAGCGTCCACCCTGCCCGGAGTCAAAGTCGGCATCGCCCTGGGCGGCGGCGCGGCCAAGGGCTTCGCGCACATCGGCGTCATCAAGATCCTCGAGGCCAATGGGTTCGCGCCGGTGGTGGTGGCCGGGACCAGCGCGGGCAGCGTGGTGGGTGCCCTCTATGCCAGCGGCATGAACGCGCTGGAGCTGCAGGAGAAGGCCGTCGCTCTCGACGAGACGAAGATCCGCGACCTGCAGTTTTCCTCCGGCGGCCTGATCCTGGGGCAGAAGCTCGAGGACTATGTGAACGAACAGGTGCGCCGCAAGCCCCTGGAGCGCCTGGCCAAGCCTTTCGTGGCGGTGGCCACCCGGCTCGAGGACGGCGAGCGCATCGTCTTCTCCCAAGGCAACACCGGCCAGGCGGTGCGGGCCTCCAGCAGCGTGCCGGGTGTCTTCCAGCCGACGGCCATTGGGAGGTCCCACTTCGTCGACGGCGGCGTGGTGAGCCCGGTGCCGGTCGACGCGGCCCGCCAGCTCGGGGCGGATGTGGTGATCGCGGTGGACATCTCAAACAAGGCGCGCGGCCAGGCGCCCACGGGCCTGCTGGGCACCATCGGCCAGTCGATCACGATCATGGGCCAGAAGCTCGGCGAGGCCGAACTCGCGCGCGCCGATGTGATCATCCGGCCCCAGGTGCTGGATATCGGCGGCGCCGACTTCACCCAGCGCTCGGTCGCCATCGTCGAGGGTGAGCGGGCTACCATTGCCGCCATGCCCCAGATCCGGGAGAAGATCGCGCAGGCGCAGGCGGCCAAGGAGCAGGCCGCCCGGCTGGCCAGGCAGCGCGCCGCCGAGGCCCAGCGCCAGGCCTGCCTGGAGCAGCGGTCAAGGCTTCAGAAGATCACCGGCAAGCTGGCCGACCTCGCGGGGCTGGACGCTGCCTGCGGAACGCCCTGACTCGGGCTCTCGGCGGGCGCTTCACCGAGTCCCGGATCGCGCTGGCCGTACGCACCGCACCAAGCAAAAGGCCCGGGAGACCCGGGCCTTTTGCTGCAAGCGCCGCCTGATCAGGCGAACACGCCCGCCTGGTCCTGCATCCGCCTGGACACTTCGCCCAGGTGGTGCAGGGTGTCGCCGAAGGTCATCTCCAGCTGGGTGAGCTTCTTGAAGTAGTGGCTGCCCACGTACTCATCGGTCACCCCGATGCCGCCGTGCAGCTGCACCGAGTTTTGGCCGACGAAGCGCATGGACACGCCCAGCTGGTACTTGGCACGCGCCATCGCCTGGCGACGCTCGGCCGCCGGGGCGTTGAGCTTGAGGCTGGCGTAGTAGCTCATGGAGCGGGCCAGCTCCTGCTGCATCTTCATGTCGGCCATGCGATGGCGCAGGGCCTGGAAGCTCGCGATGGCCACGCCGAACTGTTTGCGGGTGTTCATGTAGTCGGCGGTGAGCTTCATGGTGAAGTCCATCGCGCCCACGGCCTCGGCGCAGGTGGCGGCGATGCCGATGTCCACCGCGTGTTCGAGGGCGGTGAGGCCGTCCAGCGTGACCAGGGTGGCCGGCGCGTCGGCCAGCTTCACCTCGCCGGCGCGGCTGCCGTCCTGGGTCACGTAGCCGGTGGCGGTCACGCCCGCGGCGCCACGCTCCACCAGGAACAGGGCCTGCTTGCCGTTCGCCATCGCCGGCACCAGGTAGGCGTCGGTGCGGTCACCGCCGGGTACCACGCTCTTGGTGCCGGTGAGCTTCCAGCCGCCTGCGTCCTTGGCGGTGGCGGCGCAGCGATCGAGGTGCCAGCGGGCGGCGCGCTCCTGGTGCGCCAGCACCACCAGCGCCTCGCCGGAGGCCACCTTGGGCAGCCAGGCGGCCTTGACGGCCTCCGGCGCGTAGCCGTTGATCACGCCACTGGCGACCAGGGCCTGCACCAGCGGCTCGAGCACGATGCCGCGGCCCAGTTCCTCCATCACCACCATGGCCTCCACCGGGCCCATGCCCATGCCGCCATGTTCCTCGGGCACGTACAGGCCGGTCAGGCCCAGCTCGGCGAGCTCGCTGTAGGCGGCGCGGTCCAGGCCGCCGGCCTTCACGGTGGCGCGGCGCTTGTCGAAGGTGTAGCCGCGCTCCACCCACTTTTGCACCGCATCGCGCAGTTGCTGCTGGTCGTCGGAAAAATCGAAGTTCATGGTGTGTTCCTCAGCCCAGGACGGTTTGCGCGACGATGTTGCGCTGCACTTCGTTCGAGCCGCCGTAGATGGTGGTCTTGCGCACGTTGAAGTAGGTGGCGGCCATGGGCGCCAGGCCCGTGGCGCCGCCCGGGAAGTCGCCCTGCCAGCCCGCTTCCATCGCCTCCTGGATGAAGGGCAGGGAGTAGGCGCCGCCGGCGAGCATCATCAGCTCGGTGTAGCGCTGCTGGATCTCGCTGCCGCGGATCTTCAGGAGGCCGGCGATGTCCAGCGAGCTCTTGCCCGAGGTCTCCGCCGACAGCACGCGCAGCACCATCATCTCGAGGGCGACGACGTCGACTTCGAGCTTGGCGATCTCGTCGCGGAAGCGGGTGTCTTCCCACACGCCTTCCTGCTTGGCCACGCGCTTGAGGCGCTCGAGCTCGCGCTTGGCGCGGTTCACGTCGGCGATGTTGGTGCGCTCGTGGGCCAGCAGGTACTTGGCGTAGGTCCAGCCCTTGTTCTCCTCGCCCACCAGGTTCTCGGCCGGCACTTCGACGTTGTCGAACCAGACCTCGTTCACCTCATGGCCGCCGTCGAGCATGATGATCGGACGCACCGACACGCCGGGCGACTTCATG
>JACCDU010555294.1_pt1 | contig 13571 bp, 18 predicted proteins | sample 7446081 | NCBI WGS metagenome assembly JACCDU01 (sample SAMN15323447, study PRJNA562643) | freshwater metagenome | isolation source: river surface water | place: USA:Blue River Watershed | collected 2017-08-17 | reverse complement strand
GTCGCCGTGTGAATCTCTGCGGTGCCGTCGCTGTAGGTGTACATCACCCGAGGGCCGGCGATGCCAGACAGCATCCGGCGCTGCGCGTTGGGGCAGCGGATCAGCCATGCCATCCAGCCATCGCGCCGCGCAAGCTGCGTCACGTCCAGCACCAGCGACACGACCTCGCCCGCGGCCATCTTGCCCGGCTGCGTCGCGGCAGCCCATGGGTTCTGCCCCTGCGGCACGCCGTCGATGTCCACCCAGTCGCCGCCCTTGTTGTTCCAGCGCCAGCCCGACATGGCATCGACGTAGACAGCGGTCGGGCCGAACTTGTGGCCTTCGCTGTACATGCCGCGGCCCGGGATGCCGTCGATGCCGCGGCCAAAGCCCTGGAACAGCAGGCGCTGCTCGTGGCGGTACTTGCCGCGGGGGTGCTGCGGCACCGGTGGGTCAACCGGCGCTGGCGGCTCGACAGGAGGGTCAACGGGTGCGGGCGGCTCCGCAGGGGGATCAACCGGCGCTGGCGGGTCAACCGGCACGGGCGCTGGCGGCTCCACCTCGGTCAGCGACGCGCGCAGCACGCGGAAACCTTCGACCAACGCCACAAGCGCAGAGTCGATGGCGACGATGGCCGCGCGCTGGTCGGGGGTCACGCTAGCGCTTCCCGCTCAGCGCCTTGGCCAGCACGCCGATCTCTTTCTTCAGCGCGACCCACTTCTCGCGGCCCCACAGGTCGTCGATCTTGGTCGCCAGGGCGGCGGCCTCCAGGCGAGCGGCCTCACACCGCGCGTTGGCTGCGTCCAGCTCGGCCTGGATGGGCGCCACCTCGGCATTCACCGCATCGCGCAGCGCGCACAGTTCGGCGTAGCGCTCGGCCATCTGCGAGGGCAGGATGGGCTTCTCTTGGTAGGTGTTCATCGCTCTGCCACTCCGTGCCGCGTGATCTGCGGCGAGTTGATGATGTCGCGCATGCCGTGCGCGATGAGGCGGGCGCCGGCCGTGTACAGCGCGGGCTTGCCCTTGATCGGCAGGCCGTGGTCGTCCATCCAGGCAATGTCGATCTCGCTGCCGTCGGTGCAACGGATCTGCAGCACGTTGCCGTTGGTCAGCACGGCCGCCACGCGCTTGTTCAGCAGTCGCTGGGTCAGCGCGCTCATACGTGCTGCCAGAGGCCGTTGGTCGCGTCGAAGTCGATCGTGAACGTCTCGGCGCTTGCCAGCGTGATGCTGCTGCCGTAGTCGTACCAGCACACCAGCGGGTCAGCCGGGCTGGTAGGCGTGTCGTTGTAGATCGGGACGTAGCGGAACGGGCCGATCGAGCCACCCGAGGCAGTCAGCACCTCGTCGGTAATCACCACCTTTGCCGTGCCGCTGGTTTCGCTCAGGGTCACGCTGTCCAGCGTCATGCCGCCAGCCGAGTAGCCGTTGCCGGCTGAGATCTCGGTGATGTTGGCGTAGACCGTGTTGGTATTGACGGGCGCCGTGTTGGTCAGCCCCGCCTTGAACGTGTGACTTGACCAGTTGTGGACGGCCTTGTTGACCTGCTCAACATAGTCCTGAAATTTATTGTACGTAGCCATGCTGACTCCTATGCAAACCGAACGGACCGGACCCGGGAGGTAGCCGACCCCATGCCGAGCCTGGCCCGAGTGGCGGCCGCAGACACGGCCGCACGGAACTGCTGGCGATACGGAATCGCAGCGGTGGGGTTGGTGAACTGCTGCGCCGGCATGAGGAGCAGGCGGGCCACGGCCCCCGCGCCAATTTCCTCGGCGTAGTCATCGTAGAGGATGTCCGCCACGCGCGTGGCCGCACGCGCGGGCGCGTGGGCGGCAACCAGTGTGAACACGGCGTCTTCGCTGTCCGCCGGCGGCGGGTAGACGCTGATGATCGGCTCCGCCGGATCGCGGTTGAACCACTCGGTCGGGGTGCCGTTGGGCACAGTCACCGTCGGCACGGCGGAACCGCGCGCCGCGGACCCCCTGGATACCAGCTCACGCGCCCGGGCCGTCAACTCGACGTCCTTGAAGTACACGCGCAGCACGCCGGCCAGGGTCATCATCGGCGGGACTTCGACATCCACGTCCGACTGGTCGGCGACTGCGTCCTCCCAGCTGGTGTTCTGGACCAGGAATGTGGCGTTGCAGAACTCGATGCAGGTCGACACGATGGCCTGCTCGGCCATGGGGTCCGAGACCCCGTAGGCGTACGGCGTGACGAACGGGAGGAAGTCAGTGACCGCGCGCATCAGGCCTCCGCCGCCTCACGAGGCGCAGACGCAGCATCCGCCGATACCTTGCGCCCCAGCCCGGACTCGTACGCCGCCTTGTGGACGCCAGCCAGCGAGGCACTGCCGGCGTACTCAGCGTCTTTGGCGTACGCGCGCCACAACACCCCGTCCAGCATGAGCTGGCGGTAGCTGTCGTCGATGGGGATCGTGTCGCTGACGTTGGTCATCACGGTCGGCGCGATCTGGTACTTGGCCTCGACCTCTGCGCCTGCTTCCGCCGGCGGCCACACGTAGAACAACCGCGGGGTACGCGGGTCGTACACGTAGTTCCTGGTCGCCGCGGCAGTGTCGGCGTGCCAGTTGGGGCGCTGCGCGTCCAGTAGTGCGGCGCTGGTCTTGCGGACCGCGCGCCCCCCGGTGTTTCTGGGGATATCCACCAGGGCAGTGGCGCCAGCCGGCAGATCCTGCCGGGTCCCTGCGACCAGGGTGATGTCGTCCGTGACGACAGTGGCGTCAGGGCGGGCTGACGCGATCTCGGACACCGCGGCGTTCAGCCAGGCCAGCAGCTCTCCGTTGGTCCAGCGAGTTGCCCCGGTGTCCGAGAGTGCGTACCGTGCGTCGGTGATGAGCTGCTGCGCGGTGATGGCCATGTAGGGTCCTGAAGGACGTCCGCCCGGCGTTGAGGGCCGGGCGGATTATGGCACTAACGCGTTAGTGCGTGGTCAGGATCAAGCGCCGATCACGCCGACCCACGACAAGCCGTCATCCGCGCACATCAGCACGCAGGGCTTGTTCTGGGCCACCGACAGTGACGCGTTGGCCGAGCCGCCGTTGATGGTGCCGCCGGTGGGCGGGAACACCAGGCCAGCCGTGGCGCTGGTCACGCGCACGATCAGCGGGGTGTATGCCGGGTAGTTCGCGGGCAGCACGACGGCCGTCTGGCCAGACGAGGTGGTGACGATGTTGAACGCGCCCGTGAGGGCGGCGCCGCCGACTTGGGCCGTACCGACACCAGTGACCGCCGTAGTGGAGGCCGAGCCGGTGCCGCGCTGATCGACGCGGGCGAAGGAAATGCTGTTGGGCATGGTGTGCTCCTATGTGTGAGGGCTGGCCGTTACTTGACGATGCAGATCGCCATGGCTTCGGGCTTGACCACCTTGAAGCCGAAGACCTGCAAGCCGCGGACCACGTCGCCGAAGTCGGTCGGGTTGCGCAGGGTCTCGGTCTTCACGATCTGCGACGCGAAGGTGATGGCGCTGCGGTGGCCGGCCACCAAGACACGCTTGGCGTCGATGGTGCCCGAGGTAGTCACCGTGGACTCCGAGCCGTCACCAGACGTCCAGGGAGTGCTGGAGCCGGTGGCGTTGCGCGGCAGCTGGTTGGTGATGTACAGCTTGAAGCGGTCGATCGAGCCAACCAGGCCGTTGCGCACCGGCGACTTGTCGTCGCCCATGTACTGGGCCTGCGCCAGGTTCGACTGCATCAGCAGGGTCCGGGTGAACGGATCCATCAGCAGCCAGCGGTCCGAGTCGGGGACGTTCTGCTCATCCAGCACCGCGGCCAGCTCCAGCACCTTCTGCAGCACGTTCGAGCTGGTCAGCGCGACAGCGGCCGTGTCCGTGCCCAGGTTGTAGCCACCGGTCTTGACACCGGCGGTGGCGCCGCGGTTGGCCGCAGCACCCTGGTAGAAGGTGTTGTAGATGCAGGTCGAGTCGATGCGGGTACGCATTTGCTCCGACGCGTCGTTGCTGAACATGTCCATCTCGTTCAGCTTGGCCTGGTGGGCCAGCACGTCGCTGATCGCGAAGCCGAAGCGCTTGGCCTTGTCGACCACCAGCTCCAGCGTGGTCATCGCCGGGACTTCGTACGTCAGCGTGCCGCCAACCACGTAGTCGCTGATGGTCATGTCCGGGATCTGCGGGATGATGACCTTGTCACCCATGCCCGAGATCTCGCCTTCCCAGTCGCGATTGCAGATGCTGGCGAACGTCGAAGCTGCGTAGAACTTCGCGTTCAGCTTGGCCGACCACAGGGTCGGGATGAAGGTGCCGGAGTAGGCCGGCGTGGTCGCGAACGCGCCACCAACGGGGGTGACTGCAGCGGCGGTAATGGTCGTCATGTGGACTCCTTGATGCGCCGCTGCTCAGGACCGCCGTGTTACCTCACGACTCGTCCCTCTGCCGCGGCCTGGTGGATTGCGGCTTCGATCTGCTGGGCTTCCGCCTCGCGACCGACGTACTTGCCACGCTGCATGTCGCGGTAGAAGTCGTTGATGAACTTCTCCGAGATCCGCTGCGCGGCCGGGGCAGCCATCGGGACTGCGCCTGCGCCTCCGGGAGCGGGGGACACCTGACTGGCAAGCGCCGCCGCCGGCGGGGGCGGTAGAGACCTGGTGTACAGGCCGAAGATCGTCGCCACGCGTTCCGCGTCGCGCGCCTCGCGAGCTGCGTTCAGTGCCAGCTGGCGCTGCACTCCGGTCAGAGGGTCCGTCTCAGCCAGCCAGGCTTGCCAGCCGGGCAGGTCGTTGATGGCCTCGTAGTCCGGAACCAGGCGCTTGAGCTGGGCCCAGAACTGGGCTTCCATCGTGGCGTCGGTCTTCTGCCCTACGTTGTTGACCACTCCCTCCAGCGCCTTGATGCGGGTCTCCAGCGTTCCGGTCAGCCCGGACACCTTCGACTCCACCGCCGCCACCGCACCGGTGACGTAGCGCTGAACCATGTCCATCATCGACTCGCCGAACGCCTCCACATCCCTGGGGTCCACGGTCGCCTTGGGCGGCGGTTCCGGGGGCCTGGCTGCGGCGGTTTTCATGGCCTCGACCTGAGCCTGCAACTGGGCGATCTGGCTTTCGAGCAGCGTGTTCCGCGTCTTCAGCTCAGGGACCTGAGCGCGGAGCATGCCCTCCAGAGTCAGCGCCTTGTTCTTCCAGTCCGTCGTGTCCTGGGGCGGCGTCGGGGCGGGGGTCGGCGGTGGCGGAACAGGTGCCGGAGGCGGGGGCTCAACAGGGGCGGCAACCACCAGCTGCGATGCGTCAGTGACGATCTCGGGGGCGGCGGCTGCGGCGAGTTGCGCCTGCACAGCGTCGGCTTGTTCCAGCTGTCGCTGGACTGCTTTGGGAAGGGACATCGTGTCGATCCTTGCTGCCCTAGTGGGCGTTGCGTAGGTGATCACTCACTTCAATGTACCACCATGCTGTAGAGCCCGCAAGTGGGTCCCCACTAACATGTCGGCCGGTGGAGTCTGCCCGGCCGAACTAGCGTGATTCGTTTGCCTTCTCCAGGAGGGAGAGCATCTTGTCGACCAGCTGGAGCCGGCCCTGCGCCTGGTGTAGCCCGGCCATGTCCCGGTCCACCGACAGCGTCTTGATCGCCGCGTCACGCTGCCCGGCCAGCCACTCCTTCATCAGGTGCGGTCGGGACAGGGTGTGAAACGGGGTCAGATCGTCTTTCATTCCATCTCCACAGGAACGCGGCTTTGCCGCGCTTGCTCAGTCGGCGCGTGCCGACCGGGTTGATCCTGCCTGCTTCGGCGAGGGCCTTCAGCCAGTCATGCGCAGTGCCGTCATCCAGTTCGAGCGCGTCGGCCAGATCGGCCGCAGTGCGCGGTGCCGACATCAACATGGCCACCATGTCCGCCAGGACCACGACTCGGGTCGGCTGGATCACCTGGCTACGCCCTTGACCTTCTCAAACGTGCGGTTAGTCGCCAGTCCGAGGATGCCGGCCAGCAGAACCATCAGCGCCTCGATGTCCAGCAGCGGCGGAGGCTTCACGCCATCCGGGATCCACCCTTGCGCCTGCAGGTACGCCCAGGCCCACGTCAGCAGCGGGTACAAGATGTACTGGTACGCCATGCCCGCCACGCTAACCCAGCCCAGCGCAGGGCGCCAGCCGGCGACGAACGTACTGGTCGAGGCGGCCTCAACCTTGTTGATTTCTTGCTGGCCTTTGATCAGGTCCGCGTCGATGCGCGCCGCCTCAAGCCCCAGCTTGTCGGACTCGATCTGCGCTTTCAGGCGCTCCTCATCGCTGGTGAACAGGTCGTCCGCAAGTCGGCCGACTGTCTCGACAATAGGCACGACCAGAGGACTCACAGTGGGGTCTCCAACGCGCGGTTGAGCCATCCCAGCAAGAACTTGGCCTGCGACCTATCCGCCATCACGATGTCGCGGTACCGCGCGATTTTGGCGATCGTGAACCTCGCCAGAAATAGGTCTGGGCTGGACGCTCCGTTCAGGGCCGCCAACGTCTTGTTGCCGATGTCCCCGTCCGGTTCCACGCCGACAACCACCTGGGCCAGCTTCGCGGACACCTTAATTCCGGCCACGAAGCCGAACTCGTAGATCGACTCGGCCACCCGCTGATCGCGGACCTCGTCGAGCCGCAGCGGATCCCAGTACTTCTCGCGGTACAGGGCGCGCACCAGCGCAGTCGGGGGCGTCTCGTCGCGGTCTACAAACAGCCACCCATGCCACTTGGGGTTAGCTTTGCGCGAGATGCCGGCGTACGTCAGACCGCCCTTGTCCCCCGCTGTGTTGGTCAGCTTGTAGCCGCCCTCGCGCTGCAGCGTGCTGGAGAACACCGGGTCAAAGTCAGCCATGTGAGACGTGCTTCATTTGTGCAGCCAGTCCGTGGACGCCAGGAACCAGCCTTTCAGGACGCCGATGGCGATACCGACGGACACGAGAGTCGGGGCCACCCACCGCATGAACTTGCCGCCCGTGCGAGCGGTGATGACGACGTCACGGATGGCGCGCGTCATCTCGGTGTTCTCGTTCATGGCCTTGGTCATGGACTGCAGGGCGTCCGCGTTCTTGGCGATCAGCACGTCCTGGTTCTGCAGCGTGACGGTGATCTCCGCCATCTGGTTCACCAGCTGGACGTGGCCGGACGCGATCATCCGCTGACCGGCCTCAAGCGAGGTCACCCGCTCATCCAGTCGACCCCAGTCTGACTCGGTATACGGCGGCACGGCCAAGTCCCTAGCACTTGTCCTTCTTCATCGGCTTCTTGCCGAAGGGCGGGGCCTTCTTGCCCGGAGGCATGGCGCCCTTCTTGGCGGGGGGAAACGGCATCTTGCGGTCCATGTCACGCTCCTTGGGTTAGCACTTCCACGCTTTGAGCGCCAGCGCTTTGCGCGTCGGCCGCCCCTTGTCGTCCTTCATCGGGCCGTCGACCCCGCCCATGCGGGCGCAGAAGGACTTCCGACGCGCGGCGTCTTTCTCGTTGCGCGGGTTCGGCGCCGGCGGCTTCAGGTTCGCCCCTTCCGTGCGCTTGAAGTGTTCGCGGCCCGCCGCGTTCAGCCCGCCGTTCGGGTTCTGGTGCGCCTTCTTGACCACGTCAAGCTCCTTGGGGTGAGAACTGGTCGGTTGTGGGGGCTCCGTTCTGGAGCTGCTCCCCGGGCCGCGGCTTCGCCGGCGTGCCACCGGGGGCACCAGGCTGGCCCGGCTGCCCGGGCGCTCCGCCCTGCTGCGCCATCATGAGCATCTGCTGCTGAGCCTGCTCGGCCATGCGCTGCCGCAGCACCTGCAGGGGCGGCACCACCTTGTCGGCGTTCAGGTCCAGGCGCTTCACGATCGGACGCAGCAGCTCTGCCAGGCCTTCCTGGCCGATGATCTGCCCGACCTGCGGGCTGGCCAGCGCCACCTGGAGGAACTCGTTCGAACGCTGCTGCGCAGCTTCCTTGGCCACCAGTGAGCTGGCGCCACGCGACACGATCACGACGTCGCCCTTGAGATCCGGGTCATCGCCGTAGCGCATGTTGTGGTAGTACAGCCGGTCCAGCAGCTGAGCGATCGCGCGGTCCGCGCCGCCGAGCACCTGCTTGATCACCTTCGAGGCGTTCGAGATCATCATGCTGATCCCGGAGGCTGTGCGCCCCGCGCCGCCCTCGCCGCCGTTGAAGCCGGCCATGTACCGTGGGATCCCGGTGTACTCGTCGGCCAGCAGGCTGAACCGCTCGTAGACCGCCATCAGCTCGTTGGCGTTGCTGCTGGGCTGGAAGAACCCCATGGGTGCCGCGGTCGACCCGGTCGCGTCGGACGTCACAGGCCACATCTTCCAGGGGTACATCCTGGTCACGTCAGTGTTCGCCGGCACGCGGTCTTCCATGTACCAGACCTGGGGCCCCGACGCGATGCCCATGTTGGCCGCCAGCGCCCGAGCGGCGCCGTTGCACATGTCCTGGCAGTCCTTCATCAGGTCGTAGGGCGAGTTGCCCCAGACCGAACCCGGCACCGCCTGGAAACTCCACGCGTACACGCCGCGACGCGCCAGCGGGTCGGCGTTCAGCACCGCCTTGATCACGTACGGACCGATCACCCAGGACTCGACCTGGTACTCCTTGGCCGGGTCCGCCACCTGCGAGGCGTCCATCCCCCAGTCGATCAGCATCTGCCCGGAGGCGGTGCCGAAGTACTGCAGCGCGTCGATGAGGTCGCTGTTCTCGGCGTACCCGGACAGCTTGCCCTCGGCTACAGCCTGCTGGGACTCGACGGACAGCCACTCACGCAGGCCCTTGGTGCCGAACTGCTCCAGCACCTTGCGAATCGAGGCCTCCGAGTACCCCTCGACGCCGATCATCTCGGTCAGCGCCAGTCGGCTCAGCCGGTGCTTGATGCACAACGGGCCGTCCTGAATGTTGCTCGCCCAGCTCGCTGGGTACACGTCGAACGGGCTCTTGCGCTCCCACTCCAGCTTGATCGCCTCGGTGACCTGCAGCTCGCCGCCCTCACCCCACGTCAGCTTCGGCTTCTTGCGCAACACCGGTCCCACCAGGAACGCGGTCTTGAACGTGGCCATGTCCGTGATGAACTGGTCGATCGCGTCGATGAAGCCGCCCTCGATGAGCTGGTCCTCCATCTTGCGTTCCATGCGCTCGGCCCGCTTGCGCGCCTCCTCCATGATCAGAGGCGACATCTCGTCGCGGATCTGACGCAGCCGCTCCTGCGCGGCCTGCATCGAGGGCTGAAACCCGCTCATCATGGCCTGCTGGATCTCCATGACCAGCTGCTGCATGGCAGCCTGGACCGCCGACGGGGGCATCTCGGGATCCGGCGTGGGCTGGATCGTCCAGGGTTTGTCCGCCCCAGTGCCCAGCAACACGTCGCGCATCAGGCTCTCGACCTGGCGCATCTTGCCCGACGCCAGCATCATGTAGATGAGCGGCTGGTCCTGCTCCTCGATCTGCGCCTTCTTGGCCGGCGTGTACTCGCCGCGGCGCGCGTAGAGCGCTTCGAGCATCTCCTGCTCGATCACCGTGCGCCCGGCCCGGGCGTCCTGGAACGCCTGCCTGACCCGGGCGGCCAGGCCCATGATCACCGGCTGACTCTGGGCCTCGGCGGCCGCAGTAGCGGCTGCCATGCGCGCCTGCATGTCGGCGTCAGGACGCATCGCGTCGGCCTGATTCCCTGTTCGCAGGAACCCGCCGATGTTGATCACCTGCGCTCGCGGCGTCTGCACAGCCGGGGACGCCCCCGGGGGCCCGCCAGCAACAGGCGAGGTCGGGAGGTCGAGTCCGTAGGCGGCCATCTGCGTAGTCTAACAGGTTAGCCCTCGCTCACGTCAAACGTAGCTGTACACGCGCTTCTTGATCTCGCGCGCCACCACCCGGCTGGCCGTGTGCGTCTGGCTGAACTGGGCGTTGTAGTGCAGGCACCCGTACTGGTGTGCTTCGGCGATGTGACTGTAGTGGTTCTTGGCGAACGTGGTCGTCATCGTCCCGTCCGCGCCCTTCTTGTACCGATACCCCCACTCCAGCGCCTTCAGCAGGTGCGTGTTCTCGGGGTCGATCAGCATCCCGGCCTGGGCCTCGACGGCACGGGTGAGCAGCCCCTCAACCGCCGTGATCCGTTTCTCAGGGTCGTTGGTACTAGCACGTACCGCCGCGAACCCGCGCGCCTGCACCGCCTGGGCCAGAGTGGCCTCGTTGAGCTGCGACCGCTGGAAGCACGCTGGGTCCATAACGAACAGGTACTGGCTCCGCGGCGCCTTGGGGTACTTCGCCGTCAGGTGCGGGATCAGTATCGTGTCCAAGAACTTCTCGAAGCCCATGGTCACGTCGGCCGGCACGTAGGCCGAAGACAGCACGTTCACGCGCGACCGCGCGTCCTGCTGCATGACCACCGCAGCGGCCTGGAGGCCGTTGTCGCACCCCACGATCAGGGGGTGGACCTGGCTCGGAATCGCCGCGAGCGGCCCCTTGGACACGTGGAAGTCGCGCCGGAAGCTTGACCGGTACACCGGCTGCCCCGCGTTGCCCGGGCCGAACTGGTTCTTCAGGTAGACCCGCACCCACTCCTCGGTGTTGGCCGCCATCAGGTTCGGGTAGTAGTCGTCCGACAGGTACGCCAGGTTCTCGGCCTCCGGGTTCACCGTTCCGTCGTCCAGCACCGCCGGCGGCTGAATGAAGATCTCCGCGTTCTCGGGCGGGTCGCTGATCAGCTCCTGCCAGTACGTGTCCATCATCGGCGCGTTGGTCGAGAAGATCACCCCCGGGTACGTGACGCCCCCAGCCACCAGGCTCGGGAACCGGTCAACCCGGCCGATCAGGCCCTTCAGGATCTCGGGGTCGATCTCCCGAGCTTCTTCCGCCCACGCGGCACTGAGCTGCAGGGACAGCAGGCGCCGCACGTCCTCGGGCGTGTCGGCTGCGATCAGCACCAGCTCCATGAACACCTGGGTCGGCTTGCCGTTCTCGTCCGGCGCACCCTGGGCTCTGATCTCGAACGTCTTCTCAGTCAGGCGCCACTGACCTAGCGCGGCGCCGTGCTCCTGCAACGGCATACTGACCAGCCACTCGTCGATCAGGGGCTTGACCGTGCTGGTGAGTTGCGCTGCGGTGTTCCGCACGATGGCGAACTTGGTCCGCCGCAGGCCGTTGTGCGACGCCTGGGAGTAGCCCCGGGCGATCAGGTCCATCAGGCACACCGTCGACTTGCCGCCGCCTACGGGTCCAAGCAGCCCCTTGATGAAGGCGCGGGACTTAATGAACCGCTTGCCGGTGGGGCTCGGGATGAACCTCACTGGTCCACGCCCCAAGTCAGTTCTTCGAGGTCAGGGTCTGCGTGGGCGGGGGGTGCCGGGGGCTCGGGTCGGGAGGTCAACACGACGACGGCGTCCTCAATGGTCTGCGGGGCACGCGGGCGCTTGGGCGGAGCTACCTGGGGGGTGTCGTCCAGGATGATCTGCAAGATCGCGGCAGCGGCCGTGGCGGTTGCCTTGGCGGCCTCTTGCTTTTCCGGCACCTCCGCCTTGCGGGTGAAGGAATCGAACGCCTTGCGCACGTCGTCGATCTCGTCCGACGTCTGGGCCATCATGGCCAGCTTCTCGCCAAGGATCAGAGCGGCACCGACGGAGAACTCCGTCAGCTGCATGTTGGCCGTCCGCACCTTGGCCAGGGCGGTGGCGTAGGCGTCGGCAGTCTGAGCGAGTTCCGTCATGCCCGGCAGTGTAAGTGTGCGCGGGCTAACTTGTCTAGGAGGGGTGGGCTTTGAGGGCGGTGTTGGGCTTAGTCTTACAGGGGGTGTAAGAGGAAACTGAAAAACTGGGCCCGGGCTAAGAGGCGGAGATGAGGAGGGGCCACCCCCCTGTGCCCTCTGGACCCACCCCTCCCCCGGGCGGCCGGGTTCCTGCCAGGTTGACAGCGCGCCATAGGTGCAGGACAGCTCAGCATGCGGCGCAAGCCCCCTGACGTCCTGCCCCCCTAGCCGGAGCCGTGCGGAACGCACGCCAGCGAAAGCGAGGAACGTGTGGGGGGCCGTGCGCAGTGTCGTGCTGCGCAACGCGTGGGGGGTTCCTCACGCGGCGGGCCCGGCCTTCGGTGTGCCGGAGAGAGTCAGGGACGATTGGCGACCGCTATGTGCGAGGCTAACCGCGTCCCTTGTCAGATGCTGCCCGGCCGAGCTTCAAAGCCGCGGGTATGAGGGACAAGGATCGGCGCGATGCGTAACACAGGGGCAGTACGCAGCGGGGTTCAATCGGTCGACCGGCGGACGATAGCGCCTTATCTGACTCTGTGACCCGGCACATGCAGGCTGTGCCTGCCCGGTCTATCGGCAACCAATGATTCCCCGCACGCCACCTAACCCGGCCGCAAGGTCGGCACGGTGGCGCCGTGCCTAGCACGCACGGGCGGGGGTCATCATCTAGGCCAGTCTGGCGCGTACCGCACTCAGTGGCCTAGTCGTGACTCTCAGGAGAATCATCGTGAACCAAAACAACACGCCCGCCGCTGACACGCCCGCCGCTGACACGCCCGCCGCTGACACGCCCGCCGCGCAGGCTTTCTCGATCACAGCGCAGCAATTCGAGACTCTCGTTCGCAGCATCACCCGCAGCGGCGCCGCGTACTCGAAGGGCATCGGGCACGCCCTACTGGGCGCCCTGTACTTCAGCATCGTCCATAAGGACGCCGCGCCCGCCAATACACTCGTGGGCGCCCTGCGCAAGTCCACCAAGCAACAGGCCATCATCGCCCTGCTGGAGGAGAACGGCAACCTCGCGTGGACCAAGCTTGGCAAGAAACCCGGCTTCGCGTACTTCGACGCCATGCAAACGTGGATGCCCGAGGATGTGGAACTCCTACGCACTGTGTGCACGGGGTGGGAGTTGTACAAGGCCGTCAAGATCGAAGCCGAATACGACGTGGTCAAGGCCATCGACGCGATCGTCAAGGCCATCGACACCAAGACCAAGCACGGTAAGACCGTCATCGGGCACGAGATGAAGGGCGCCCTGGTGGCCGCGCTGGCGCAGTACACCTCGGCCAAGTACGGCGAGATGGTCTGAGACGCCCGGGGGTACTAGTCACTAGTACCCCTACTAGTCACTAGTAGGAGCCTACATGGTCAGACAAACTCAAGGCCTAGCCAAACACCGGCGGCCCATACAGACACCACGCACACCCGCCGGACCCAGCACGTCGGCGGCGATGGCGCGGGGCGGGCAACTCCGCTCGCCCGATCTCAGCACCTGTTTCGCCCCCATCGGGCGGCGCTGACAGGCACTTTTCGGCCCCAAAACCGGGGCCCGACGCGAGCGCAGCGAGCCTGTTCTCGCGTCGGCTACTAGCGCCTAGTGTTTGTAATTGAGGGGTGTGTAAAGAGCCCACTATTGCCAAAACGGCACTTTGCTACTAACACGCGGCGCAGCTCCCACATTATTCTCATTTATGAGTAATTTCTGCATAAAAAAAGGGGAGGGGGGGGGTAAGATGATTCTTGCATTGGGCATGTATCCTTGCACAGCCACGCAGCCCGCTCCATCTAATACGCACACAGTGCAAGAATCATCTTACCCCCCCCCCCCCCCCCCAATTCCCATTTCCGAAAGTTCCGCAAAAATCTCCCTCGCCGCCCCGCC
>JACCDU011227101.1_pt1 | contig 13572 bp, 3 predicted proteins | sample 7446081 | NCBI WGS metagenome assembly JACCDU01 (sample SAMN15323447, study PRJNA562643) | freshwater metagenome | isolation source: river surface water | place: USA:Blue River Watershed | collected 2017-08-17 | reverse complement strand
TGTCACGACGGATTACACGCTCCGGCAGGTTCCGCCTCCGGCTTTGCCACAAGCGACCATTAACTATTCTCAGGCTTATCAAGATCAGCTTAATAACGTCCTGCGGATCTACTTCAATCGCTTGAATGCGGTGCTGGGGCAGCTTATGGCGACTGACACGCCTATTCCAATCTCATTTCCACCCACCGCGTTAGATGCGTTTGGGCGTCAACGAGTAAGCCAACCTTACACGTTGTTTGATAGTCAAAACCGTTACGCAGCCGATAACCAGTTTGACGTAGCTACAACGGGCACGGGCACTACTACGTTCTTGCCTAATGAAGCAGCGGTCAAGATGGAAGTCACCGGGGCTGGGGTCGGATCGGTGCTCCGTCAGTCTTACCGTTCTTTCCCCTATCAGCCCGGGAAAGGGCTGTTGGTCCTTGCTACGTTTGTCATGGATAGCAGTCAGAGCCTCAACCTGACACAACGAGTTGGCTACTACAACGATCAGAACGGGGTGTTCTTCCAACGAGTAGATGGTACGTATTCGTTTGTCTTGCGTTCGTATGTAACCGGCTCTGCGTCTGATGCTCGGACGGTTAACCAAAGCAACTGGAACGGAGACAAGCTAGACGGCACCGGAGCGTCTGGTTATACGTTAGATCCGTCTAAAGCGCAGATCTTATGGATGGACTTTGAGTGGCTTGGCGTCGGTTCTGTCCGATGTGGCTTCATCATCAACGGTGAATACATCGTCTGTCATACCTTTAATAACGCCAACGAGATTACTAACGTCTACATGACAACGGCGATTCTGCCGGTGCGTTATGAGATCAGTACCGTTACGTCAGCCGTAGCTGCTTCTATGAAAGCAATCTGCTGCTCTGTTGTTTCTGAGGGTGGTTTTGAGCAGACATCAATAGACCATGTAGCGCGGCGCACTACGATTCTTGCTACCATTGGTACTACCTTTCTCCCTTTGGTATCTATTCGGCTAGCCTCTGGAAGAACCGGAGCGGTAGTGCTTCCAAACAGAGTTCAAGTATTACCCACAACAAGCCAGAATTACGAAGTAGCGTTGATTAAGAATCCTACCTTGACTGGTGCCTCGTGGTCAGCAGTTCCTACTGATTCCAACGTAGAGTTCGATGTCGCGGCCACAGCAACTACCGGTGGGTCTATTGTTCAAACGGATTATGTGACCGCTTCGGGTTCTGCCGGGGTGTCTAATACGTCTCTTCCGTCTGCCTACAACTTTGACTTGCAGTTAGGAGCGTCAATCGCTGGTACAAGCGATATCTATACGGTTGCTATTAGAACCGTTTCTGGAGCTACAACCGGCGATGCGGTTGGGTCTCTATCCTTCTACGATCTGACGCAGTAGCCAATAAAGGCATAACATGGCAGACGCACAGGTACAGCCTTACCCGCGTGAGCGGGATATGATGCCAAATTGGGAGATCCCCGAAGCAGGGAGTGATCTGCGCGCCCAAATGGCAAAGGCAGCGGTTGATTATGGTCTTATAAGCGCTCAGGCGGGGAAAGATGCGCTGACTACTGATTGGCTGTTTAGGCAAGAAGTCCCCAAAAACATTTTACAAGCCAAGCAAATTGAGCAAGGTGTTTCTGACGGCCTATTAGAACCAAAGTATAAAGAATGGTATCTATGGGGCATTGCTGAACCAAATATTCAGAATCGGGCTATTGATAGGCTTACTTCTCAGATCTCCGGGCAGGTAAAGAATCTCGGCACATCTAAGTATTGGAACGGTAGTGCAATAGGCGAACTTGGTGGCATTGATGGCACCGCAAGACACATGGCGTCTACTCTTGCGGCACGGGGCATTACCAGTATTGATCAGATTGGGCAGAAAGATGAACCTATTTATGCATTACAAGAAAATTATGACCGGCCACAAGCAGCAAATAATTTTAGTCAATGGGTAAAATCAGGCGGAGCCCCTATTAGCTATGATGATGCTAAACAATTTCTTAGTTCGCGCGGGTACTACAACGCTCCAGACGATGTAGTTAATCAGGTCTTTTTAAATTACATTAACAGTAATACGCCTATTACTTTTAATGGGCAGCAGTATCGATATAGCGATATTGGCGAAGGCACTCCGGGGTTGGTTCCATATGTCCCAACCGGTGAAACTCAAAAAGTTATTGTTAACAAAAACACTGGTGAGCATTTAGTACCGCCTAAATACAACCATGAGTTTGCATCGTCGTTTCAGCAACCTGATGGGAAGTCTTACGTATTTAGCGGAACGTACGCTGGCAAAGGCGGAACGGACTATAGGATTCAGTTTGACGAACAAGGGCTTCCGGTTTTTTACACGTTAGGAGGCTCAACGTCCTTTTTTAAGCCACAAGACTTGGCGATGATCGCCGCCATAGGGTCTATGGCGTTCCCCGGTATCGGCACCGCTATTGGGAATTTTGTTGCAGGCGCAGCCGGTTTAACTGTAAGCGCTCCTGTCGCTGCTGCTATTGGCTCTGGCATCTTAAACACCGCTATTACCCGCGATGTTAAGAAGGGCGTGTTAAGCGCAGCCGGGTCATTGGTCGGCGCTCAAGTTGCAGATGGTTTGGGCAAAGCGGCGGCAGATATTTTTGAATCCACCGCTGGGCAAAACTTTGTTAAGAATATCGGCGCTGCCGGGGCTAGAGCCGCCGTCATGGGCGGGGATGTAGAAGAAGCAATTCAAACTGCCGCTACAGGGGGGATGTTTAATCTTGCCGCTTCTCAAATCCCCGGCTTTAGTGATATCCAAGATAAGAACTTAAAGGCGTTAGTAGCCGACTCTATTAACACGGCGTTAAATGGTGGCGGTGATTTCTCAGAGCGCCTCCAACGGGCTACCCTACAAGGGGCGGTGTCATACGGTGCTGGGCAGGTTGAAGTTGATGGCAAGAAGTTTTCCGACCTGTCCCCCGCGCAGAGGACCTTAGTTACCGACCTCTTGTCAGCGCAGCTATCGGGGAAGCCTTTAGACCAAGCGCTTATTAACTCTGCTATTAAGACTGTAAACAGGGAAGTTACAAGCGCTGTCAAAAACGAATCACAAAATCAACCGTCTGGGTTGTATGAAGAGCCGGTGCTAGCCGATGAGTTCGGCGTGTCCGGTAGAGAAGATGGGCAACTGTTTGCTAGTGACATCTTCCCCGAGGAAACTCTTACACAATCTCGTGACTTCACGCCTGATGAGTTGCGGGATCTTGGTTTAGGTGGGGGCGATGATCTGCAACGTGGTTCTGTAGATCTAACAGACCTCTCAGGTCTTGAATCTGTTTTTGGGCCTACTCGCCCTGCCGCTCCGCCCGCTGTCGGGGAAACCATTACGTTTAATGACGGCTCGTCTATCACTCTTAGCCCGACCGGAGATATTGTTTCTTTAACAGATTCAGAAGGTGTAGACATCCCTATTTCTGGCACTGCCGCAGAAGAAGCAACCGAACCGGCGACGGAGTTGGATGAGGCAGAGATCAATCGATTATTAGACACTAGGTTGGGCGATCTAGATATGCTTTCAGAAGAAGACGTATCTGAATTGATGCGTGAAGAACTGTCTAAGCTGGACTTCGCCACAGAAGAGGATATCCAAGCCGTTATAGATGCTGCGCTAGAAGCTGACCCAAACCTGACAGAAGAAGATATCTCTCGCCTGCTAGACGACCAGCTAAAAGAACTCGACATCCCGACCGACGTTGATATCAAGAACGTGGTAGCAGGTGAGCTAGACAAACTTGATCTTCTATCCAAAGAAGATGTATCTGAAGTAGTGAGCCAAGAACTTGCCGGGTTGGACTTTGCGACGGCAGAAGATATTCAGGCTGCTATAGATGCGGCTTTGGAGGCTAACCCTGGCCTATCAGAAGATGACATTAGCCGTCTGTTAGATGATCAACTCAAAGAGTTGGATATCCCCACGGATGTTGATATCCGCAATGTTGTCTCTGGTGAACTTGGAAAGTTAGACCTTCTTTCAGAAACTGAAGTCTCTGAAATCATTAGTCAAGAACTTTCCGGGTTAGATTTCGCTTCAGCGGAGGATGTGCAAGCGGCTATAGATGCCGCATTAGAGGCCAATCCAAATCTGTCGGAAGACGATATCAGTCGCTTATTAGACGCACAACTTAAAGAGCTAGACATCCCCACTGATGTTGATATCAAGAACATTGTTGCATCGGAGTTTGACAAACTAGACCTGCTGTCAGAAGAAGATGTTTCAGAAGTTCTTAGCAGAGAACTTGCCGGTTTGGACTTTGCCTCAGAAGAGGATGTACAACGCGCCATCGACGCAGCGTTAGAAGCTAATCCCAATCTTTCAGAAGACGATATTAGTCGTTTGCTAGATGCAGAGTTAGACAAGCTCGATCTACTCACCGATGCAGATGTTGCAGAGGTTGTTGATGAACGCTTTAAAACTATCGAGGCCGGTTTAGAAACGTTTGATACCCGTCTTTCTGGTGCAGTAGATGACATCACAACCCGTATCAATGAGTATGAGGCGTATGGCGCTACGCGGGACGAAGCTCTAGATGCTGCCATTGATAATGTTGCGGAAGAACTGGGCCTGACTAAAGATCAGCTTTTAGAACAGTTGGGAGAAACAGCGGATACGCTGGGCACACGGATCTCTGAGTCTGAAGCCAAGTTCGCAGAACAAATCGGCGGAGTTAAGACTGAGTTGACGGGTGCGGTTTCTGACATAACTTCTAAGATTAACGAGTTTGAAGCAGCCGGGGCGACTAGAGATGAAGCCTTAGATGCAGCTATCGGTAATGTCGCGGAAGAACTTGGCTTAACAAAAGATGAGCTTTTGTCCCAGCTAGGGGAGACCGAGGAGTCTCTCAATACCCGCATCACAGAGTCTGAGGCGAAGTTCGCAGAGCAGCTTGCAGGCGTGGAGACCGGGCTTGGTGAACAGATAACCGGAGTCAAGACCGAGCTAACCGGGGCTATAGGCGACATCAACTCACGTATTAAAGAATACGAAGCCTATGGTGCTACGCGCGACGAAGCGTTAAATGCTGCTATTGAAAGCGTAGCTGACGAGCTTGGATTAACTCGTGATGACCTGCTGTCTCAGCTTGGAGAGACTGCATCTTCTCTTGAAACCAAGTTTCAGACTGGCCTTACTGGGCTGGGAGAAGAAGTCGGTAAGCGGTTTGAAACCGTTGAGTCTGGGTTAGAGACTTTCGGGACTAGGCTCACTGGCGCGGTTGATGACATTACAAACCGTATCAACGAATACGAAGCGTACGGAGCTACAAGGGATGAAGCTCTTAGCGCCGCGCTGGATAACGTAGCGGAAGATCTTGGGCTGACAAGATCTGATTTGCTGGATCAACTGGGCGAGACTCAAGAGTCTCTTAATACCCGTATTTCAGAGTCTGAGGCCAAGTTTGCAGAGCAGTTTGGCGGGCTGGGCGAACAAGTAACTGGGCTGGGAACTCAAGTGACCGGGCTAGGCTCGCAAGTGTCGGGGCTTCAAACCGGGCTGGGGCAACTTGGAACGCAGGTAGGCCAGCAAGTACAGGGCTTGCAGACAGGGCTTGGTCAGTTGGAGGAGAGGTTCAGCAATCAACTGTATGACCTACAAGGCAGGCTCATGCAACAAGCTGAACAACCGATATACAATTTGCCCTATTACTTCCAGCTTCCAGAACAGTCAGAAGAAGAGAAGTTTGACATCACCAAGGCATTCTCTCCCACCCTTTATAGAATGCAGAAGGAATAAATCATGCCGTATGTTTATAGCGCAGATACCGGTGATTATTACTGGATAGATGATGGGTCGGCAGAAGAGTGGGCAACTACTGATTATTCCGGCGCGCCTTATGCTGAGAGCGAGCCGGTGGATTACTACGACTACACAGGGTCGCCTTACGCGCAAGAGACCGGTGTAGCCGGGGTTGATTACGACCCGGAAGCGGGCGGGTATCAGGTGTACAAAGACACATCTGATCCTAATAATCCAAAAGATATTGTTGTTACTCCAAAGGGTGAGTACTTCTTAAACGGGCAGAAGATCTGGTCACCCGGGGTTGGGGCTCCAAATTTTAGCGATTTAGCGTCTAAACTTGGTAGCTGGGCGACCTCTCCTAAAGGAATGGCGGCATTAGCCGCTACTGCGTTTTCTCTGGGCGGGGCTAATAAGCCTAAGACCGGCGGATGGAAAGGCTCTATTCCTAAGCTTGCAGCAGTAAGAGAGCAGGTAGCGATGCCTGCCTATCAGCCTTATTCTGGCAAAGCTGTTATGGGCGGGAAGATGATTACCGACCCTATTTACGCCAGCGCTACCGATCCTTCTAGTATTTCAGCAGCGCAAACAGCAGCAAAAGCGGAAGCCGCACGATTAGCAACCGCCAACCCTGTTGCGCCAGCAGCGGCTACAGGAACTAAGTTTGCTGACAACCAGCTTACTAAAAAGCAGGACATGTCCGGTTTACGAGATATCTACCTTATGCCGGGAATGGCTCCGGCTGCTGCTCAACCTATCGCTGCCGCACAAGGTGGGATTATGAATCTTGCAAAAGGCCGTTATTTAGCTGGACCGACAGATGGCATGGCAGATAAAATCCCATCATCTATAGACAACCAGCAACCGGCTAAGTTAAGTCACGGAGAGTTTGTGATCCCTGCTGACGTTGTAAGCCACCTTGGTAATGGTAATTCCGAAGCTGGTGCTAACCAGCTTTATAAGATGATGGATCGTGTCCGTAAGGCACGTACCGGGACAACTAAACAGGGGAAGAAGATCAACCCCGATAAGTTCACTCCCGGCGGGATTGCAGGCTACGCTTCTGGTGGCCCGGTGGCTTTCCAGACTGGCGGCACGACTACTACTTCAGGTCTAAGCAGTATTGCCGGTGCAAACCCTACCCTCGGTGCCACCCAAGAAACTACCTTAGCGCCTTGGGTTGGAGACTATGTTGGGGACATGCTGGGCAAGTCTCAGGCTCTTGCCGGGACTGGGTATCAAGCATTCCAAGGCCCGTTATCTGCCGGAACTTCGCCTCTCCAACAGCAAGCGTTTGGTGCTGCCGGGCAGATCAATCCCCAAGCTACGTTTGATGTTACCGCCGCACAGCAGTACATGAACCCGTTTATCCAGACTGCTCTCCAGCCTCAACTGGATGAGATGCGCCGTCAGGCTGAGATCTCTAGGGCACAAACCGCTGGCAGGCTGTCTAAAGCTGGAGCTTACGGCGGTGGCCGTCAGGCCATTATGGAGTCAGAGCTTCTTAGGAATCTCGGTCAACAGCAAGCTCTTACCACTGGTAAGGCATACGAGACCGCGTTCGATAAGGCGATGAATCAGTACAACACCAGCCGACAACAACAGCTACAAGATGTCGGCGCGTTAGCTGGATTAGGCGCTCAAGCGCGGCAGATCGAGCAACAAGGGATCGACCAATTGCGGGCTGAGTTTGAGAAACAACGTCAGTTCCCGTACGAGCAGCTTAAATTCCAGCAAAGCATGCTAAGCGGGCTTCCTGTAGGCGCAACAACGGTTACGCCGAATACAAGTCTTATGTCTAATTTAGGCCTAACTCAATCGCAAGTCGGCCAGTTTATGAAGTTTTTGAACGAAAACGTTTTTAAGTGAGATTGAGATGCTGAATACGCAAATCCCTAGCGGCTTGCAAGCGTTGATGCAAGCTGCGCAGATCCTTCAGCAACAGGCATCTCCGTCTGCTCCCGGCCCACAAGGGCAGCAACCTACCGTCGCTAAACAGGTAGAGCAAGCTGCTGCTCAGCAAGCTCCGATGGCTATGCCTGACATGCAAGCGGTCGGGCAACAAGCTGGTATCGCTGGGCAGATGATGGCTCAGCGTCAACAGCAACAACAGCAGATGGCTCAGAACCCGCAGGCTGTGGCCCAGATGGCTGCGCAGATGCTCCGGCAAGGAGTCGGTAGCCTCCCCGCTAACATGCAGTTCCGAGAAGGTGGGATCATTGGCTACGCCGGGGAAGAAGGATCAGAAGTTAGACTTCAGCCGATCCCTGATAGAGAGCTGGCAGAAATGGAAGACGAAGACGCCCGAGAGCGTCGGCGTCGTTCTATGTTTAGGGATTTAGAACCGGAGCCTCTGCCGGTTATTGAAAGGGGTGAGCCTAGAGAACCCCGTCGTCCGCCGCCTGTAGATGCTGCTGGTCAACGGATGGATGCAGCATTAGGCCGGGCATATCGTAGTGCACCCACCCCGAGAGAGCGTCCAGTAGGGTTAGCTCAGATCGTAGAAGAACAACGTCCCATCCCGTCTGCTTTACAGCGCTTACGGGAAGCTGGATCGTTTGAGAAATATGCCGAAGGTGCTCGCGGGCCTAGGCAAGATCTAGCAGCGGTTTTAGAGTCAGAATTCCAGCGTGGTGCAGAAGCCGGGGCAGAACCTCGCCCTGCCCCAGAAGCTCCTCCGAAACGGGAGAGTCCTGCCGAACGCCCGCAGGCTCGCCCTGAGCCCGCCCCTGTTGCAGCGCCGTCCGGTATAGCAGCGGTTGCTCCACGCGAGCGTCCTACGCTCCAAGGCATCTTAAATGCTGTGCCAGAAGACAAAGCAGCAGCAGAAGAAGCTAAGAAGCGTGAAGAGATTAACGCTCGGATGTTAGCTATGCGCCGGAGTCAGCCAGACTTGGCGGCAGAAGGTATAGCTGCTTTAGGCCGGTCGGAAGCAGAGCGTAAGCGTTTATTAGACCTACAGCGGAGTGAAGATTCGCTCAATTCTTTCATCCGGCTAGGTCAAGCGCTAAGAACGGGCGGGGATCAATACATGGCGTATAGCGCCGGTATGAAAGCCCGAGATGAAGCAGATCGTGTAGCTACATTGGCCGGTGAAGAAGCCGTCTTAAAGCTCAAGCAAGCCCAGCAAGCTCGACAGATGGGTGACCTTGAGATGGAGAAGAAGTTCCTAGATGAAGCCGCTGGCTTCCGGAAGGAAGCGCAAAAGGCCCGGATGGAACAGGCTAAAGCAGAGGCTACTCTTGCTGGTACAACCTATCAGACAGATGTACAAGCTTCTACTGCTGCTGCTAACCGCGCACAGGATCTCCAAATCAAGCTTATGGAGCTTAAGCAAAAGGCTGAAGCTGACAACAACATCAAACTTAGCAACCAAATTACACTAGCCAGCCAGCGTTTAGCTGCTGCGCAGCGTAATATTGCTGCTACGTTAGAGAAAGAATTCCCTGATTACGCTACACTGGTTCGCCTACAGGGTGTTGGCGGGAACCTTTCCGATAGTCAGAAGAAGTCTATTCAAGACTATCAGCGTCGTGCTCGACAGCTTGAGGCGTCTACGTTGGCTCCTATTGAAGGTATTTTGGCTAAGCTTTCAAAAGACGCTGGGGTTGAGATACCGCAAGCTGCTGCTCCTTCTGCCCCCGGAGTGGACTTCTCGAAACTGCCCAAATAATGAGGCTCTCGAATGGATGTTCGTCTGCCGGATGGCACCGTATTAAACAATGTCCCTGAAGGCACGACTCAGACTGAGATCATTAACCGTCTGAAGGCTGGCGGGTACGATGTTGTAAAGATGGGGTTAGAAGCACCGAAAGGTGAGTCTGGCTTCCTCCCGGCGGTTAAAGCCTCTACGCAATCATTGCTAGGTGAAGCTGCCCTCTTAGGAGGGAAGCTGGGTATTCTTTCTCCGGAAGAAGCTCAGAAGAAGTTTGAAGCCCGGGAAGCAGAAGCTAGACGGATCTTCACTCCTACCGATAAATGGTCTGACGGGGCGTTTACTAAGTTCACAGAACTTTTAGGCGGTTCTCTGCCGTATATGGCTGCGCCACTGGCTGCTGCTGGTGCTGCCGCTGTTGCGCCCCTTACTGGTACTGCTGCGGTCGCTGCTGGTCTGGGAGCGGCTGGCCTTACATCTGCTGCCCAGTTTACCGGGTCAAACTTAGCTAGACAACTAGAGACAGGCAAATCTCTAGACGAAGCTAGCTTAGGTGCTGCCGCTGCTGCTGCCGCTCCGCAGGCATTACTAGACGTAATCGCCTTTAGAGCCGTGCCTCTTATTAGGCAACTCTTTACCTCTGTCGGGAAAGATATTACAGAGGAAGCTGCTCAAAACCTTGCCAAGCAAGGTATCACTAACACTATTAAAGACTACGCAGTCACCACCGGTAAGACCGCTGGTGTAGAAGGTCTTACTGAGTCTGGTCAGTCGTTCTTAGAGCGTCTACAGGCTGGGTTAAACATAGCTGATCCTTCCGCCCGGGCGGAGTACTTAGACAGCTTTATCGGTGGTGCTGTACTGGGTGGGACGTTAGCTCCTGTTGGTAGGTATATTGAACGACAGAAGCAGGTAGAAGAACCGTTAGCTCCCGGCCAACGTCCGGGGGAGTCATTAGAACAGACCGCTCAACGTCTGAACTTTGACATCAAACAGATGACGGCTCAGCCGGAGAAGAGTCCGTTTCTATCCAGTTCTGAACTCGCCTCTATGGCAGCAGAAGAGAACGGGTATGGGAAGCTCGTACAGTACGCCGAACGAATCAAACAAGAGCCGGATAGTCCTGAGAAGCAGGCGTCGTTAGAAGCCGCTATAGAACTCCGTAAGAGAGTCGTGAGCGAGGCAGAAGCCCGTCAGACTCCTACTGATAAACCTTATCCTTTTGCAGAAGAGCCGGAGAAGCCTACGTACCTCACCGGCACTGGGTTGATTGACCTTGTAAATACGAAAGAAACTCCGAAAGACCAGCTTGTGTCGTTATTAGAGTACATCTCTAAGACCAAGAAAGATCCTGAAAGTCCTGAAAGAGATCAGAGCGTTGAACAGGCTAGGACTCTCTATAACCTGTTACAGGAAGAAGCCAAAAGTAGAGGGTTTGACCTGCCGAAAGCTTTTACTCTCCGGGCGACGGATTTACGGGCAGCGGGGATTCCAAGAGCCGATCCTGTCTACGATCAGGTTAAGGATAAGGATCTTAATAATCCAGACGAGGCAGACTTTGTTGTCAAGGCTCTAGAAGCTGCTCAAAAGAGAGCTACGCCAGACTTGTATGACAAGTTAGAAGGTGTATTAGATAGTATTGATCGTTACCTTGAAAGCCGACCGGGGAGTGGATTCTATGCTCAACGAACTTACCCTCAACCAAGTGGAGAAGGCGTTGCAGTGGCTGGACGACGGGCTGGAGAACAGCCCCCCGCCGAGGGACCTGCTCCATCTGAGCGAGGTGGAGTGGCTCCTGTTACAGAACCTGCTGAGCAACTTGTATCAACAACGAAAACAAAACCCGCTCCACTAACGGAAGAGCGCAAGGCGGAGATCAAAGCTTTACAAGAAGAGCGTAAGGCCAAACAAGAATTTGCAGAGAAGATTGGCGCGGTTCGTGGTGAGAACTTAAGGGCTCGCCGGGATAACCCTCAGCTATTGGCTTCTGCTAAGGCAGGTAACGTCACCGGCATTACCAATGCTTTATCTCGTAGTAAGAACCCCATCGTTGCTGAAGTAGGCAAAAAAGGTGTTCCTGCCGGGGTGTCGGTTGAGATCGACCCAGAGGCAGGCGAAAGCTATCTTGGTAGAGATTTGTTTACTGATCAGTGGATTATTAACTACGCCAAGAACCTTATTGCCTTACGAGATTCGTTAGACAACGGAGCCGAGTTTAAACCGTTCAAACTCCGGCAAGTAAACAATGAGATCGTAGAAGAACAAGCAACTGAACCTCAAGACATCTCAACATGGTTGCAATTCAATCTTGAATCTTTGTATGTGCCGGTTGACCAAAGTAAAGCTCAACAATTAAAAGACATCAAACAAAAAGTTGATGATGAGTTCACCCGTATAGGTGAAGATGTCGTTAAGAATAACGCTTCTGCCGTAGCTGTTACTCCCGGCGTGATGGGCGGGTCTTACGACCCCAAATCTAAAAAAATCAAGTTAACTAATTACTTCGCTAAAGACGAAGGCGTTGTTGCGCATGAAGTTGTACACGCGCAGGTGTATGAAGCCGTAGCCAATCCTACAAAGGCTCAAGCTCCGCACGTAAAACGCTTACAAAAGCTGTTTGAAGATGTTAAGAAGATCGCGGAAGAGAAAGATCTTGAGTTCTACGGTGTTACTGGGATTCAAGAGTTCATCGCTGAAGGATTAGGCAATCCTAGCTTCCAGTTCTTCTTAAACACTATTCCTTACGAGAAACAATCCGCATGGTCTAAGTTTGTTCAGACCATCGCTGACCTGCTAGGGATTAAGAACAGTACAGCGTTATTAGAAGTTCTGACGGTTTACGATCAACTTACCCCTGTCAAGGCGGCTAAGAAAAAGCCTGTTGAACCTGAAGACACCGGCCCGGTATCAGTAGAGCCTGCCTATGAGCCAGGATTGGATGCGACGCCAGAATCAATTCGCCAGTTAGAAGAAGATCTACGACAAGCGGAAGAGGAAAGATCTAAGTGGCAGGCAGTCAAAACGCCTAACTTATTTCAGTTCCTTGCCGGGAAGCTGAATCTAGGCGAAGTTAAAGATATTAACCCTATTAAAGGCCGATCAGAGGCTGCGTTCAGGTTGCTAGCTCGAAAAGATGGGCGCGGTACTTTTATTTCTGAGCTTGTTAATGATGGAATGTTAGACGCATGGCTTCCTCCCGGGATGCAACCGGAGGCTGCAAATTACGATAACCAAGAGTCTGCTGAATACATCAAAGACAAGTTAAGACAAAAAAACCATCTTCCGTATCACGCTGAAGCAGCAATAGCAGATTTAAACCTGACTATTGATGAGATAGACACCGCGCTTAGAGGCGAGTATGAAATCGAACAACTTATCAACGAAGCCAATGCAGAACTTGAATCAGCGGCGCGTGATCGAGAAGTTGAGATCATTGCCCCCGAGGCTGAGGCTACAGGTGCTGAAGTCGGTAGGGGACCAAAGAAAAGTCTTGCCAAAGTAGCTCCGCAGATCTCAGAGGCCAAGTTCAAGCAGCTAGAACAACGCGCTAAGACTGCAAAAGAGCCAGAAGCTAAAGCTCCAGAAGCCCGCGCTCCTGAGCTACAAGAGAAGATCGATCAGCTTCAAGGTGTACTTAGTAAGATCCTCGCCAAGTACGGTTTAAAGGATGTCAAAGTAAACCTAGAAGAAGGGATGGCAGATGAAGGCTCTTACTCCGGCCAACTCATTAAGCTTGCTCTTGACCTAGACAATCCCGTCCGGACACTACGTCACGAAGCTATCCATGCCCTGAAAGAGCTAGGGTTCTTTACTCCACAGCAGTGGAAGGTATTGACCGACCGGGCGCAGACGGAATGGATTGAGAAGTACCTAAAAGGTCAAAAGGCGGTTGTAGACGGGAAAGAGATGACCCGGTACGACGCTTATATGAAGCTCTACGATGGTGATATGGAAGCTATCGTAGAAGAGTCTATTGCTGATGCGTTTGCTGACTTCTCTAAGACTCAACCCCCTGCCGGGATGATGAAGGCAATCCTGAACAGGATGCAGAACCTGTTTAAGGCTATCAAACAAGCTATGAAAGTAGGCGGTTACGACACTGCCGAAGATGTGTTTGGTGCTGTTGAGAAGGGAGAGCTTCCTGCCCCGCCGGTTAAGCCTACCAAGGCAGAAGAGAAAGCT
>JACCDU011388951.1_pt1 | contig 13574 bp, 15 predicted proteins | sample 7446081 | NCBI WGS metagenome assembly JACCDU01 (sample SAMN15323447, study PRJNA562643) | freshwater metagenome | isolation source: river surface water | place: USA:Blue River Watershed | collected 2017-08-17 | reverse complement strand
TTGTTTAATCTCTTGCTGAACAGCATAGTTGCATGCTGAGCAATAGCCATTTACTAATTGACATCCGCATCCAACCCTCACTCCACACTTCTTGCAATTTGCCATTTTAGTATGCTGAATAGTTAACTATATAATTTGTTCCTGTACAGCCACAATTATTTCTGATGAAGTTGTCCAACATCTTGTTGGCCTGTACGTACAATTTATTTGCTGTATCAATTGCCGAAACGTTAGCAGCAGCAATTGAACCGTTAATGAAGAAGCTGATGGTAGTAAGATCAACCTTAGATTGAGTCTTAATAGCCTTATCACACTCCATCATATCAAGCTTCATGAATGCGTTATCAAACTTCTCTTGAATCAAGTCTGTACGCATGAATGTCTTATTAACATAGTTCGTGCTTGCTGGAGCAACAGAATATGTTAAGTAGTAAACACCGTCGGGAATAGGACTAGTTGGATCTCCTACAGGGGTAAGTCCAAGTGTAGTGGAGTTGAACGTATTAATTGACTGCACAGTGAAAGGCAGACTTACATCAACACCAGGTGCAACTATATGAATAGTTGGTGACGATACACTAGGAGGAGTTGTAGGATATGTAGAAATATCCTGAATAGATAACGTGTGAGTGTTATAGGTGGGTACTACTTGTATATCTAGAGATAACGTTGGCATCTTTTTATAAAAATTATGCCAGAGGATCGAGATAATCCTCTCACCCCTGGCATAGGTTTAAACTATAACTCTGATTAAGGAATCAAAGGATCTCCTGCTGGAGTACCTGCAGTAGCATCTTCTGGAGCACCCAACGCAACGGTTAAGATGTCTTCAATATCTTCAGCCAAAGCATGAGGGGCAGCGATGATAACCATTGAATCCTCTTTAATATAATCACCCCATGAGTAAAGAGCTTTGTCATACTCATTGAAGCGAATATAATAGGTATCGTAGGTAGTACCATCAGTTACCCAAGACTCAAAGTTCTCGTTGTAACCAACCATACGATACAAGTGCTTCAAGTAACCAGCTTGATAGCTGTAGTAGTTTTTCTCCAATTGCTTGATCTCATCAGCACTTCCAGTAGGATAGGAAGAGTGTTGAGTGATAGCTACATCAGCGATAGTGTTACAAGCATCAGCTACGATGAAGTCAGCAGTGGTAGCAGGACCAGGGTACACGAAGGTACGGAACCACAAACGATCATACTCGTAAGGGAAGGCAGCTACATCACAAGGCTGACCGTAAACAGTCAAGGCTTTTCCTTCGATAACCAACTTGGAAGAAGCACCAGAACCTGAACGAGTAAAGGTATAGAAGTCAGTGAAGGTAATGTTGTCTGGGTTGTTACCAGGAGCTTGCTCCTCGAACTTAGCAATCAACTCATCAACCAACAATTGAGCATCTACATCAGTACAAGGGTCACCACCGCACTCCAAGCAAGGAGCTTGAACAGTTACTGAACGGGTGAAACCATTGAAGTACAAGGTGTTCAAATAAGAAGAGAAACCACGAAGGGTTACAGTTACTACGTCTCCAGGCTTCACAGTGAAGTTAGAGATTTCAGTAATCTGGTTGGTGTAAGTTGGATTTCCTTCAACTTTATACCAAGCAGTCACGTTAGATCCATTAGAAGCGATCTTGTCAGAACGCTTAGATCCTTGCAAATAAGTGTTAGTTCTACCTTGTGCTAAATAGAAGTAAGGTTTTCCAGTGATGTTACCAGTAGTTGCCACTGAGTAATCACTACGGAAGATACCAAACTGACCCGCTGTTAAGTTCTGAGTAGATCCAGAGCTAGGTAGAGTATTGCCTACTGGAACTACAAAGAGCGTGGTTAATGAGAAATCGGCCATTTGTTTTATTGTTTAAATTAAAAATGCTTATTCATTTGACTGAATCCTTGCTGCTGAGTAAGCCACTGCTGACTGATTCTCAGTGTACATTGCAAGGTTCTGTGCGGTTAAATCTACAAGCTCGTCCTCCAAGTATTCTTCAAGCTCACAGTTTACATTTGCTGATGGTGTACCGTCGAACTTGATGTATCCTGCTTTATCAATATACTCAGGATATCTCATGTAAGAGATGAAGATTTTAGTTGGGGTGAACGTTCCATCCGAGAAGATGGAGATCTCGTCTGAGGATAAGAAACTGAAAGTCTCCTGGTACTCAAACGATGGCTTGTAATGGTTATTAGTTAACAACAGTGACAGATCTCCATGCTTTGCAAGTTCTCTGTTAATCCAAATTTTTCTGTCTGTACAAGTACCTTTGTCCGCTAGAACATAGGCATCAACATAAAACATATACTGTGGGTACAGATCATTTAAAACCGCTTTCCACTGACCTATTTCTGGATTTATCAAGGTTAGTGGCAATTCACCATCATTGTAGTTAACCACTAACCTTTGTAAATCCTCGTAGCGCTTTTTGAAGCTGTCAAATCCCAATCCTGAAGTTGTACTAAACCCATCAACCTTTTGTTTGATGAGCTTAATCTGAGCTTCATTTAGGGCTAGGATCTTGTCTTCTAAAGCTATCTGTTGATGATCGTTTGTAGATAGTTTATTTAGTCTTTGATCTATTTTGTACAATAAACTATCTACTAGTATCATACTGTTGCTAATTTTTTACCTTTTAACTTTTGTTCAATCATTAGCAAGTCGTCTTGATTATCTTCGTTAGCTAAGTACTTAACCAACTCTTCTTCATCAATTGCCACTTCAAGTTCTCCCATATAGATCTTGCCATTTGGCTTCTTACGGTAGATTGAGTGTGCTAATGCTTGCTTCACTAAATCCTTCACATGGAGTAAGTCATCTTGCATTTGTGCAAATCGGCCAAATACTTCTACAGGATTTAGTCCTTGATATTGTCCATCCTTGAACTCTGACTGCTTCAACAAGTTGTCAACTAGGTTGTAAACAACTTCTTCTTTAGTCTCATCAGTGATCGGAAGACCTAACAAGCGAGCAACCTTTCTCTTCTTCTCAACTGACATAGCATCAAAGTTGATGATAGCCTTGTTGATAAGTTGCTTTCTCTTGTACACAATAGCGTTCTCGACTTCATCATCTACAACGTAGAACTGAGTATCTGCTGGAAACTTCCCAGCTTGCCAAGCTTCATAGCTAGAAGCAATAGTGGGATGTACACGTAACCAAGCAAACGTCAACTCTTGATAAGGATTATCTAAGTCGAACAAGTTGTCACCATCCATCAGCTTAACTGGTTGTACGTGAAGTTGATCTTCAGTACCAGTAGACAATCCATAGTTCCAGAACTTGGAACGAGGACCTAAATCGATGTCTCCTAGAGCTGCCTCTAGTTTCTCGCGTAGTTTACTAACGCGTTCCATCTCAAGCTCTTTTGCTGTGGGATCTTGGATGCGCTTGATATAAGCAGCATCAGGATCTAAACCTGTTCTGTAACGACCATCCAACTCTTTGTAAGGATACTTAAACACTCCTGTACCAGGAACACGTGTCATACCCTTTTTAGAGAGCTCACTCTGCATTGTTTGTATCAGAGAGTCATTGTACTCTTTCTTAATCGTAGAGACTTTACCTAACTTACCCATATGTAGTTTAATTTATTATTTGGTTTTGGCGAGTGGCCCCCATCGAAGGGGACAGCGACCAGGAACCCCCAATCCTCCACTCTGATGTTAAGAAGTCCCCACAGGAGAATTTGTGGGGAGCTTCCTAACGTGCAACGATTGTTGCTGCAGACCCATTGTCTGCGATATATTAGAACTGAGGAATTTCTTCGATCAGAACGGTACGGGACAAGTCCTCGATAAATACATCACAACGGTCTTTCATCCAGATTTCGTATCCTGGGAATTTGTTCGCAGAACTCATACCCTGAGACTTAGCAAAGCCCAAGTGGTGACGAGTACCATCGATATAACCCCAAGTCATAGAAGGAGCACCCTTCATACGTACCTCACGGATGTTGTTAACCATAGAACCATCAGACATTGGAGATACGTCGAACACCATGAATACAGGAGTTGACTTCTTGTTCTGTCCAAATTCTAGGTTAGATTGTGGCAAGTCTAATTCTTTCAAGTGAATCAACTCGACACGACCAGTCTCACGAGTAACCATTGCATCGAATGCAAAGTTGTAAGTGATATGCTGGCCTTCGCCTTGCATGTAACGGTTTCCAGAATCAGCCATAAAGGTCAATCCAGAATTCAAGGCATCGCTCTTCAATGCTTGCTGGAATACGTCGAAACCAGCTTCATTGGTATACATTTTAACGCGACGGTCTTTAACATCCACACGACGATAGAACAAGTCACCGAATACAGAACGGATCAAGTTCACGTTGAACTCACCACGGTTGTACTGTACCAAGTTACCGTTGTTACGCATACGATGGTAAACACCAGCGGAAGTACGCTTCAACTCTTGCTTAGAACCATTGGTCTTAACGGTACCAGGCTTAGCCCAGATCATACGCTTAACCTTCAATTCCAACATAGACTTACGCATCCAGAACTCAATGAATGGCTCCCATTTAACATCGTTACGAGTTAAAGGCAATTGGTTACGACGCTGAGGAGCGTAAACCAAGATATCCAAAGGCTTACCAGAGGCATCACGCATCATCTTGTCATCAGCCCACTCAGTGATCTTGTGCTCGAAACCATAGGCAGAACCCAAAGATTCGAACATGGTGATTTGCTCACCCAAGCGAGGCAATCCCAACAAATCTTGATCGAATTCACCGATAGCAGCGTCTACCAACTCAAGCTCGATACCGATGTTCAAGAAAGTAGAAGATACATAATCAACTGTAGGGTTGTCACTCACCAAAGTGAAAGTGTACAAGTAACCCATGTTATAAGGAACTGGATCCTTGATAACATACCAACGAGGACCATACTGACGAGAACCTACAGAAACGATAGCGTTCTTAGAGAACTCATTAGTGTCGATAACCACTTGAAACTCTTGACCATCGATACCAGGAGTAGGTAACTCCAAAGTAGTGGCAGGAATGTCAATGATTTTAGGGAATTTGTAAGGTACAGCTACCTGCCACTTCCAAGCATCACTATTGTTGTCAATGTAGTACGGGGTAGACTTGTTGATCATGTCCAAAAAGTCGTTGCTGTACAATGAGCTCTGAGTGTACAGGGAGATGATCTTCTTGTCATAGTCCGCTGGCTCAGTCGAGTGAAAGCTTTCCAAGTGGTTTGAGTCTGTCAACTTACCAACAGCACGTTTGTCCATAGACGCAACGCGGGCGTAGGTAAAGCCAGTTAAACCTGGAATAGTTTGAATTGCCATTTTTACTTATGTTTAATTTAACGTTATTAATTTGCCCACCAAGATGTTGGCTTCTGAGCCTTAGGATTTTTTACTGCAGTCTTAGTTGCTTGACGAGCTACTTCACTGAATAATGTATCAGTCTTTTTGCTCACGCCTGCTTTCTGGATGGTAGATAACGTAGGGTCTTTCTCTAAAATCTTCAACAATAGAGCAACCTTGACCTTCATCTCATGATTTTCAGGACGCTTAAGTTCTAAGATGGTACGATCGAATTCTGTCAACGTTTCGCCAGATGATGTCTTGTACCTGTCTGTAACTAAAAAATCTTGTAGTTCTTGAGCCAACTTCGCATTTAGAGGTATGCCATCGAACTCTTTTGCTTTCACCTTATCCTGCAAGATGGTGTTTACATTCTGCAGGTATTGTTGTTTGAAAGCAGCTTGTTGTTGCAACTGACGTTCTCTTTCTTGCTCTAATTGTTGAAGCTTTGCAGCTTCTTTTTTTACTAAGACCTTGTGATGCTTTGTAGCAACTGTCTTAAGATCTCCGTAGTTTTTAAGTCTTTCGACTTCTGTTTCTATATCTTCAGGATCAAAACCTTGATCAGCTAAAGCTTGTTTAATTACTGCCACTTGATTTGACTCGCTGGAAAGATCCATGTCCGAGTAGCTCTCGATAGCAGCGTATGTGCCAAAGTAGTCTTTAGGATTTACACCCTTTACAAAGATTGCGTTGAATGCGTTCTGGTAGTCTTCTCCAAACTGCCCGATGAACTCTTCTACAATCTGTGCAGCACCTCGCTTCTTCTCTGCATTGAATCTTTCTAAGAATTCTTCTGCATTTGTGATGGGAGCTTCTTCGTCTTCTTCATCTGGTGTAAATACACCAAGTTGAAATAAGTCTTTAGCTAAAGCTGTGAACTGGTTACCAGCGTCATCTCCTTCCCCTTCTTCTTCTTCCTCTTCTGTTGAGGCTTCAGGTTGAGCAGGTTTCTTAGCTGCAGGTGTTTCTTCTTCATCTTCCTCTTCAGACTCATCGTCTCCATATAAGAAACTAGTGATGTCTTTCTTAGGATCTTCTTCTTCCTTATCTTCCTCTTCTTCTGCGGAGGCAGCAGCTGCTGGTTTCTTCTTAGCTTTTACAGGCTCAGGCTCAGGTGCATCAATGTCCTTGATATCATCTGGGCTACCTGTTGAGGTTTCTGGAGCGAGTAAATCGTTCAGAAGTTCCTGACTACCAACACCTTCCATCGTGCTTTGGATGCTGAAATTACCCTCTAAATTGAGAGTGTCTAACTCATTGGCCATACGTAGTTGTGTTTTTGTATTTGGTTTTTCAATATAAAACTATGTTAGAGCGGGCAGATTTCCAACGGTTATCTGCCCAAACCCCTTCTTTTTTCGGATAATATAGCATTAATGAATTTTACTCTAACCAAGAAGATTAGTCCTTCTTCTTGGCTCGATTAGATGCATTCACCTTAGCTATCTCTAGATCGTTCTTTTGGTTCTCTCTAGCAACTTGGAGTTTCTCTTTCTCCAACGCAATCTTCTGAGCTTCAGACTGTCTTCTGCCAGCAATCTCTTGCATCTTAGCATCGTATTCTTTCTGAGCTTTGGTTTGCTCAGTTGACAGTTTACTGATCTCTAGTACGTCTGGTACACCAGATGTATCTACATCAGAAAGAGGACCTCCCTTAGCTTCTGCTGCGATGAGGGCAATCTCTTTCTTGTTAATTCTATCAAGCTCTGCCTGGAGGTTATCGTTAGCCACCTTGCTGTCGTATTGAGCTTGTGCCTGCTCGAGCTGAGCTGCAGCAATCTGCTGTTGTTGCTCAAGCTGCTGCTGTTGCAACTGTATTTGCTGATCTTGCAACTGCTCTTGACGCTCTTTAAGAGTCTTGAACACCTTCTTCATCTGACGTACAGAGTTGGTACCATATAGCTCGATGATGTCATGCAAGCTACCACCATTCTGAATAACAGCCTGAGACAAGCTTCTGATCTCGTTGAACATCTGACGATCTTCTGGACGGTTAGTCAAGAACACTTTCAAATCACGGAACTTAAGCTCAGAACCATTCACCTGTACAAATGCATTCTCTCCATCGTTTGTAATGTAAGAGATTGTAGACTGTGGCTTGTGGCTCTCTATGTATAAAGCTGCATCAACAATAGCTTGGAACAACTGACCCAATACGTACTCATGAGCTACAAACATTGGCTCAGTTTGAGAGTATGATTGTTGGATAGCAGTGTTAGTACCTGTGGCTGTTTCAGAGGCTGAGATGGATCCTAAGCGTTGCTTAGACATACCAATGAGTTCCCAACACTCATTCTTCATCTGTACAGCTAGTGTATATCTAGCTTGGATTTCCTGTGTACGTGTAAGATCAAGGGATGTGAACTGATTGAATGAGCTTGGTGCCTTGAGGTTCTCAGGGCTGTCATCAATGAATACAACACCTCTGTTACGTGCCTCCATTTCCCAAACGTCGAGAGCATCTTGCGCGTCTCCATCTTTAGGAATAGGAATATGTCGTAGTGACATCAGCTGCACCTTACCAACTTCTTTCTCCAATAGCTTGTACAACTGGTTCATACAAACATTGTAGATCACCTGGAAAGGCTTCATCATATCCACTAGTGACTTAGCCTCAGTGTTCTTAACCTCATGTACCAATCCAATGATTGGGCAATAGTTAAGAAGCTTGAATGGCTTGATATGGTAGATATCTGGGCCGATCTTTACGCCTTGGTACCATTGGTTCACCCAGCCCCATTCGAGCGAAATTTGGGTAGGAATGGTGACTGATTTGTAGTTCTCATCTACAAGCATTGACTGCTCATTTCCCAACTCGTCTGTATAGATGAGCTTACCGATCTTCTTCTTAGAGATCCAGTAACAACGAACAACCACATACTTGTATCCAAATGAAGACACGTTGGATGTAAGTCCTAAGAAGTCCTTGAGTCCATCGTTGTTCTCCTTCATCTCACTCTCGATAATCATACGAGTCTGTAAGATGGCTGGGTCAAATGTATCGTATTGTACAGAGTCAATACCTGGAACAGCATCTGGGCTACCCAGGTTAGACTCACGCACGTTAATCAAACCGTAGTCTTGTAGAGATGAACGCAAGTGGTCAATCTCTTCCTTGGTCAACCAAGGGAATGTCTCAATAATCTCAGATAGCTCCATTACGTTTACAAGACCAGCAGCGTATGCTCCTTGTGTACGTCCTGTAGGGTCTGAAATGTACTTCCTGTCTGGAGTGGTCAAGAACCAAGTGTTCTTGGGGTTAGCCACCTCAACATTGAATCCTGTCTTAGAGTTGTCCTCATAGATGTGGTAGAACTCACGAGCAGAGATGGTCATATCACGAAATGCATCCTCACTCTTCTCTTTAAGATTGAACTCAGCCTTCATAGCTGTAAGAACATGGTTGCCCCACTTCTCAGCCATAGATGTGTAGTTGTCAATCTCATCCTTCACTTGCTCAAGAGTCATCTCTTCTAGCTGCTCATCTGTGATGTCTAGTCCTTCTAGAGCTGCCTTCTCAATTATCTTCTGTCTTGCTTGAGATATGATGTACTGTTGCAGAATACCACTCTTAAACTCTAGTTCTTCTGCCTTGCTGTCGTCATCAAATGCTTTCACACGGAAAGCGTCTGGACGCTTTGAGAGCTCGCCTACAAGCTCGTTGATTGGTGTAGTTAAGATGGAATAGTGTTTTACATAAGCAGGAAGCTCTAGGTTAGCTGTAAGCATGTCTGTAAAAGACTTTACTTCTGGCTCCTGGTAGAAGTCCTCCATACGCAGAATACCTTTTACCAAGTCATAGTTCTTGACAAAAGTGTCCCTGTTTTTAATGTACTCAGCATACGACTTGTTAGCAAAGTAATCCATCGTATTCTTGATCCAACTCTCATCTTGCTTCTCCTTCTCAGTTTTGAACTGGTCAGGGAAGATGTTTAGATAAGCATATCTAATCGTTGCATCTTTGGTATATCTAATGATAGCCATTATGTAAACAGTTTATGTTGTTTGCTGGGGAACAAGCTTGCACTTGATCCAAATAATTTATTTTTCTTCTGGGGTTTGTGCATAGCCATTACGCGTACATCCCCCTGTTGTTTCACTCGTCCAATGATTGGGTCCATCTTCATTGCCTGGGCTACAGCTAGCTCAGCTGCAATGATACGGTCAAAGTTACCATCTTCATTATACTGTATCATCTCCTCGAGAAGCACAGGGTCAAAGATCTTCACCATCCCCTTGGTCTCACTAAGCACATTGCCCTCTTCGTCCATCTCCTTAGATACAACCTCCTCTGTATACTTCTTGAGACAGGAGTGCAGATAGTCTCTAATCTTATCAGAGGATCTGTGCACACCGTAGTCACGAGTTACACGAGTGTTGGGTACCACTTCTTTCAACCAGTCTGGTTGTTTCTCAAGATAGTGGGCATCACCCTTGGCTTTCATATATTCAATGAACGATATCTCGTCGTTCTCGACAAGAGCTCTAGCATTGTAATACTTAATGAGCATACGTGCTTGTTCCTCCCATGTCTCCTTCTTTTCTGGACGAGCTACATAGGATGCAACAAACATGTCTTGATACTTCTCACTGTTGATGGCGTGCATACGTTTGTATATGTACACAGCACCCAGTGATGTACTATATGCTGATTTACCTTGACGGTAGGGGTCAACTCCTGCAACATACAACCCATATGGTGGGGCTGCTATTGGGAATTCGTATATCACTACAGGCGCATCCTTGTCATCATTAGGCTTGAGAGGGAAGTTGGTGATGGGCATCTTGTTTGTAAACTCGTGCTTGATACCTTCTCCATCATCAAATAAAATGACAGGCGTTCCTGTTTTCTCGTTAGCTAACAGTCTGGCTTTCTGACGTTTAGCTGCTTCAATGTCAAATATATTACTGTCCTCGTTAAGGAAGATGTCGTCAACCTTCTGTGGGTAGTACATCTTTTCCTTGAGGTAGGCAATCCTATCTCCTGCTTTCTTCAACCTTTCTAGGTTGTCATTGGTGATTTTTGTAGCAAGCTCTTCATCGCTCACCAGCATCTTCACTTCATGTAGAGGTGACTTTTCGTCAGCCTCTAGATATTCTCCTAGAGATGAAGACTTCTTAGCCTCCATTCTAAACTTATGACTGATGAACAACCCGTGTATACGTTTCTCATCGTCTGCATTGTTGTATGTAAGGAAGTTGAAGTTATCTACGTCAAACATTAACAGCTTGGCGTCCATGAACTTCTTCATATCCCCACCAGTTCCCGTAAGAATCGGTGAGCAACCCCAGCCAAAGGGTGTTGTGAAGCCTGGTATAGCCGCTTGTAAACCTCGTAAGAAACTACCTTTACCAATCTCATCTATAATTAACTTTCTGGGCTTTGTACCAGCAATGGCTTCTTCGTTATTTCCTTCGTCTAAGTTACGTATTAATATTTGTGAGAACGGGATACGCTCACCGTTCCTGGTTTTAATGCCCAGTGTTACTTGGTTCTTCCAGTTGTCTTCGATCCTCTGCCACTTCCACGCTTCTGGAAGATAGTTTAGACCCTTGTCTATCTTGTCTGTAATAAGCTTTATGTCGGGAGCATTTAGGCCAGCGATGATGTTCTGTGAGTTCTCATCGAACGTGGCTCCATGTGCTATGTATGATGCTTCTAATACAGACTTAGCAAAACGACGGATACCAAGTATCACTAGGCCCTTACGTTCTTGTTGGGCCCTGTCTATCTCACTCGTAACAATCCATTCGTTATCTCTAAGGGACGGATTGGCGTACTTCTGAGAAATACGACCTCGCTCATCAATCACGTCTATCTCTGTATGAAAAGCATTGAGATGCCAGTAGAGAAATGGGTTGATGTAAACCCCATTCATCATGAATCCATCCTTGCAGAGCTCCTCATGAAAAGCATAAAACTGTTCATACTCTACACTGTCTGGTGTGGGTAGGCGCTTTTGATTGAGTATCCAATCTTTGTAATCTATGTTATGTAGTTCCATTACGTGCCTTGAGCCAGCGCTCAGCCTTTGAACTCATTGTTCCTCCTCCTCTCACTTCTACCTTTGCATCTTCCTTCTCACGTAGTTTATCAACCACCTCAAGAAGCGCTAAGTAGTTCTTCATTGTCTCTTGAATGAACTTGCCTTGTTGCTCTATAGAGGCTATCACCATGGGTAACATTCCTCCTTTAGATGTGGGCTTCCATTCAATCCTGTCTTTGAGCTCGTGCATAGGGTTGTCATCAACATATTGCTTCCATGAAGCCAGTTGTTGCTCTGCCCAATCGAGCTCTGCGTTAATATATGTAGTTTTCTTAGGATTTGCCATGTCTATTCGTCATCATCATCGTCGTACAAAATCTTATGTAAGTTCAGTCCTCCTTTGATGATCTTTTGTACCTCTTCTTCAGAGGGAGGTGGTTTACCATTAGAGCTTTCTAAGGTTCTCAAAAAGTCCTCATTCTGGATTTCCCAGATATCTTCTCTATGGCTGGGCGCTTTCATATCAAATCGTTTAGGTTTAGATCGGATATGTCTGTGGGCTTATTCTTCATATTCTTCACCTCTTCCTTGGCTTCCTCAGAGAGATAGTCTTCAGAAAAGTAAATACCCAGTCTGTTGTCTTCACCATCTACAGTGATGTCAATATAATCGACACCCTTATCCCATAGATCGGTGAGGATAGCAATCAACCCCTCGAGGTCAACCTTGCTAAGTTGAGGACTCTTCATATGCGTCTTTCTTTAATACTTGTTCTTCTTCGTAGTTATCCATAACAGCTTTCCACTTGTTCTTTGGACAACTACAACTAAGACATCTACTTTTAGCGTCCAGGTTACATCCACAATCTGTGCAATGGGCATCGGGCCTACCTGGGGTTTTGTGATTCTTAGAATGAAACACGCACACATCACAAATTGCTAGACGCTCAGCACTGATGGTTTGTATTGTTTCTCTAAGATGAGCAGGTGGAATTAGCTTATTCCTCCATCCCTCATAAATCTGCTTAAAGTTCATGTATGATTGGTTTTATTGACGCTATCTCTTCTTCGGCACGTTTGATGAGAGCATTCAAGAATTTCTCACTCTTGGTCCTCTCTGGCAACTGCAGCTGCTTGTTGTGCTCCTCTATGTATTTCTCTAGAAGGGCGACACGTTTTTTGGCCTTGTTCACGTTTAGAACAAACTTACCAAATCCTGCAAGTTCTACGGATGTGTTTAAATCAGTGGCTTCATTGGCGCTCTGGAACTGGTGGTTCACTACAGCCTCTATAATTCTCTCAGATATGGCTAGCTTAGTTGCTGTTGTTCTGATTAGTCTCTCCTTTGTCGATGCTGCCATTATGCTCCAATTTAATCTCCATAGTTAAGTCGTTCTTGAAGTCTAGGAGGATGACAGGGTTCACCTTCACCTTTGTCCCATCCTTCACCAAGACCCTCACCTTCTTCAACCTACTAATCATGTTGTTAATCGTAGGACTGGTGGAGTTGAACTTCTTACAAAAATCTTCTCGTATCGTCGAATATGAGATGTTGCCTCTAATAGCTGTAAATGCCACTAGCTGCACCTCTCTCTGTGTAAGCTTCAGATTGTTGATTGTCGATAGCAGTGAGTAGTACCTCTCAGCTAACGTGTACTCATCATCAACTTTGATGAGCAACCTCTGTACAATCCTCTTCTTATTGTCTGACATACACTGTCTCTAATATGTAGTTTAGCAAATATAACTCTATTATCCGAATTTACAAACCCTTCTCAAGATACCATTGCTATATTATGTACGATAAGTTACAAACCTCATGGATATGAACAAGAAAACCAGTCCCACTGTCAATGTGATTTGTCTTGAATACACTGTCTCCTCATTTGTAACATCTACCCCTAAGAGAAACTTCTTATACCCCTTTGAATAAACAGTGAAATCTACATCATCCGAGAGATAGATCTTTACAATAACAAGACCAATAATGATTCCTATAAAGAGTACCATATAGAATAGGTTTATGTAGTCGCCCCCCCTTATCCCCCCCAAAGTAAACCAAAAAAATTTTCCCCACCAAATTTTCTCCAAAATTTTTTATACCCCCCTACCCATTATGTGCATAGGAGGAAGTACCACTTCCAATTCAGACCCCTCCTAGGTTTGGGGGGACACGGTGTTCCCCCGTAGTTAAACAATCTAAATTTTAAAATCATGTCAGTAATCTTCGCAAAACCCGAACAACGCACCACTCAAACTGTTG
>JACCDU010366463.1_pt1 | contig 13575 bp, 11 predicted proteins | sample 7446081 | NCBI WGS metagenome assembly JACCDU01 (sample SAMN15323447, study PRJNA562643) | freshwater metagenome | isolation source: river surface water | place: USA:Blue River Watershed | collected 2017-08-17 | reverse complement strand
GCGCCGCAGCACGTACCGTCAGCAACGAAAGCAGCTACGCAGTCTGAGTTGGAGGATTCCTGAGCCCCAAATAAAAAATCCGCACTGTCTGAGACAAGTGCGGATTTCAGTTTGGTGCCGATAACCGGAATCGAACTGGTGACCTACGCGTTACGAATGCGTTGCTCTACCAACTGAGCTATATCGGCGAAGCTCGAATTATAGCGTGGCGTGATAGCTGGTCACGCGCTCAACCTCGTTCTTGCTGCCCAGGATCACGCTCACGCGTTCGTGCAACTGACCGGGCTGAATGTCGAGGATGCGGTCCTTGCCATTGGTGGCTGCGCCACCGGCCTGTTCGACCAGCCAGCCCATGGGGTTGGCCTCGTACATCAGGCGCAGCTTGCCTGGTTTGTGCGGTTCGCGCTTATCCCAGGGGTACATGAAGACGCCGCCACGGGTCAGGATGCGATGCACATCGGCCACCATGCTGGCGATCCAGCGCATGTTGAAGTCCTTGCCGCGCGGGCCTTCCTTGCCCTGCAGGCATTCGTCGATGTAGCGGCGCACTGGCTCGGCCCAGTGTCGCATGTTGCTCATGTTGATCGCGAACTCTTTGGTGTCGGCCGGGATCTGGACATTCTCTTGCGTCAGCACGAAGGAGCCTTGTTCGCGGTCGAGCGTGAACATGGCCACGCCGTCGCCCACGGTGAGTACCAGCGTGGTTTGCGGGCCGTAGATGCAGTAGCCGGCCGCCACCTGCTGCTTGCCCGGCTGCAGGAAGTCCTGCTCGGTCACACCCTGGCTGCCTTCGGTTTTCTTGAGCACGCTGAAGATGGTGCCGATGCTGACGTTCACGTCGATGTTGGACGAGCCATCGAGCGGATCGAACAGCAGTAGGTATTCGCCCTGGGGGTAGCGGTTGGGCACCAGGTAGATGCTGTCCATCTCTTCAGAGGCCATGGCCGCCAGATGGCCGCCCCATTCGTTGGCTTCGAGCAGCACTTCGTTGGCGATGATGTCCAGCTTTTTCTGGACTTCGCCTTGCACGTTTTCGCTGTCGGCGCTGCCCAGCACACCGCCCAGGGCGCCCTTGTTGACGGCCTGGCTGATGCCTTTGCAGGCGCGGGCCACCACTTCGAGCAGGAGGCGCAGGTCGGCCGGGATGTGGCCCTTGCTGCGCTGCTGCTCAACCAGGTAGCGGGAGAGGGAAATGCGGCTGCTCATGGCCGTCCTTTCAAATCAGTTGTCCAGCGCGCGGCTGACCACCTCGCGCACGTCGTTGCTCAGGTCAGCCTTGGCGGCCACGCGCTCGATGGCCACTTTGGCGGCGCTGCGGAAGGGTTCAGCCAGACGGCTCCAGCGGTCCATGGCGCGCGCCAGGCGCGCCGCCACCTGCGGGTTGATGGCGTCCAGCGCCAGCACCTGCTCGCTCCAGTACACATAACCTGCCGCATCGGCGCGGTGGAAGGCGGCCGGGTTGGCGCTGCAGTAGCTGAAGATCAGGCTGCGTGCCCGGTTGGGGTTGCGCAGGTTGAAATCGGCATGCTGCATGAGCTGACGCACCTTGGGCAGTACGTCGCCAGCGCGGTCGGGGGCGCCGGCCTGCAGGGCAAACCATTTGTCGATGACCAGCGCCTCATCCTTGAACAGCTTGTGGAAGCGTTCAAGTGCAGCGGTGGCCAGCGGGTGGGCGCTGATGACCAGGGCCGACAGCGCGTTGAAGCGGTCGGTCATGTTGCCCGCGTCCTTGAACTGCTGGTAGACCTTGCCGGGCAGCACCTCATCGCCCTGGGCCACGGCAGCGATGCACAGCATGGTCATGGCCAGGCCACTGAGCGCACGGCGGCCGCTGGATGTGGCGTCTGGGCTGTAGGCGCCGCTGCTGCGGTGCGCATCGAGTGCCCACTGCCAGTCGTTGTGCAGGGCGATGGCCAGCTGCAGGCGCATGCCTTCTCGCACCGCGTGCACGCGCTGCGGGTCCACGATGTCCAGGTGGTCGGCAATGTAGTTTTCGGAGGGCAGGGTGAGTGCCAGTTCCTTGAAGGCGGCGTCCAGCTGCGGGTGGCGCAGCACGGCGCGCAAGGCCTCGATCAGCGCGGGCGAGAGCGCCTGCGCGCCATCGCGCTCGTGGTGCAGGGCTTCGAGAGCAGCCTGCAGCATCAGGCGCTGGCCGGCATCCCAGCGGTTGAAGGCGTCGCTGTCGTGCGCCAGCAGGCCCATCAGCGCCTCGGTGTCCAGGCCATCGTCCAGTACCACGGGGGCGCTGAAGCCGCGCAGCAGCGAAGGCACAGGTTCGCTGTCCAGGTTCACGAAAGTCCAGCTGGCGCTGGTTTCGGTCAGTACCAGTGTGGTCTGCTTTGCGGTGTCGTGGCTGTCCGCCAGCTGCAGGGGCAGGGCGCGGCCGTCTTGTGCGAGCAGGCCCAGGGTGACCGGGACCACGAAAGGTTCTTTGTCCGGCTGTCCAGGTGTGGCCGGGCAACTCTGGCTCAGCGTCAACGTGTAGCTGCGTTCGGCTGCGTTGTAGCTGCCGCGCGCCTGCAGGCGCGGGGTGCCCGCCTGGCTGTACCAGCGTTTGAACTGCGACAGGTGCTGTGCCAGTGCGCTGTCAGGGTTGGCGTCGGCCACCGACTGCGCAAAATCGTCACAGGTCACGGCCTGGCCGTCGTGGCGCTCAAAGTAGAGTTTCATGCCGCGGGCAAAACCGTCCCTGCCCACCAGCGTTTGCATCATGCGAACGACTTCGGCACCCTTCTCGTAAATCGTGACGGTATAGAAGTTGTTGATCTCGACGTACTGGTCGGGACGCACCGGGTGCGCCATGGGGCCGGCGTCTTCGGCGAACTGAACGGTGCGCAGCACGCGCACGTCTTCGATGCGCTTGACAGCGCGGGCACTGGCCTCGTGCGCCATGTCCTGGCTGAACTCCTGGTCGCGGAAGACCGTGAGGCCTTCCTTGAGCGAGAGCTGGAACCAGTCGCGGCAGGTGATGCGGTTGCCCGTCCAGTTGTGGAAGTATTCGTGGCCGACGACCGATTCGATGTTGGCGAAGTCGGTGTCGGTGGCTGTGGCCGGGTTGGCCAGAACGTACTTCGTGTTGAAGATGTTCAGGCCCTTGTTTTCCATGGCGCCCATGTTGAAGTCGCTGGTGGCGACGATCATGAAGCGTTCCAGGTCCAGGGGCAGGCCAAAGCGTGCCTCGTCCCAGGCCACGCTGGCCATGAGCGAGTTCATCGCGTGCTCGGTCTTGTCCAGATCGCCGGGGCGCACAAACACCTGCAGCAGGTGGTCCTGGCCCGAGCGCGAACGGATGCGCTGCTCGCGCGCCACCAGCGTGCCAGCCACCAGCGCGAACAGGTAGCAAGGCTTCTTGTGCGGATCGACCCATTTGGCAAAGTGGCGGCCGTCTTCGAGATCGCCTTGCTCCACCAGGTTGCCGTTGGACAGCAGCACCGGGCACTGGGCCTTGTTGGCGCGCAGCGTGACGGTGTAGCTTGCCATCACGTCCGGGCGGTCCAGGAAATAGGTGATGCGGCGAAAGCCCTCGGCCTCGCACTGGGTGAAGAAGGTGCCCTGGCTCACGTACAGGCCCATGAGCTGGGTGTTCTTCTCCGGGTTGCAGGTGGTGAAGATTTCCAGGTCGATGGGCTCTGTGCCTTCGGGCAGGTTCTCCAGCACCAGCTGGCCGGCGTCCATCTTGAACGAGGTGCCGCCGCCGTTGACCAGCACGCGCGCCAGATTCAGATCCTCGCCATCCAGACGCAGCGGCTGCGCCGCCACCTCGGGGTTGCGGCGCAGGCGCATTTTGTTCAGCACCCGGGTTTTGGTCGGGTCCAGATCAAAGGTCAGATCGACGGTGTCGATCCAGAACGCCGGGGCGGTGTAGTTTTCACGGCGGATGGCCGTGGCTTGTCCTTCACGCATGGTCAGACGCCTTGTTTGAGGGAAGCTTCAATGAAAGCATCCAGATCGCCGTCGAGCACCTTCTGGGTGGCCGAGATTTCGACGTTGGTGCGCAGATCCTTGATGCGGCTGTTGTCCAGCACATAAGAGCGGATCTGATGACCCCAGCCCACATCGGTCTTGGTGTCTTCGAGCTTTTGCTGCTCTTCCATGCGCTTGCGCATCTCAAAGTCGTACAGGCGCGAACGCAGACGCTGCCAGGCTACATCGCGGTTGCTGTGCTGGCTGCGGCCGTCCTGACACTGCACCACGATGCCCGTGGGGATGTGTGTCAGGCGCACGGCCGAGTCGGTCTTGTTGATGTGCTGACCGCCGGCACCGCTGGCGCGGTAAGTGTCGGTGCGCACATCGGCCGGGTTGATGTTGATCTCGATCGAGTCATCGATTTCCGGGTAAACAAACAGCGAGGCAAACGAGGTGTGGCGACCACCCGACGAGTCGAACGGGCTCTTGCGCACCAGACGGTGCACACCGGTTTCGGTGCGCAGCAGGCCGTAGGCGTAGTCGCCTTCGACCTTGATGGTCGCGCTCTTGATGCCGGCGGTGTCGCCGGGCGTTTCTTCTTCGACCGTGGCCTTGAAGCCCTTGCGTTCGGCGTACTTGAGGTACTGGCGCAGCAGCATGCTGGCCCAGTCACAGGCTTCGGTGCCGCCGGCGCCGGCCTGGATGTCGACAAAGCAGTTGAGCGGATCGGCCGGGTTGCTGAACATGCGGCGGAACTCCAGCTCTTCGACCATTTTGGCCAGCTTGGCGCCTTCGGCTTCAATGGTGAGCAGACCGGCGTCATCGCCTTCAGCCTTGCTCATCTCGAACAGTTCGGTGTTGTCGGCCAGCTCGTTGGTCAGCGTGTCTATGGTGACGACCACGCTGTCGAGCGATTTCTTTTCCTTGCCCAGTTCCTGGGCCTTTTTGGGGTCGTTCCAGACCGAGGGATCTTCGAGCGATGCGTTGACAGTTCTCAGACGGTCGGCTTTGGCATCGTAGTCAAAGATACCTCCGAAGTTCTCCGGTACGCGCGCTCAGATCTGCGAGTTGCGTACCGATCTGGTTGATGTGTTCTGCGTCCATGGATAACCCGATCTGTGTTGATTTCAGTAAACCTGCGATTTTCTCACGAGTTCAGCTTCTCGCCCGCCTTGTCGGCCCACAGCTGCAGACTGGCCAGCAGGTCTTTCTGGCTGAACGAACAGCTTTCCTCGCTGAACAGGGCGCCCGCCTCGATCCGATCGAGCTGGTCGCCCAGAACTTGTCCGTAGCGTTCGGGCAAAGGCAGGGTGGCTGCAGCGCTGCGCCATTGGGCCGTCAGTTGCGCCATTGGCAGTTCGCCGCGCAGGCAAGCGGACAGGCTGGTTTGCATCTGCTCAAGGGTGTGCTGGTGTTGGTTCATGGTCTTGTTTGGCCGGTTAGCGGCGACAATCATGCCCCATGAAAAAAACCGCCGCCAAACCCCGCCGCCTTGAAGATATCCTGTTCAGTCAGGGTTTTGGCACCCGCCGCGTGTGTGCCGGCCTGATCCAGCAGGGGCATGTGAGGGTGAATGGCGAAGCGGTTCAGGACGCCGGTGCGCTGTTCGTGCCCGAGGGGCTGGTGTTCACGGTGCAGGGCACCGAGTGGGCTTTTCATGAGCTGGCGTATGTGCTGCTGCACAAGCCGGCAGGCACCGAATGCTCGCAAAAACCCTCGACCTGGCCCAGCATTTACACACTGCTGCCGGCGCCACTGCGCCAGCGCCCGCAAAAGGGCGCGGTGCAGGGTGTGCAGGCGGTGGGCCGGCTGGATCAGGACACCACCGGCATGCTGTTGCTGACCGACGACGGTGCCTTCATCCACCGCATGAGTTCGCCAAAAAAGCATGTGCCCAAGGTGTACGAAGTTACCGCCAAACACCCGGTCACGCAGGCCATGGTGGACCAGCTGTTGGCCGGTGTGGTGCTCGATGACGACCCCAAACCCGTGCGTGCCGCGGCCTGCGCCATCACCGGTGAACACACGCTGAGCCTGACGCTGACCGAGGGCAAGTACCACCAGGTCAAGCGCATGGTGGCTGCAGTGGGCAACCGCGTGGAAGGGCTGCACCGCTCGCGCATCGGTGGCCTGGCACTTCCTGCCGATCTGGCGCCCGGGCAATGGCGCTGGCTCACGCCAGAGAACCTTGCCGCCCTGTAAGTGCACTCGCACACGACGTACCGCAGCTTGGGTTGGCAAAACGTGCGACAATGCCCTTGTTGCTGCCACCAGTTGCCGCAACGTCAGCGTTCTGCTGGGGCCTGACCCGGGGCCTTTCCCGCGGTGACCATGCCCACCCCTTGAGACTGATCGGTCCTTGACTGGCCGTTGTAATCCACAACGGATCGAGCCGATCCCCTGCGCCTGTGTGGCGCTCCATCGAATGAACTTTGAAGAACTGAACCTGGCTCCGGCCATCGTGCAAGCCGTGCGTGAGCAAGGCTACGAAACCCCCACCCCCATCCAGGCACAGGCCATTCCTGCTGTCCTCGCGGGCCATGACCTGCTTGCAGGCGCCCAGACCGGCACCGGCAAAACTGCCGCCTTTACCCTGCCCGTGCTGCACAAGCTCAGCCAGACCGAGCCGGGCAAGAACCGTTTCGGCGGCAAGGCCATCCGCGCGCTGGTGCTCACGCCCACCCGCGAACTGGCTGCCCAGGTCGAAGAGTCGGTGCGCGACTACGGTAAATACCTGAAGCTTGACTCGGCCGTGATCTTCGGCGGCGTGGGCATGAACCCGCAGATCAACCGCGTCAAAAAAGGCGTGGACATTCTGGTGGCCACTCCAGGTCGCCTGCTTGACCTGCAGGGCCAGGGCAATCTCGACCTGTCTACCGTTGAAATTCTGGTGCTCGACGAAGCCGACCGCATGCTGGACATGGGCTTTATCCACGACGTGAAAAAAGTGCTGGCCCTGGTCCCCAAGGAAAAGCAGAGCCTGCTGTTTTCTGCCACCTTCAGCGACGAAATCCGTGATCTGGCCAATAACCTGCTCAAGGACCCGCAAAGCATCCAGGTCACGCCGCGCAACACCACGGTGCAGCGCATCACCCAGGTCATCCACCCGGTGGGTCGAGGCAAGAAAAAAGAAGTGCTGCTGCACATCATCCAGCAGCACAACTGGAGCCAGGTGCTGGTCTTCACCCGCACCAAGTTCGGCGCCAACAACGTGGCCGACTACCTGACCAAAAACGGTGTCAAGTCCATGGCCCTGCACGGCAACAAGAGTCAGAGCGCCCGCACCCAGGCGCTGGCCGGCTTCAAGAGCGGCGACATCCGCGCCCTGGTGGCCACCGACATTGCCGCACGCGGCATCGACATCGAAGAGTTGCCGCACGTCGTCAACTACGAAATCCCGAACATCCCCGAGGATTACGTGCACCGCATCGGCCGCACCGGCCGCGCTGGCAACAGCGGTGAAGCCGTCAACCTGGTCTGCATGGACGAGGAAGGCTTCATGATGGAGATCGAGCGCTTCACCAAGCAGGAAATTCCGGTCCAGATGCTCGAAGGCTTTGGCCCTGAAGAGGGCGAAAAGGCCGAACCGATTGCCATGGGTCGCCAGACCCTTTGGGGCGGTGCCGGCAAGCCGCCCAGCCGTGACGTCATGGCCGCTGCTGCCAAGGCCGCACGCCAGGAAATGATGGGCCGTATCCGCGAAAACAAGACCAAGCAGGGCGAGCGTCAGCCGCGCGGTGAAGGTCAGGGGCAGGGAGGCGAAGGCCAGCCGTCCCGCGGGCCGCGTGGTTCGCGTCACGGCGGGCAGCCCTCGCGCCGCCACGGTGAAGGTCAGGGTCAAGGTCCGCGCCAGGATCGCCCGCAGCAGGCGCGCGGTCCGCGCCCTGAAGGACAGGGTGGCCAAGGCCAAGGCGGTCAGCGCCGTGACCAGAACCCCAATCAGAATCGCGATCGCCGTCCACGCGATGGCGACGAACTGCCGCGCCACATCGACCCGCTCAAGACCACGCAGTTTGCCAAGCTCGACCTGCCGCGCCGCAAGCCGGTCAAGACCGGTGGTCAACCCGACCCGACCCGCACCAGCATCGACAGCCTGGCTGCCAGTGGCAAGCGCCACGGTGGTGGAGGCGGCGGTGGCTTTGGCGGCAACCGGGGTGGTGGCCGCTTCCGCTGATCACGATTGCGGCAGGCGCAAGCGCCTGCCGTCCGGTTTCAGTTTTTGAGGTAGCGCTGCACCAGCAGCGTCCAGTAGGCCGAGCCCACGGCCACGTTGTCGTCGTTGAAGTCGTAGCCGGGGTTGTGCACCATGCAGGCGCCGTGACCGCCGTTTTCGCCGGCACCGTTGCCAATCATCAGGTAGCAGCCCGGCACTTCCTGCAGGAAGAATGCGAAGTCTTCGCTCCCGGTGACGGCCTTGCCCTGACGGGTCACACGCTCGGCGCCCACCAGTTCTTCGGCCACATCGCGTGCGAAATCGGTTTCGCGCAAGTGGTTCACCAGCACCGGGTAGCCGCGTTTGTACTCGACCTGCGCCCGCACGCCGTAGCTCTGGGCCTGGGCGTGGGCCAGTTCGGTGATGCGTTTTTCAAGCAGCTCGCGCACTTGCGGATTGAGCGCCCGCACGCTCAGGCTCAGGGTGGCTTTTTGCGGAATCACGTTGTTGGCCACGCCCGCGTTGAAGGCCCCCACGGTGATGACAGCGGTTTCCTGCGGGTCCACATTGCGCGCCACGATGCTTTGCAGGCCCAGCACGATGGCCGAACCAGCCACCACCGGATCTGCGGCCTGATGCGGCATGGCGCCATGTCCGCCCTTGCCGTCGATGGTGATCGTTACGTAGTCTGACGAAGCCATCATCGGACCGTCGCGCAGCACCAGGTGCCCTTGCGGGTGTCCTGGCATGTTGTGCATGGCAAACACGGCATCGCAAGGAAACTGCACAAACAGACCGTCGTCCATCATCTTGCGGGCACCGCCCAGGCCCTCTTCGGCAGGCTGAAAGATCAGGTTGAGCGTGCCCGAGAACTGCACGTTCTGCGCGATGTGTTTGGCTGCTGCCAGCAGCATCGCGGTATGCCCGTCGTGCCCGCAGGCGTGCATGATGCCTGCGTTGCAGCTGGCATACGGCAAGCCAGTGGCTTCTTCGATGGGCAGGGCGTCCATGTCGGCGCGCAGGCCCAGCGTTTTGTGGCCGCTGCCGCGCTTGAGCTGCCCGACCACACCGGTACCGCCCAGGCCGCGGGTGACCTGGTAGCCCCACTGCGCCAGTTGCTCTGCCACTAGGTCGCTGGTACGGTATTCCTTGTAGCCCATTTCGGGGTGGCGGTGGATGTCGCGGCGCACCGCGATGAATTCGTCTGCCTGCGCCTGCAGCACTTGCAGTACGTCTTGCGCAAAAGCTTCGCGTGGGGCGTTCATGTGCGTTCCTTGGTCAATGATTTACTGCGGCTGCAGGTTAATCGATTTGGCAATCGCGCGGTAACGCTCGATCTCGCCCTGATAGATGCGAGCCAGTTCGGCCGGTGTGCGGGACGGCAGCAGCATGTTGCCGCTGCCTTCGAATGCTTTGCGGGTTTCCGGCATTTCAGCCGATGCGTAAAACGCCTTGTTCAGGGCGTTGACGATGGTGTCAGGCGTATTTTTGTGAACCTGGATGCCGGCCCAGATGTCGAACTCCATGGCTTCCAGGCCTTTCATGGCGGCCATGCCAGGGAATTGCTTGTAGAGGGCGTGCGGCGTTTTGGAGGTCACGGCCAGACCTTGGATCTTGCCGTCCAGCAGCGTGGCGGGGATGGAGCCGGCCATGGGCAGGAAGGCCATGTCGATCTGGCCGCCCATCAGGTCTGACAGCAAGGGGGCAATGCCTTTGTAGGGCACATGCAGCGTGTCCACCTTGGCCAGCTGGGAGAATTTTTCGCCAATGAGGTGGTAGAGCGAGCCCGGGCCCACGCTGCCGTAGCTCAGCGGCTGGCCGGTATTTTTGCGTGCCAGGGCCAGCAGCTCGTCGACGGTTTTCACATTGAGCGAGTTGCGCACCGCCAGGATGGTGTTGGTGGTGGCAAATTGCGCCACCAGCTTGAAGTCTTCCGGCTTGTACTTCACGCCCTGGATGGCCATGGGGGCCAGCACCAGCTCCATGGGGCTGCCCGCACTCAGGGTCAGGCCATCGGCCGGTGCATTGAACACTTTGCTCATGCCGATCGAGCCTCCAGCGCCGCCGATGTTCTCGATGATCATGGTTTGCCCCAGCTTGGCAGCGGCCTCTGGCTGAAGCTTGCGGGCGAAAAAGTCGGATGGGCCGCCAGCCGGGTAAGGCACGATCAGGCTGATGGGCTTGCTGGTGCTCTGTGCCAGGGCCAAGCCCATCTGCAAGACAGTGGCCACGGCCACCAGGCCTTTGAGCAGGGTGTTGAGTTTCATGTTTGTCTCCTCGAAAAGGTGTTGTGAATTAGATCTACACCCCATCGTAAAAAGCCCTATTTCATGTGTCCAATGACTTATTTTTCTGATTTTCATTCGTAAAATGAATGAATGAACCTCAGGCACCTGGAACACTGGCTGGCGCTGGCCGACACCGGCTCATTCAGCCGTGCAGCAGAAAAGCTGCACATCACCCAGTCGGCGCTCAGCCGCAGCATCCAGGCGCTGGAAGATGAGCTGGGTGGCGCGCTGGTGGACCGCATCGGCAAGCGCAACGAACTGACGCCACTGGGCTGGACCGTGCTGGAGCGGGCGCGGCGCATCGTGCACGACACCGAGGAGCTCAAGCAGGGGGCTGCGCTGGTGCAGCAGGGCGGCATGGGCAGCTTGCGCCTGGGGCTGGGCTCCGGGCCTGGGGCCATGCTCATGACGTCCTGGCTGGTGTACATGGCGAGCCACCATCCGGGCGTCAAGGTATCGGTCACGCGCGGGCCAACCGAGCTGCAGCTGCAGCAATTGCGTGATCGGGCTCTCGACGCCCTGGTGGTGGATGTGCGCCGTGTGGTGCCAGCGGCCGATTTGCGCATCGGCCCCACCTTTGACATGCCGGCCGGCATGGTCTGCCGGGCTGGCCATCCGCTGCTGGGCCATTACCCCGAGGGAGTACCTTTCGAGGCTCTTGCGAGCTACCCGGTAGCTTCGATTCCGCTGTCGGAGGAAGTGGCCCGGATGCTGGTGGCCCGCTACGGACCCAAAGCCGACCCCGGAGAGCTCATTTCATTGCAGTGCGAGGAGATTGCCAGCCTGCTGGAAACCGTGCGGCAGACCGATGCGATTTATCTGGGCATTTTGGGGGCAGCACGCGAGCCCTTGCAGCGTGGTGAATTGGTGGTGCTCAATGTCGAGCCGGAGATCAGTGCCGGAGCCTTGCTTGGCATGGTGACCCTGACCGGTCGCACCGAGCTGCCCGTGATGCGCGTGTTCCGGGATTTTGTAGAACGCGTGCTCGGCAGTTCAGAGGCCGCAGCTTTGGGCGAGGCGGTATGACCGAGCTGTTGCCTGCCTTGCTGGCCGTGCTGCTGGGTTACGTGGTACTGGGCCTGACCGGCTTTGGTTCGGCCCTGGTCATCGTGCCCTTGCTGGCCTGGAAATGGCCTTTGCCCGAGGTGGTCGCGCTGACGTTGATGCTGGACTTGCCGGCGTCGCTCATGCACAGCGGCCTGAACTGGCGGCAAGTGCAGTGGCCCGAGCTGCGCCGATTGCTGCCGGGCATGGTCGCCGGCACCCTGATGGGTTGGTGGCTCACCCATCATCTGAGCAGCCGCTGGCCCCTGCTGGCGCTGGGCATTTACGTTGCTGCTGTGGGGCTGCGTGCTTTGCGCACGGCCCAACCGCCAGCGTCTTTGTCCGAGCGATGGGGCTTGGTCTACGGTACAGGCATTGGCGTGGTGGAGATGCTGTTTGGCACAGCAGGGCCAGTGGTTGTGGCCTGGCTTGCGCGGCGCCTGCCGGATCCGCACCAGGTTCGGGCGACTATCCCGATGGTGATGGCGGTGGCCGTGCTTACTGTGCTGGCCGGCATGGCTTCGGATGGACGCCTGTCGCAACCCGCGCTTTGGCAGCGCTGGTCAGTGTTGATCTTGCCCGCACTGGCCGGTGTGTGGGTGGGGCACCGCTTGGCCCGCCGCGTGCCGGTGGCGCGTTTGCGGCAGATGATCTGCGTGCTTCTGGTGGTCAGTGGCAGTGTGCTGGCTGCCAAGGCGCTCGGTTGAGCTCTTCGAGGCAGCAGCAAGCAAAAAGGCCTGCGAACCGTGAACCGATGCGCAGGCCTTGCAGGCTGAAAAGCCAGCGACTTACATCAGCAGGTGTTCACCCGCGTTGTCACCACCCAGGATCACGTAGTTCACCTTGCGGATGTCCATGAGCTTCTTGCCACCGGCGTAGCTGATCGAGCTTTGCACGTCCTGCTCCATCTCGATGAGCGTGTTGGCCAGCTTGCCCTTGATGGGTTCGAGGATGCGCTTGCCTTCGACGTGCTTGTACTCGCCCTTGTTGAAGTCGGATGCCGAGCCGTAGTACTCCTTGAACATCTCGCCATCGACTTCGACCGTCTTGCCCGGCGACTCTTCGTGGCCGGCAAACAGCGAACCGATCATCACCATGCTCGCGCCAAAGCGGATGCTCTTGGCGATGTCGCCGTGGCTGCGGATGCCGCCGTCTGCAATGATGGGCTTGGTGGCCACGCGGGCGCACCACTTGAGGGCCGACAACTGCCAGCCGCCTGTGCCAAAGCCCGTCTTGAGCTTGGTGATGCAGACCTTGCCCGGACCCACGCCGACCTTGGTCGCGTCGGCGCCCCAGTTTTCCAGGTCGATCACCGCTTCGGGGGTGGCCACGTTGCCGGCAATCACAAAGCTGGTGGGCAGTTTGGCCTTGATGTAGCCGATCATGTCGCGCACGCTGTCGGCATGGCCGTGGGCGATGTCAATGGTGATGTATTCGGGCACCAGGCCTTCGGCGGCCAGCTGGTCCACGGTGGCGCGATCCGGGGCTTTCACGCCGAGCGAAATCGACGCGTACACGCCTTTGGCATGCATGTCGCGCACCAGTTTGACGTTGTCGATGTCAAAGCGGTGCATCACGTAGAAATAGCCGTTCTGGGCCATCCACACGCAGATCGACTCATCCACCACCGTCTTCATGTTGGCCGGCACCACCGGCAGGCGGAAGGTGCGGCTGCCCAGCTGCACGCCGGCATCACATTCGGAGCGGCTCTCCACGCGGCACTTGCGCGGCAGCAGCAGGATGTTGTCGTAGTCAAAAATTTCCATGAGAAAACCAAGCTCCAGAAAAGGAATCGTTGAAAGAACGAGTGAGCGCTTGGCCTGGCCGGTCTTTGTTGGGCGGGGGGCGTCCCTTGCAGACGGCACCAACAAAAAACCGGGCGCAAGAAACTTGGGCCCGGTGGCTGATTCTACCCGGAATGGCTGACGGGGGTTTCTACAATCCCGGACATGCTTTCTGAATTTCCCCTTTCCCCGAATTCCCCTCTGCTGGACCAGCTCAACGAAGAGCAGCACAGCGCTGTCACGCTGCCACCCGAGCACGCACTGATCCTGGCCGGGGCCGGTTCGGGCAAGACGCGGGTGCTGACCACGCGCATCGCCTGGCTGCTGCAGACGGGGCAGATCTCGCCCGGTGGTGTGCTGGCCGTGACCTTCGCCAACAACGCCGCCAAGGAAATGGTGC
>JACCDU010927807.1_pt1 | contig 13576 bp, 25 predicted proteins | sample 7446081 | NCBI WGS metagenome assembly JACCDU01 (sample SAMN15323447, study PRJNA562643) | freshwater metagenome | isolation source: river surface water | place: USA:Blue River Watershed | collected 2017-08-17 | reverse complement strand
TCAGTCACAGTGAAGTAATCCACGACATCTTTAAGTTCATCGTAGTCAAGAGGGGTTAAACTCCCCACTGTGTTCTGCTTGTGAACCTTTTGTAATAACGTAATGATGTTGGCTAATCTAATACTATCTTGTTGCATTGCTACCACCTTCTTCTTGGTCTTTTGTGACATAGGACACAGAAAGTCTATCCAAGAAGGCAAAAGGATCTTCACGTTTACCGTTTTTAGACCCGTTGTTAAACACCTTCGTGTTGAATTCATTCACCCCATTAGTGACAGCGGTTTTATCGCTGTTCACAAATTCAGCCACCGCAGCCACAGGTTTCTCTGTAGCAGATTCTTGAATAGATTTCAAAGCAGCTTTCACAACAACCAATTGAGCGATAGAAGCTTCAACAACTTCTCTTTCATCAGAAGGCAAATTCTTCACCATCTGTTTCAACTTCGTAATTGTTTGGTTCAACTCTCTTATTTCCACGTTTCACCTCTTTCATGTTTAAGTTAGGAAGACCAACCCTCATGGGTTCGTAATGATAAAAGCCATTGTCTACAGTATAAGGCACTTTCCAGATGTACACTTTTTGATATGTTAAAGTTTTATCCGCTACTATAACCCGTTCTGGAAGAAAGCCTCTGACTTGTTTATCATCACGTATAAGTACATTCATAAACGATTCTTGTATCGTTGTCCAAACGTTGTCCACATCTTGCTCTGGAATAACGTTGGACTTTGAAGCAAAGAACCCAAGTTCCGCATAACAGTAAATTTGTTCTTCATCACCAAGCATTGACAAGCCATGCTTATCCATTACTCTTGTCAATGCTTGTGCTATTCTTCGTTTATCATTTATGACATCGTTGTTAGGACGAGTGACTACAGACTTCTTACCTCTTGCATTCTCTTTTATGACGGTTTCACGGTCATTCTTCAGAGAATGTACCTTACCGTTTATGCGTAATATCAGAGGTGCTTGAAGTGTTAAATCCATACTTACTCCGATGTGTCGTTGAACGTTACTGTTAATACAGGATTATACTTCACATAAGACCAGTCTGGCAAGCCCGAATTTTCTTCAATTCGTTTAATCAGAAGTGTTGCAGGTTCTTTTTTCATTTGAAAGTAGTCTAAGATCGGTTCGTCATGCTCAGTAATCCACTTCAGAAGCTCAGAGATGCTTGTGATCTCATACTGCTTACGTTGCGTCACCTTCACTGTTGCAGTATCGCTTTCGTAAGGTTTACCCATCCAGTTGTTCAACAGAGCTTGAATGGATTTACGTTCTTGTTCAATACTGTCATCCAATGCTGTGCCTTCAAACATGAACTCTTCTTCAAGACTTTTGAGCTCCGCTGCATGTTTGGCTTTCAAATCTTTCTTGATCGCATCACGTTGAGCTTCTCTTGTCTTCATTTCTTTAAGACGTGTAAGACGAAACTCTATATTGAATGGATCTCTATCCCAATTACTATTCGACATCTATAGCCTCACTTTCGTAGAATCCGTTTCTCATCTTCTTGATAATGATCGTTGCTTTAGTTAAATGAGGCACTTGCGTTAACCGCAAGCCCTCACGGTATACTGGTCCAATATGCCCATCCAACGTCCCTATAGGCGCATAGGTTTCTTCGATAGCATAACCTTCACGACGTAGTTCTAAAACTCTCAATTGAATTCGTTCTTTCAGGCTCATTCAGTAACTCCTTTCGTAATACGGGCAATACTATCAAATATTTCTGTATATTGCAAGTGTGGTTTTGCATCAATTCCGTTTAACCGTAAAGTCTTCTTCAACAGGTAAGCATCCTTACCTACAAAAGTGTTACCATCAAACTCAAATGGTTCTTCCATAAGGTGGATGAACTTCTTGCATACAGCATACAAATCTTCTAAAGAGTAGGTGTGCTCATCGACTTCAACCTTGGCTTCAGGTACTTTGTTGAGGGATAGTTCAGCATTGATTGCAGATTCACCATAACCAAACTCATTGATCCACACCTTAGCTTCAGGAGTGCTTCCATAGGAATGTTTGCCCCAACGATTAAGGTAGTGGTCTGTAGGCAACTCATACTCTTTACCAAACTGCCAACCCCATTTCTTAGAGTTAGCAATGTGGTCTATGTCCACTAACCAACGTACTGCTGGTGATGTGCGTTCATTCCACTCTTTAGGCACAATAGTAGACATGATTTCAATCAACGTTTGGGCAATCAATTCATACTCGTCTTTGTGCATGGCGATGATAATAGCGTCATGAACTTGGTTTGCAATATAAGATTTGTAGCCATTGTCACGCAAGAAATCATAAATCGCCAACATTGCACGAGTGGTAATCTCACCGACACCACCTTGAGCCAACGTGTTCCAAGCAGTATAGGCTTTGAGTTTACCTTTAGCATCATAACGAATCTTGATTCGTCTGCCTGTCCATAGTGCGGTGTAACCATTCTTTGTAGCAAAGTTAGAGGCACGTTCTTTAGCAGAACGAACAGCAACAAACCCTTTCTCCTTGTTATCAATCAGTTGTTTAGACTCTTCATAACTAATTCCTAGAGACAAGGCTAATGATGCAGCACCCATACCATAAGCTGTACCAAACGTAACACCCTTACCATCGTTGCGTAACTTTTTACGAGTTGCCTTATCTGCATCTTTCCATTGTTCAGGATAGTACACAGTGGATGCCATAACAGCATGGAAGTCATCACTAGAACAAGCTCTAGCCAAGACATGATCTTTGGCATACATCGCAGCGATCCAGTTTTCTGCGTTGCTAAAGTCTAGCTCTATATACTTAAAATTTTCATCAGGAATCATGAAGCCAATATCAAGAGCCACGTCTGCGTAGTTAGGAAGCGATCTTTTCTTACGTTGCATTTGAAGGTTCTGCAAGTTAGGTGAAGAACTCGTGTTACGACCAGTCACAGCAGTACGGGCAAGGATGCTATGCACACGTCCATTGTACTCGGCATGACGCAAGAACTCATTGATACGTCTTAACTTGCTGTACAATTCTGTGAGATAAGCGAAGTCTTCCATTTCAGGGATGAAGGTTTGGTAGTACATTGCAGATGTTCCAGAGTAGGATACATTACCCTTATCTGTCAATAACTTGAAGCGTCTCTCATCATTCGTTTTGATAATACCAACAACAGCAAGAAGGATGAGGTATCTGACAGGGTTGCCGATGTTGTCTAAGTTAGCCATCCAAGAACGGAGTGTAGCGACACGATCATGGTAGTTAGATTCATTAGCTTCAATCTCTGTCTTGCCTTCAAGAAAACAGTACATACTTTTCTTGATAAGGTAGGTCATTTTGTTAGCTTCTTTGCGACCAGCGTTTTCAAGATCAGGGTTTTCAAGGACGCAATCTATGTAGGTTGAAAAAGATTTGCTCATATTCTTGGCATAAGCTTCCACCTTTGCTTCAAACTCAGCTTGACGAGAGCGAAGAACAGCCTTCCAAGCATCCGTAAAGTAAGCAGACATCACACTGTTCGTGTGGAAAATATCTGGTGTAAGAGACATCTTATTCAACGTGTGTTCAATCTTAGCAGCGTATTCACTACGTAAACCTCTAAGATAATCTTGATCTACACGACTTCCTCTAACAGACATATCACAGCAAAGACGGATGTAGTCTAAGTCAATAGCGATGAGTTCACTCAAATCTCTATTGGCGAATACACTACTCTCCATTGTGTAGTTGGGCACACGTAATTGACTCATGTATAACTTATAAGCCATTTCAGAGTCGAGAGCCGCATACATATATACATCGTGATAGGATACTTTATATTTAGGATGATCTTCCTTTGAGCCACGTTTACGAACCGTAGTCATTTCATACAACCCATTAGCAAATAGTAATGGGTGTACTTGATCTGGTTCAAGATAGTTGTTAGTCATATCGTAGTCATACACAATTGGTGTGAGACGAACACGAAAGGCTTTCATAGCTTTCCACCAAGAGTGAATCTCTGCGCTTAAAAAGTGTCCAGCAAGATTCTCTAAACCTGCACCTTTAGACTCATCCACTTCGTAATCTGCAAACTCATCTTCATAATCATCTACAAGCATAGATTTGTCTGCACCAGAAAGTAGGTTGTTCATCACAAGAGTATCGTAATAAACGTGATTAGGGCTTACTCGTATACCTAGCTTAACAAACACTTGTCGAACATCAAAGACAAGGTTATGACCTACGATAGTAACCTTACGATCATAGTTAAACATCTCTTTGATGAAAGCGGTGTCTTCATCATTGAATCTGTACACGCTGAATTCTTGTGCTCTTGAGATAACCATGAATGTGTCTTTATTCATGTAGTCTACATCACGGTATTCAGTACTCTTATCCGCAAATAAGACTAAAGGATCAAGACCGTCAGCATAGAAGCTGATTGCAAAGAAGTCAGCAGAGATGCTCAAACCACGTTTAGGATCACTCGCAGTTTCTGCCCAATGATAGTTATCTGTATCGGTTTCAGTATCGAATGCGAACACAGGTACTTGTAGGTAAAGCTCACGTAAATTTTGCATAGACTCTCCTTTAATCGGTTAGTAGTGTAAATAAAAACACCCTATTTTACAAGGGTGTTTCTTCAATCTTTAGTGGAACTCGGTATATGACTTCATACATGTCTGGTTCTTCAATAGGTTCAAAGTATAAATGAGCAAGCATACCTTTTTGATTCACCAATATCTTTGTCCAGTCAAACCAGCCATATTCTTTGAACTTATCTTCATGGTGTAGATCAAGATTTTTAATCACACCATGTAAGGTAAAGGGTGGAAATCCAGCTAGATAGAAAGAACTCAAAGACCCTCTAAGACCCCAATACAAAGGTGAGCTATTAAAAAGACCTTTTGGATCGCTCGTCATAACAGATAGAACGTAGCTGTTCCCTACCCTTTTTACACTATGATAACCATCTTTGGAATCTATAGAATACGCCACGTTATGCTTGATTCCGTAGGTTTTCTCACCGATAAAGTGCAACATCTCCTCTGTGGTAATTTCTCTCATCACGACTCCTCCACATTCGGTAGTGCATTCCACATATCAATGTCCATAACACCTATTATGGCATCCTTAGTGCCTGTGCTTTTATAACTAACATATCTTACAAACCAATCAAAGTAGTCGTAACCCTCATCTGCTGTGTTAGCTTGAAAGATTTCAACAGGCATTGTAAAGCATTTAGAAAGAAGTTTGATTTTAAAATCAACGCGAGGTGCGTTGTCCGAATATTTGCATGTTGGGCAAATACAATCTCTATCGTGTGGTATTTTCATTTGAAACTCGCTAGGTTATTCCATGTGTACAACGGCATGGAGGAATGTGTTTCGTTTGAGTATTTAAAGTGAATGTGCCAAGCACCTGAACGTTTCAGTTCAAGACATACTGCTTTAGCGATTCGTCCATTATGAAGCACAGATGGGTTCACATACGGTATTGGTCTACATTTCATGCAAGTGCAATCAGGATGATGCTCCATTATACAAAACTCCTGTATTTAAGAATCGGATCCAATAAAGTTATTAAGGGTATTTTCAACTTCTCAGAAACGATAATTGCATGTGACATTGTGGGTTCTGCTCTACGATTGTACCAACTAACACGTATCGTAGACCGTTCTATTCCAGTCTTGTTAACCAAGTGAGTGATACGCTCTGTATCACTCATGTTTGGCAACAGTAGGCAAAGCCTATCCCAAAACGTCAGCATCTTTTAACTCGTAGACTACACCGATAATTTCTTTTTTGTCACGTATGACAGCAAAGCTATCGTTACTTTCAAACATGATCACCTTTGCACCCAAGAAGCGTGGGTTTTTAAGGTGAGACTTCTTGAATGCCATGGTAACATTCATTGCTTTAACGTCTTCTGTATCTGAGTCAATGTGCGATACTAACCGATAGTCTTTAAGATCACGATCAAAGACCTCTTGGTAGATTTCATCACCTTTCTTGAAGAGTATATTAGCCATGTTTATTCTCCATACTTTTCTGCTTCAAGTCTGTTAATACGATCTTGAAGTCTAGCCATATCACTCTCGTAAACTTCTAACTCAACTTCAAGATCGCTTACTTTATTTTCAGCGTTATCTCTTTCATACTTAACGTTTTCCAATTGCTCAACAAGGGCAGTATTTTCTCTTTTGAGTTCATCAACTTGTCGCATCATAGTGGCAACATTGTCTGTCAAATCAGACAAACTGTTAATCAAACCATACAAATCTTCTGTAAGATCTTTATTCTTCGCCATATTATTTATCCTCCGATAGTTGTAAACCAAGATTTTCTAAGTTATCACGATTGACTTTCACAGCAGGGCATTGAAGCACAATGTAGTGCCCATTATCAGGTGCAGATTTGATTTCAAATCCTCTTGCACCTAAGCGTTGTAATGCGATACCTACTTCAGTATTGATATAGGCAGCCGCATTTGGAGAGGTGCTGATTACTCGATTATCAACGATATATAGTGTTACGATCATTATGCTCATTTTCTAGTTATCTTTCCGTTAGCGGCTAAGTAGTGTGTTTCATCAGTTTTATCATCATTCTTTTTAGCAACAGCAAGCATCATCTTTTCAAGCAAATCCAAAGATCCGATATGATGATGGCTAACTAAAAGAAGATCTACATATATCTCTGCAAGCATTTCTACCCGTTGTTGTTTCGTCAAGAACGTAGATGACATTACAAAGGTGAGAATCTTCTTAAAAGCAAATCCTGGTTGTCGTCTGTGGTTGTGAAACTTCTCAACGCTTAATAACTCAATGAGAACGTCAGTGAAAGAAACGCCTATGGACTCAGATAAACCCATGAGTGTGACAATCAAATCCGCTACTTCAGAAAGTGTTTCTCGACTATCTGACTCTGAGAATAAAAGCTCATTGATAACTTCACTTAACTCTTCCATGACAAGACGGTTGTAAATTCTCTGTTCAGGAACAACTCCAAAGCGATTCCACAGATTGACAGAGGATGCGTGTAAGGTTACAAAGCTAGAGCGAAATATCGCTCTGAATCTCGGTGTCAAGTACATCTTTAAGCCTTTCAAATAGAGGATGGTTCATCACATGAACAGGGCTATAGCGTCCTGTTGAATTTGAATGCTCCATAAGTATAACATGATAGCCTCTAAGAACAAGGGTTAATAATGCTGCAATAGTAGCAATTGTATAGCCTGTGTAATACAATTCAATAGTGGTGACATCGGGTGGTATTTCTACCACCGTAGTCCCTTTAGTAATACGTGACAACGCATTGTCACCGTAGTTTGTCCAGTTAGAAATGTAATCTTCTACTGGCATATCATGTTGCCCTGCGATTGTGCCTAGCTTGTACACCCTTCCCATTTATATTTCTCCTCCATATTTACCACACCGTTTCAATCTATTGTTCAAGTAACGCTTCACATTTGAATAGGATATTAAATGTGAGATGAGTTTGCTTGCTTCTTCTTTCGTTAAACCATCAAGAGTATGTATGCCTTGAAAGCGTTTTAGCATCTCTAACTGCTTCTCTGTAGGTGGAGTTACTTTAGAACGTTTACGCCAAGAAGAATTCTTCTTAACTGTGTTAGGATCACCCTCATCAGCCACAATTTCACTCGCTAAGGCAAGCATATCAGGAACTGAATCTTCTGTTTCTAACAATTCTACAGAGTCTTTGGACACCTTGAATAAGCAATGCTTAGAAAACATCGGTAGTGTTTCTTCAAGGATGTTTAACTGCTTAACTGCATTATCGTACTTAGGATGCTCTGGTGTGTTCTTATCCAAGAAGTCACGACCATTGTTAATCCCTGTTTGAATGTTGTTGGCAATGTTCGGATACTGATTGGTAATCATCAAGCTATTACCGTTCATATCCAAAGAGAGTGATGCTGCATTTGAATCTCGATACCAAGCATCCTTACCTTCATCGAATAGCTTACCTGCTCGAATCTTTAAACCAACACCGTCAATGATGATGTCTTCGTTGATCGTATCCCAAGCATCTTCCTGTTCTTCCGTCAACTCTTCAATTTCAACTTCATCAGGTAGTTTTGGTTTTGCTTCAACGATTTCATTGCCAAACAGTGTGCCTGCATTGATGAGTTTGATACCCTTCAAGGCAAAGTCTAAGATAGCTAGATCAGAGTATTTCTCATGCTTCGGTTTGATACGGGTGCCACGACCAATCATTTGTGTGTAGAGTCCAGCGTTCTTTGTTGGACGTGCCATAATCACAATGGCGGTGCGTGGTGCATCCCAACCTGTAGTTAGGACGTTGAAGTTTGTGAGTAGCTGTATTTTACCTTCTCGGTAGTCTTCGTAAATCTTTTGTCGTTCACTACTCTTAACTTCTTTACCGTGTTGGTCAATGCACATCGCACCGTCAACGTGAGCGATACTGTACCCCAACTCTTGCATATAACGACAGAACTCTTTACTGTGATCTACACTCGGCATGAATGCTACGCCAGGACGACCTTCACCGTATTCTGCATAACCTTTTTCAATGACTTCACACCAATTACCGATGTCTAATGCTTTAACAAAATCATCTTCTGTGAAGTCATCACCATTCTCACCACCTTTGTAATTCGCATTCATTTGAACATCTGTTTGAATGAGAATAGGCATACGTATTGGACAGAGATAACCGTTCTCGATACCCCACTTGATACCGTACTGAATAGGCAGAGAATCGAATGTAAAGGCACCATTTTCGAGTTTCTGTTGTAGCCCTAGACCATCTGCCCTCATTGGTGTAGCAGTAAGTCCTAATCGCTTTGCATTAGGTAACTGATTGAACAGGTTGATGTAGGATGCAGCGGCTGCATAGTGAGCTTCATCAATAATGATAAGATCAATGTCACCGTACTTTAAGACTTCTTTCAAGCGATCATTCATGACACCTTTGACTGTTGAAGATAAGGTTTGTGGTGTACCCACAATGATTCTTGCTTCAACGTCATTATGTGAGTTCATCACACGACCAATCGCTGGACGACTGAAAGGTGTGAAACGAGACTCTGCGATCTGTGGGTATTGCGCTCGAAACGCGCCCACAGCTTGATGAACTAAGTCTTGGGTGTTAACAACAAACATCACACGTTGTTTAGACAAATCCATAAGCTGGACAACACTACCCCATGCGAATGCTGTTTTACCCAAGCCTGTAGCCAATACAATGAGCGTACCTCCATACCCACGAGTAAAGAGGTGCTCATTGGTTCGATCTACCGCAAGTTGTTGATAGTCACGTAATTTAAACAAGGATGTTCTTCTCCATCCAATTTAGGAATGCTTTAGCATCAAAGTAGTTACTTATTTCTTTCATGTGCATGATTAAAGAATACCCTTCATAGCCATACACACCATCTTCAACGTCACGAACAAAACTATAAAAATCACCGAAGTTCCATTCAGGAAATTCATCTTCAATATAATAGACATACTCACGGCTTGCTGATTCTTCAAACTCTTCATCTCTAATTTCAGATACCCAATCATTAGAGTTACAAAGTCGAACTACAGTCTCAAATAGCTCTGTGTCATGCTTGTCTTGATTGTTAGCAACCCATTCTTCAAAGAAGGGGATACGACCATCTGCCCAAATAGCGTAATCGTTATCCATTTCAATTGCTTTCAAGAGTTCTAGGAACCCTTTGTCTAAAGGCACAGACAAGTTAACAAAAGCGTAGTGTATGTCTTGTCGTTCAGTCCAAGCATACCCTTTGATTTCATCGTTATAGCCAAGAATATCTAGGTAAGCAGACCAGATTTGATGGTCAACAAATCGTTCTGCATCCCTACCTTCACCAAAACCATCATGACTAGAGCTATGAAGCATGTATACAATATCGTCATGATGCTCACGAAACTCATGATGATAATCATAATCATAAAAGCTATTGAAGTGACCTCTTAGAATGTAGATAGGCTTATCATCTACGGGTAGTTCATCAGATTCAGAGAGGTATAGTGGTGCAGGATCATCGTCGTATTGTTTAATAAACTCCTTTGCAGTCTTCTTGTTGTTGGTTTGAAAAACGATGACAGGGTACTTAGTACCGCCATTAAAAACAAAATCACCTACGATTGTGTATACGTTATATTTCATGTTAATCATCTCCTGCGAAATAAGTTCCAATGACTACTGTTTCATACCACTTATCTGTAAAGATCAAAAGTCCACTGAAGTAAGTGTCGTTTGTATATGCTTGCCATGGCTCAGGGAATGGGCGATGACCTTCTGGATACTTTGACCAAGGATTGTTATCAATCACAATAAATTCAGCCATACAATATGCGCGTCCTTTAAAGCGAAAGAATAGATGTTCTGTGTTGTCAATCGCTTCTCTATCACCAATCCAGTCAAACTCTTTAGCCTCTTTATCCGTTAGAGCAAAGCCCTGTATCAACTCTCTCGGCTTCCAATTTGTCGTTATATGTAAACCCATCCTCTTTTCCTTCCAAGTAAGTAATCTTATAATTATACCCAATGCGCCAGAAAATAAAAGGCTTAGATTGCGAGTCTAAGCCTGAAGCTACTATTGCAAAATCATTACTTATTGAGGAAGTCGTAGACATCTGTTTCAATCAACTTCGTAGCAGCATGAGCCGATTCCATCATTGACTGTGTATATGCCACAGGTTCGTCTTTGATAAGAAACGCTTCATTGAATTCGATGATGTACTCAACAGGTTCTTCGTCAACATCCTCAAACCCATTTCTCCAAGTTGGGTAAAAACATAGTTCATCAGCATCCTTACCCCAATAGGCTAGTGTGAAACTCTTGACACCTAATTCATAGAGTTCAGCGCAAATCTTAGCGCGTTTCCATTCACGGTATAGTGGGTAGATGTCAGCCATAACATCGAATAAATCTTCAACGCTCTTAAAGTTAATTGACATGTAACAGCTCCTGTCTGATCAATTTTAACGATGGAACATCCACTTGAAACCAATCATCCACATTAGATGCCTTGAAAACAATATTGTCTCTGCTACGACCAAAGAACTCTTGAACCCACTCACGAATTACTGTAGCTTCAAGATCTTCCAACAACTGTTCATAGTTCATGTACTTCTCTGTATTTTTCAAAACGATGTCGAATCCATAGTAAGTGTTTAACTCAAAGTGCACTTCTAAAGGTTCGTTAGTCTCCCATAAGGTTTGACCTGTTTTCAACAGAGTTGCTTTGAGAATAAGAATCATCTGTTCTCTAACAACATAGTTGAATAAACTCAATAGAGCATAGTGGTTAATCTGCATCACACCCATAGTTGTCAAACTCCTTTAGCTTGTTAAATAATGCGGTTTTCATAGCCGATGTTAAGATATGCGGTGGTACTCTTTCAATCAAGCCTATTTCAAGGCAACGTTCAATGTCTTCCATACAATCGTGCAACTCTCGATTACACTTTAAGCATACGTACAAGAAGCTATCAGAGTCTTGATCGTAAACTCGTCTCTCGCTAGGTGTGTTGACAAACTCATGGCAACAGCAACATGTAATATAGTAATCAGTCATTTTCCACCTCATCTAAGTCGGCTTGTAATTTGTCTACTAGGTTATCTGAATGGAATTTCAATTCATGTTTGGATAGCTCAATAGCTTTTTTGCACCATTCCATTAGTTGACCATGTACCATCTCTCTACCTGTATTTAAATTTATCCAGGGGCGTTGCCGTTTGTCATAAGTAAATGCCAATGGTTGCCAGCTACCAATACTCGATCCGAACACTGTTCTTTCGTACAGCTGAACAGAGTCGTAATTATCACCCATAAACATAAACTCAGATGTGTTGTTAACTAGTTTTAAAACATCTCTCAATTCTTGAGCCAACTGTATGAGATCATAGTATGCGTGTAAGCATCGGATAGATTCTCCAGAGTAGTACACTAACTTATAAGTTCCATCAGGCATAAGCTCATGTCTAGCCATCTTCAAACTCCTCTTCATCTTTATCGTGTTCAGGTTCTTCAAGTTCTAAGGTCTGTGCGTAAGAAGGTTCATAGCCCCCTATGAAGTGGATAGCACCCTTAGCATCTTCGTAGGATTTGATAAAGCTTTCTTTCCCGTAGATAGTGCCCATAGTAATTAGCTTAAGATTCATCTTCACCCTCCTCATCTATAAATTTATAACCGCCACGATAACCGAGCGAATCGCCGCGAATATGACGTAGCATTTCACTATACGCCATTAATAAGTCAGCCAATTCTGTCATATAAAGTAATTGTTGTCTATTTAGTGATCCATCATCGGTGTCTTCCCATACAAGGATGGCGTACTCTTCATGTGATTCTACGGTATAATCAACTAAGTATCTCATCTCCATCCTCCTCCTCGTCTTCATAATGCCAATTAACACGAAAAGCGGATTCACTGTAGGTCAGATGGTCTGTTACAAGCGGTTCCCAAAGTTCTTCAAAGTTTTCAATATCGGTTTCATCACCAAGAGTACCTTCACGATACTGTTGTACAAAATAATTCCAGTAACCCATGCAACCAATCTCTTCAAGTCTTCCAAGTGAGATAGCTGTGTCACGACCATCTCTAAAAGGATCGCCAACATACTCTCCATGCTGACCTTGAAAGGCGTAGCAAATCTTCTCACCATCTACATTGAAGTATACGACAATGCCGCCAGAGTGCCCTTTTAAATTCTCTTCTGTAGATTCACCGATAACAACCCACAAAGGAGTTCGCATAACACCATCAGCACCCATGATACGGGTGACATTCAGTTCTTCAATATTACTGACTCTCATGTGTCACCTCTGCTTTCTCTTCTAAGAAGTCGATATAGCTTATGAACTCATTCATTGACTTAAACGTCATTTTTATCCATTCACCCCAATAACCAGGTGCAGGTAGATATCCTGAACTGTAGAACTCATCTGTGTCAGAGTCTCTATCAGCAAACACATAGTAAAGTGTATTGTTGTCATACTCATGATTTTCTATGTGTAACTTATAGTTTTCAGGGAAGGTTGCGTTCTCGTCAAGATTTAGTTCTTCAAGTAAAGATACCAGAACACTCCAGAAATCTGCATAAGATGCTCTTAACGTAAGATCATCCATAGCTTTCTTAAGTTCCTTGTTCATTTTCCAACTCCTTTATGATCTTCTTACGAGCTTGAATCTCAAGACGAAGCTCTTCGAGATTTACGATGTAATCATGATACTCAAATTCCTCTGGCAAACGTCCTTTCATAAGAGTATGGTCACAGATGAAATCCCAATCCTCTCCATATGAATGTAAAACAATCTTGTAGTGAGTTTTCTTACTTTTTTCGTATGTGTAACAAGTAGCTTTACAGTTTAAACCCTCTTCTTCGTAAGCTACCCACCATTCTTCGAGTACACTTAACCAACCCAATATAAGATAGTTCTGTGTGAGTGCGTTCACATTAAGCCTCCATCATTTCTTGTTGAACAGTTGAAATGTATCTATCAAAACGACCTATACCATTAAATACCATAAGGTCTAGTTTAGGCGTATAGTAGTCACCACAGTAGATCGTAGTACGGTCCACAATCTTTAATTGGTGTTGAAGGGTTACT
>JACCDU010734376.1_pt1 | contig 13576 bp, 12 predicted proteins | sample 7446081 | NCBI WGS metagenome assembly JACCDU01 (sample SAMN15323447, study PRJNA562643) | freshwater metagenome | isolation source: river surface water | place: USA:Blue River Watershed | collected 2017-08-17 | reverse complement strand
TCCACCTCTTCCCATTTCGAACAGAGAAGTTAAGCCTGCTTGCGCTGATGGTACTGCGGTTTTGATCGTGGGAGAGTAAGTCGATGCCGATTTTAAAAGCCTCACAGTAATGTGGGGCTTTTTTTTTGACCGTTTTTTCTAGGTAGGCGATTTACGCAAGTGTTATATAGCAGCACTCAGTTTTATTATACAAGATGTTGTAACATTTTGTACGAACAGATTGTTATACACTTGATTCATGCTTTGTTTTGAGCATTATTGTTTATTTATACATTATGGCGCGTCAGCATATATTATTTCGTTTCCTTTTTCTCTTTCTTTTTACTGGAAGTATACAATTGAACGCCCAGGAAATAGACCCCGACGATTCATTCACGATAGATTTATGTTTACCTAATGCAATGGGTAACTTACCCTACCAGAAAATCATGCAAGGGTTGGTGCATGCGAGCACGCACTATCAATACGCCTTGAAATCAGGTCTTTACTTGGGTGCCGGAGCACATTATAGCTATTTTGCTATCAATGAATTTCGTGTGACGCCAAAAGTTTATGGTGGTATTCATGCTGCTGCTGTTTTTTTGAAAACAGGTCATGAAAAGTTTTGGTCTGAGCGCTTTGGTACAGATATAGGATTACGTGCTGGTTGGGTAAGGACTTACGTTGTTTCAGATGCACTTGCTTTACAAGAATTGTCGCCTACCATTAAAGAGGGTTTTTACGTAGAACCCAATGTAAGCTTGATCCTGAGTTCAGATGTTAACCAAAGTTTTAGATTGACCATCGGTTTTCCTATTTACGGTGTAGCGTTCTCTCCTCAACTAATAGGAATTGAAGGTAACATGGGCTATAATCCTGAAGAGTTTACAAAGAATTCAAGTTTTTTAAGCATTGGTTTTGGCTACACATACTACCTGAACGGTAAAAAAAGTAGTGCTGAAGAAGATTAAGTTTGCAGCACGCCAACTTTATAGGGGGGCAGAGCTCCTTCATGTGCTGCCATTTCAATACCCATCGAAATTGTTTTTCTCGTTTCTTTAGGATCAATGATGGCGTCGATCCATAAACGGCTTGCTGCATAATAGGGTGAAATTTGGGCATCGTAGCGCGCTTTGATTTCATCTAATAACGCTTTTTCACGTTCAGGATCAATTGTTTCTCCTTTTGCCTTTAGTTTGGCTACTTCTATCTGTAACAGTGTTTTAGCTGCAGCAGCACCCGACATTACAGCAATTTCAGCAGTTGGCCAAGCAACGATCAATCTGGGGTCATAAGCTTTTCCACACATGGCGTAATTTCCTGCACCATAAGAGTTGCCAATTACAATCGAGAATTTAGGAACCACGCTATTAGCCATGGCATTGACCATTTTAGCGCCGTCTTTGATGATGCCTCCGTGTTCACTTTTTGAACCAACCATGAAACCGGTAACATCGTGCAAAAAGACCAAAGGAATATGCTTTTGGTTGCAGAGCATGATGAAACGTGCGGCTTTGTCTGCACTATCTGAATAAATGACACCGCCGAATTGCATTTCCCCTTTTGCGTTTTTAACTACAGTTCGGTTGTTAGCTATAATTCCAACACTCCAGCCATCTATGCGTGCATAGGTTGTAATGAGTGTTTTGCCAAAATCAGGCTTATATTCGCTCATAGAACCTTCATCTACAATGGTTTGCAAGAGTGCTTTGGTTTCATATGGTTTGGAACGATCCGCTGGGATGATACCGTAGGCGCTGTTCGGTGAGCGTTCAGGATCAAGTGCTGCGCAACGGTCAAAACCCACTTTATCTTGATGCCCTATTCGGGACATTAAATCCCTGATTTTCTGAAGGCATGCGCTGTCATCAGCTACTTTATAGTCACAAACGCCCGAGATTTCGGTTTGGGTGGTGGCACCTCCGAGGGTTTCGTTGTCGATGTCTTCGCCGATGGCCGCTTTTACTAAATAGGATCCAGCCAAGAAAATAGTACCTGTTTTGTCTACAATGAGTGATTCATCTGACATAATAGGTAAGTAGGCGCCTCCGGCAACGCAACTGCCCATGACAGCTGCAATTTGCGTGATGCCCATTGCCGACATTTTGGCATTGTTGCGAAAAATGCGTCCGAAGTGTTCTTTATCGGCAAAAATATCTTCTTGCATGGGTAAGTAAACACCGGCAGAGTCAACTAGATAAATAATGGGTAGGCGGTTTTCCATGGCAATTTCTTGCGCACGCAGGTTCTTTTTACCTGTAATAGGAAACCAAGCACCGGCTTTGACGGTTGCATCATTGGCAACAACAATGCACTGCCACCCACTTACATAGCCGATCACAACAGCTACGCCACCACCTGGACAACCACCGTGTTCCGCATACATGTCATGGCCGGCAAGTGCGCCGATTTCGATGCGTTCTGTATGGGGGTCGAGCAGTTGGTCTATGCGTTCACGCGCTGTGAGTTTACCTGCCTCGTGCTGTTTGGCTATGCGGGCTTTGCCTCCGCCGAGGTAGATATTTTCTAATGTTTGTTCGAGCGCTCTTATTTTGAGTCGCATCTGATCTTCGTTGAAATTGAAGTCGAGTTCTTGTTTTGTTGCCATGTGTTGATTGGGATTCAAATATACGAAATGTAATCATCCCTTGTCATGTTTAGGCTTTTTCCTATTTTCATGCATTCAAATAAAAATCTGATCAGATATGCACGAAACTTCACACACAACAGCACCCGTAAAAACAAAGAAAAACCGTTTAACGCTCTATATTTTAGTAGCGATGGTGCTAGGTGGCATTTTAGGCGCAATCGTTCACTCCAACTTCAATGCAGCAACAGCTGCCGAATTCAGCACGCACATTAAGTTATTGGCTACTATTTTTATCCGCTTGGTCCAGATGATCATTGCGCCATTGGTCTTGACCACGCTTGTAGTGGGTATTGCCAAACTCGGCGACATCAAATCAGTAGGTAGAATTGGGGGTAGGGCTTTGGCTTGGTTTTTCACGGCCTCTTTTATTTCCTTAATAATTGGACTATTGTGGGTGAATTTCTTACAGCCTGGAATTGGCGTCAATTTATCAGATGTTGATCAATCAGCAGTGGCAGAGGTGACGGACAAAACCCAAGATTTTTCCATCCAACATTTTATTGAACACATTATTCCCAAATCGGTTTTTGAGGCCATGGCAACAAATGAAATTCTTCAAATTGTCATTTTTTCAATCTTCTTCGGTTTGGCTGCAGCTTCCATTGGCGATAACGTCAAACCGGTAATCAACGCATTGGATAAAACATCTCATATCATCTTGAAAATGGTTAATTTCGTTATGAAATTTGCTCCAATCGGTGTTTTTGGAGCAATTGCAGGCGTTTTTGCCGTCAAGGATGTTTCTGATTTGATGCTGACCTATACGAAGTTCTTTAGTTCATTTTTGATTGGTATCGCATCCCTTTGGGTCGTTCTTTTACTTGTAGGATATATTTTCCTTAAAAGTCATCTCAAAACCCTGCTCAAGAGAATCGTTTCTCCATTAGTCATTGCTTTTGGCACCACGAGTAGCGAGGCCGTCTTTCCTAAATTAACAGAAGAACTTGAACGCTTCGGGATCAAAGACCGCATTGTATCATTCATGCTTCCATTGGGTTACTCTTTCAATTTGGACGGCAGCATGATGTACATGACCTTTGCTAGTATTTTTATCGCACAAGTTTACGGCGTGCCGTTAGATACCGGAACACAGCTCACCATGTTACTCGTTTTGATGCTTACAAGTAAAGGGATTGCAGGCGTGCCCAGAGCCAGTTTGGTGGTGGTTGCAGCTACCTGTGGCATGTTCAATATTCCGATAGAAGGCGTAGCGCTCATTTTGCCAATTGACCATTTTTGTGATATGTTCCGCAGTGCAACGAATGTGCTAGGCAATTCCATTGCAACAGCAGTGGTCGGCAAATGGGAAAGTAAAAACGGCTAACTAAGACTTGTCCAAAACAGCGCGCAGCGTTTGCGGGTGAATGTCGTGCGCACCTTCAAAGGTATGGATCTCAAAACCAAGTTCTGTATATTCATTTTGAACCTTAGCTGAACTTTCTGAATCAAAATAAGGGTCTTTTGATCCGATGACAAAGTCCATTCTTTTTCTCGGTGGAAAGTGCTGCACGGCGATATCTGGCGGAAACACACTTGCCCACAAAATCAGTTGTGAAAAGAGGGAAGGGTCAGCCTGATACACCCTTGCAGCAGTTGCGCCTCCTTGAGAGAATCCTAGTAGCGTGAGCTTTGCAGTAGAGTTGCTGCTGCGTATTTCGGCAGTAAGTTCAAGCAAATAGCGCGTGTTTTCTGCGATGTCTTGTTCTCTCCATTCTTTGGTCATCCAGGAGGCCCCCACGCGGCCACTGCTCCCTTCGAGATAGAAACGGTGCGGCCCTTCTGGAATCACCAAACCGAAGTCATTTTCTAAAGAATGAAACTTGCGGTAAAAATATTGCGCCAATTGGCCGTAGCCGTGCAGCGCAAGCAGGATGTGTTTTTTGCCGACTATTTCATTCTGATAAAACCGACGTTTTTGTTCAAAATGCATTAGGCTTTCTTTCATGATGATTAGGAGATTTGACTTCTAAAATTAACACTATATTTGGATGTGCGAAAATTCATGCTCTTCACCTTTATTGCACTCTTGACCTACCAATTCGTGGGCTTCTTCACGTTTGTGGAAATTGAGCACTTTCTCATTAGCAAGCAAATCAAAAAAGCGATCAAGCTGTCAGTTCCCGAGAATCAACTCATTGATTTCCATTTCACGGTTAAGGAGAGTAAAAAATTATTGTGGCTCAAACCACATGAATTTGAACTAAACGGCCGCTTGTATGATGTCGTGCGCAAGTCTAAAACGCATGGCATTTGGCATTTCCATTGTATCGACGATATTCAAGAAACGGTCTTATTCAAGAAACTTGATTTTGCGACAGCAGACAATTTAGTTCATACTTCAGACCAGCATCCTGTGAATGGCTGGCTCAAACTTATGAATGAGCCCATGGAGCTCCTACAAGCTTTTCAGTTTTCTTTAGCTTGCTTCGATAAAAACAACTCACAGGTACAGCAGTCATATCTCAATCTTTATCTCGCTAGAGCACATTCCGTACCTGCACCTCCTCCGGAAGTTTAAAAAATACCTCAGCATTCGTATTTTTTAAATTTAAATTTTCATTTCATGAAATCAATTTTGTTATTCCTATTCTTAGGCATGACTAACCTCTTGATGGTTCAAGCCCAAACCACAATAGAGCTAAGAGATGCCTATACTTTTGAGTCTGTCAATGGACTCACCTTTAAAACACAAGCCAAAATCAGTCAACAAACCAATTCGGTTTATCAGATTGAGTCGGCACAATTTCCGCTCACGATTGAAATCAACCATCCAGATTATGAGCCTTATTTATTAAGCATTCCCAATTCAGGAACTGCCGTGGCAATTACGGTTTATTTGGTGCCGAATGCGCAGACCGAGAACGAAACGGTAGTGTCTGCTAATAGAAGTACTGAGAAAAGAAAAGACGTCGCACAGAAGATTCAAGTGATCCGCGCAGCAGAAATACAGTTTCAGCAGCAAACCTCTATGGCCGATGTTTTAGCCAATTCTGGATCTATATTTGTACAAAAGAGTCAATTGGGTGGTGGCAGCCCTATTATCCGAGGTTTTGAGACCAACAAGGTCTTGCTCGTCGTGGACGGCATTCGGATGAATAATGCCATCTACCGCGGCGGTCACCTTCAAAACGTACTGACACTAGATCAGGCCAATTTAGATAGGGCGGAGGTGCTCTTCGGCCCGGGTTCTGTCATTTATGGCTCTGATGCCATCGGTGGTGTCATGAGTTTTCAGACCAAAAAACCATTATTTAGCACCTCAGATGAGTTGTTGGTACGCAGTGCTGCCTACATGCGAGGTTTCTCTGCTGGTGCAGGTTATGCCGTCAATGCGCAGGTCAATGTAGGTGCCAAACGCTTTGCGTCGCTTACTTCTATTTCTTATTCAAATTTCGGCGACTTGCGTCAGGGTAAAAACAGGTCAGCAGCCATGGGGAATTTAGGTTTTAGACCGTGGTATGTCACGCAAGTGAATGGCCAAGATAGCATGATGGTCAATACAGACAGTTCGTTGCAAGTCGGTTCTGGCTATACGCAATACGATTTGCTTCAGAAATTTAGTTTTGTCCAAAAGTCAGGCGTACAGCACAACTTTAATTTGCAATTGTCTAATTCGGGCAACATCGACCGTTATGACCGCTTGACCCTAATGTCTGGAGCGAAGCCAAAATTTGCAGAATGGTACTACGGGCCTCAGTATCGTTTGTTGGCGGCTTACACTTTAGAGCTCAGTAATGCGACCAAATGCTATGACAACGCTAGAATCATTTTGGCGTATCAAGGTATCGAGGAAAGCCGCATGGATAGAAGATTTCAGAAAGCCAGCCTCAACCACCGCATCGAACAACTCGACATCTATACACTCAACGCAGACTTCATGAAGAAATGGGGCGCTCACGAATTGCGCTATGGAGCAGAAGCTTATCTCAATCAAGTCAATTCCACTGCTTTTGCTGAAGACATCAATACGGGTGAGCAAACTACTATTGACACGCGTTACCCTGACGGAGGTTCATCGATGCAGGGTGCTGCAATTTATGCCTCGCATACTTTTGAAGTATCGGATCAATTGATCATTAACGATGGAATTCGTTTTTCGCAAGTTGGCTTGCAAGCAAAATTTGTGGATCAAACATTTTTCCCATTCCCGTTTAACCAAATTCAGCAAAATCATCTGGCGTTGAATGGTAATTTAGGCCTGATATACATGCCGCAAACAAAATGGCGCATTTCCTTAAATGGTTCAACGGCTTTTCGCGCTCCAAATGTTGATGACCTCACTAAAGTATTTGAATCTGTTCCAGGATCTGTTATTGTGCCGAATCCGGAGCTTTTACCTGAATATGCCTACAATGCAGAGCTCGGACTTCAATACCAGTTCATGAAGAAAAGTACCATTGGTGTGAATGCATATCAAACTTACTTGACCAATGCGCTGACCGTTCAGAATGGCACTTTTAATGGTGCAGACAGTGTGCTTTACGATGGCCAAATGAGTCAAGTACTCATGACTACAAATAAAGGGCGTGCTTATGTGAGAGGATTTGAGGTGTTTTTACAAGCAGAACTGACCAACAACTTGCAACTTTTTGGAAGTTATAACTACACGTTTGGCCGTATCTTGACCGATAGCATTCCTTATCCGTTGGATCACATCGCGCCGGCATTTGGTAAGTTGAGTTTGCGCTACGCAATGTTGCACAACAAACTCAAACTTGAAGGATTTATGTTGTATTCCGGATGGAAACGCCTAGAAGACTATAACTTCGTTGGTGAAGATAACTTTGCCTACGCAACAGCAGACGGAATGCCAAGTTGGTATACCATGAATCTCAGAGCCAACTACAATATCAATAATCAGTTGAGTGTACAAGTGGCCTGCGAGAATATCCTTGATCGCAATTACCGCATGTTTGCCTCAAATATTTCTGCGCCAGGACGTAATTTCATCCTGACTTTACGCGGAAATTTCTAGAGAAATATTGATGCAAGAAAAGGGCGGGGCTTTGCTCCGCCTTTTTTTATTTTGGATCTTTTGTAGCGTATTTGGCCTGGCTTTCTAAATAGAAAAAGGTGTATTTGATTTTTTCTAGCGGACTTAATGCTGGTACAAATGTATTTGGATCAGCGCCTTTTGGAAGCGCTTCTAATTTGGCTTCCATGACGAAGATATTCTTTTGTGGTCCGAAAGAACCTGCTCCATATTCAAAATGATAAGCTTCTGTAATTGGTGTTCCGAGCCCATCGAAATTTTTAAATTGGAAAATACGGCGTGGTGTATGATTGCTCACGGTGTAGAAATCTTTGTAGCTCGCATTGCGGATCCTGAAGTCGATTAAAATGTCTTTGTAGGCTTCCGAGCTGATGTTTTCAAATGAAACTTGGAGTGGCAAGAGCGGAGAAGAGGGGATGGCAATAGGAGGGGAGAGCATATCGAGCTTACCGTCAAAAAAGAAAAAATAATTGAAGTTGCCCATAAAGCCTAGTTCTGCGCGTTTTGCAGGATTTGGAGAAGCCATGGCTTCTTTCATGGCAAAATCTAAACGATTTACGGTGATGACGGCGTCTTCAATGCCATCGGCGTCTAGCTGTGCGCGGTAAATTTGGAGCTCAAATTTTTCGTTGGCCTGGATGCCCAGTTTGGCTCTGACCATGCGGTCTGCATAACTTGCTAAACTTTGCTTGCCTTTCGTTGGTAATTCTTGTGCACTAGTTTCGGTTGTATCAGCGTCGTTCGCTTGATCTTTACAAGACCAAAGGAGGAGGGGAAGAAGAAGGAATAAATATTTCACAATACAAATATAAGGATGTCCTTTGAGAACGTTTATAAACATTGCAAAGGGGGCGAAAAGAAAAAAATGTGGATAAATTCAAAAAGCCTTTATTTATGTTAACATGCTCATCATGTGAATCTTAAAAAGGATTACGTACTTTGATAAATGAAATTTATTTGACTTTTTGAAACCTTGGCACAATTCTTAGCGTATTCAAGCCCAAACCAACAACAAACGACATGACCACAAGTATTCAATCTCTCCGCAGCAAAACAATTCGCCAAGCGAAATTGAAATTAGACCAGCACCGTGAATTGGGTTCTCAAAGCCCTTTAAACATTTTTGAAGTTGCTGATTTATTAGACCGCATTCGTTTTACCGAAGAAAAATTAAGTGAAGAACCACAAGGTTTCGCACTGATCCTCAATTAATAGTTGATTTATAGTTAGACAAAAAGAAGGGCTCGTTTAGGGTCCTTTTTTTTATGCCTTCAATTTTAGGCAATGACGGCAGAACCGAGCAGTTCCTCTTGCGCATACCAGGCGGCAAATTGACCAGGCGCGATTCCTTTTTGTTTCTGTTCAAATAGAATGTAATAACCCGTTGCTGTTCTGAGTAATTTGGCTTTTTGCAAAGGCTGACGGTAACGGATTCGAACCAAGCAATTCAGTTCATTGGTAGTTTCAAATTCATGATGCGCATTGATCCACGAAATACTGCTTTCGTCTAGTTTTAATGCCCAGCGGTTTAATCCTGGATGCTGCTCATTTTGACCACTATACACAATGTTATTTAGCGTATCTATACCGATTACAAAGCTAGGCTCTGGACGGCCACCGATGTGCAGGCCTTTGCGTTGACCAATGGTGTAGTAATGTGCACCCTGGTGGGTTGTTACTTCTTTACCATCAGTTAATTCAAAATGAAAGGGTTTAGCAAGTAATTCTATATTTGAAGCGTTGGGTTGCAGCGTTTCGTAAGTTTTGAATTGATCAAGATCCGAAGGTACTTCAATGACTGGTCCAATTTGAGGAGCAAGTTGTTGTTGAAGAAAAGTGGGTAGCGCAATTTTGCCTACAAAGCAGAGTCCTTGAGAATCTTTTTTAGCTGCCGTAATGAGGTTGTTGTCTAGGGCAATTTGACGCACCTCTGATTTTTGAAGATGCCCAATTGGAAACAGCGCTTTGGCGAGCTGCGCTTGACTCAACTGACACAAAAAATAGGATTGGTCTTTACCAGGGTCGGCACCTGCAAGTAGGCTCAAACTGCCGTCTAGGTTTTCGCGTCTTTGGCAGTAATGACCTGTGGCAACGTAATCGGCACCTAAATCGAGGGCTGCTTTTAAAAAGACATCAAATTTGATTTCGCGGTTACAAAGCACATCTGGGTTGGGTGTTCGGCCGGCTTGGTATTCGGCAAACATATAATTGACAATCCTGTCTTTGTATTGCTCTGATAAATCGATTACTTGAAATGGAATACCGAGCTGTTGGGCAATCAGTAGGGCATCGTTGGAGTCGTCGATCCAAGGGCATTCGTCGGAAAGTGTCACGCTTTGGTCGTGCCAATTGCGCATGAACATGCCAATGACTTCATATCCTTGTTGTTGGAGTAAGAGTGCCGCAACACTGGAGTCTACTCCGCCCGAAAGTCCAACTACAACGCGTTTCATGCTTCAAATTTACGCGTTCTTACTGGATCAGTGCGCATCTTTTCAATGCAATTTAACCCGTCGATAGCTGCAGAGACAATACCACCTGCGTAGCCCGCACCTTCTGCAATTGGGTAGAGGTTGGCAATTTGGGTGTGTTGAAAACTGATCGGGTCGCGCGGGATCAGGACAGGAGAGGAGGTGCGCGATTCAGGTGCGTGCACTACGGCGTCGTTGGTAATGAATCCGGGCATTTTCTTGTCAAAATCCAGGAAGGCTTGCCGCAGGCGATCGTAAACGAATGCAGGAAATATTTCTTTGAGTTGAACACTCACGATACCAGGTTGATACGAAGATCTTGGGAAGGTGGTGCTTTTGCGGCCGTTCACAAAATCTGCGAGGCCTTGCGCGGGAACTTTTTGGGTTTGACCTGCTGCCATCCAACACTTCTGTTCAATTTCTTTTTGAAAAGCGAGGCAAACAAGTGGGTCTTGAGGGTTCGGGAAGTCTGAGGGTTCAATACCGACAACGATTCCTGAGTTGGCGTAAATGTTGTTGCGCTTAGATGGAGACCAACCGTTGGTGACGACTTCTCCGTCAGCGGTGGCACAAGGCGCAATGATACCACCAGGGCACATGCAAAACGAATACACGCCGCGCTTATCCACTTGCGTGACCAAGCTGTACGATGCCGCAGGTAGGTAGTCATCGCTGAGGCGACCGTGGTATTGCAGCCCATCGATATAGGCTTGGGTGTGCTCCACTCGAACGCCTAGCGCAAAAGGCTTGGCCTTGATTTCGATGTTTTTGCGCTGCAAAAGTTCAAAAATATCCCGAGCTGAATGCCCTGTGGCAAGGATCAGTTTAGTAATGGGGATTTGCAGCGCATGATTGATTTGTATGCGCTCAATGTTACCATTGACGATTTCGAGATCGGTGAGTTTGTGTTCAAAATGGATTTCGCCTCCGGAGGCAATGATTTGCTGTCGGATGGCTTCGATGACTTGCGGCAGTTTGTTGGTGCCAATATGTGGGTGCGCATCGATGAGGATGTCTTCTTTGGCTCCGAACTGCACGAGCCATTCCAGCACTTTCTGGACATCGCCACGTTTTTTGGAGCGCGTGTAAAGTTTGCCATCCGAGTAAGTGCCGGCCCCGCCCTCGCCAAAACAATAATTGGATTCGGGGTTGAGCTCATGGGCTTTGGTGAGTTTGGCGAGGTCGCGCCTGCGCGCGCGGACATCTTTGCCGCGTTCAAAAACGATGGGTTTAAGGCCTTGGCTTACCGCTTGCAACGCGGCAAAGAGTCCGGCGGGGCCGGCACCAATAATGTGCACAACTGGCGCATTTTTTGGCAGCCTTTTAAATTCTTGAAGTTGAAATCTTGGACCGAGGCTTTTTTCTATCGCGACGTCAAAACTAGCGTTGATTTTAATTTGTTTTTGACGTGCGTCAATACTTCTTTTGCGCCAGCGGAATTCAAAATGGATTTGTTTAGAGAGTCCTAATTCCGTCCTGATTTGTTCGCGTAAGAAGGCCTCATTCTGAGCCTCTTCAGGGCTGCACACCAAATTAACCACTTCACTCATCCTTCAAAGATCAAGGAAAAATACCAAGCGCGGTTGTAGAGCTGGTCAATGGGGTTAGACACCGGAGTGAAGTCTTGGATAAAGCTACTCTTGAAGCCGTGGCTGTATTTGAGTTCTAAGCCAAATTTGAAATAGGGTGCAAAAAATTCTACACCTGCACCAATTTGACCCTGCCAATCGTTCTTTTTGATTTTGACGAAGGGGTCATAAAAATTTTGCGAGGCGTCTTGCTGCGATTGGAGGTCAATGGCGTATTGCATGCCAAAAAGCGAGTAGGCGGTGAAATTGTTGTAGCGCTTGGTGCGGAACTGTAGCATCATGGGGAATTCAAGGTTGGTTGAATTGATGCGCTGTTGGCCGCTGCCATTCAGAAACCAAATGGTGTCAAGGCTTTTGTAGTTGAGTACGCGCTCTTGAAAAGAGAGCGTTGGGATAAAGCGAAAACGAATGGTGGGTGTGCCGAGTTTGATGGTGGTCAGGATGCCGAGTTGCCCGCCGGGTTGGGCGTCGTTGGTGAGCGAGAGCAACTGGTATTGGTTGTAGGCGTTGGGTTTGGGCATGACCGTGAAGTCTGAGCTATTGACGCCAAGCATAAAGCCAAAATGAATGAAGCGCTTGTCGAAGTTTTTATAACGCTGCTGCTTTTGGGTTTGAGCCATGGTACTCAAGCTGCACAAAAAACAAAAATAGAGGAGCAAACGCATGTCTGACTAACGATTCTTAAGGTGGTTTATTGTTGTGTGGGCTTCTGACCGATATAAATACTGGCGATGCCGCCACTCAAACGAATTTGTTTGTGTGCGTGGTAACCCACTTTTTGGAGTACATTCATGAAATCAGCACCCTCTGGAAAGGCTGCAACGCTTTCGGGAAGGTACGTGTAGGCGCGTTCGTCTTTGGAGATGTATTTGCCAAAAAGCGGAATGAGGACCTTTGAATAAAAACCAAAAAGTTGCTTGATAGGGAAGGCCTTAGGTTTGGAGAACTCGAGTACGATAGCTTGCCCGCCTGGTTTGAGTACGCGCAGCATTTCGCCGAGTCCTTTTTCTAAATTTTCGTAGTTGCGCACACCAAAACCAACTGTTATGGCATCGAAAGTTGCGTCCTCAAAAGGCATGTTTTCGGAGTCGCCGAGTTGCATATCGATGACGTGGTCAAAGGCGCGTTTTTTCATCTTCTTTTTGCCGACTTCTAGCATGCCAGCAGAGATGTCCATACCGATGATTTTGTCTGGGTTGAGTCGCAAGCAGGCAATCGCGAAATCGCCGGTACCGGTAGCTAAGTCTAAAATAACTTTGGGTTGCTGTGCTTGCAATTGCTTGACGGCTTTTCTGCGCCAAAGGTGATCTATGCCCAAAGACAAAAAGTGGTTGAGAAAATCGTAGTTGGCCGAAATGTTATTGAACATTTGCGCTACTTCTTCTTTTTTAGATTTATTTGTGTCGTAAGGTTTGACAACTTTTTGGGACATAGCTTAAGAATTGAGTTGGAGTGCTTCTTCGAGCAACTTTTGTTTGTTGATACTGACCACACCTGATTGCTCGCAAACCAAACCACCCGCCAAATTCGCAATAGCGGCAATGGTAGTAGGTGAGGCGCCACAGATCAGGCAAAGGCAAGTGGTGGCAATGACGGTGTCTCCGGCGCCAGATACATCTGAAATCTTGCGCAAATGTGCGGGGTGGTAATGGTGCTGCTGACCATCGTAAAGTTGAACGCCATGTTCGGAAACTGTCACAAATGTAAAGCCACTTTCTATGTGCTGTTGTAATTTTTTAATGTTTACGTTTAAGCCACTAGGCTCTTTTGGGTAATCGAAATCTATTTGCAGCCCTTCTTTGAGTTCTTTTAAATTCGGCTTGAAAAGCGTGCAGCCTTTATAAGCAAAGAAATTTTTCTTTTTAGGGTCGACAACAACCGGAATTTTCAGGGC
>JACCDU010118768.1_pt1 | contig 13580 bp, 11 predicted proteins | sample 7446081 | NCBI WGS metagenome assembly JACCDU01 (sample SAMN15323447, study PRJNA562643) | freshwater metagenome | isolation source: river surface water | place: USA:Blue River Watershed | collected 2017-08-17 | reverse complement strand
GGCGTGATGTGGGCGCTGTACCAGCAAAACGTGGTGCCGCAGATCGGGGCCCAGGTGAATGTGCTGATCTTCATCGTCATCATCATCGGCGGGCTGGGCTCGACCGGCGGGGCGGTGATCGGTGCGCTGCTGGTGGGCCTGATGGCCAACTACACCGGCTACCTGTTCCCGAAACTGGCGCTGTTTTCCAACATCGCGCTCATGGCGGCGGTGCTGCTGTGGCGTCCGCAAGGGGTGTACCCCGTGGTCAACCGCTGAAAGAGGGGAAGCTGATGTTGCAACGTTTGATTTCCAACGACCTGCCGCGCAGCCGCTGGCTCGCGGTGCTGCTGCTCGCCGTGCTGCTCGGGCTGGCGCTGGCGCCGTTCATCTTTCCGGGGGTCAAGGCCTTGTCGGTGGCGGCCAAGGTGCTGGTGTTCGTCGTGCTGGTGGCCAGTTTCGACCTGCTGCTGGGCTACACCGGCATTGTGAGTTTTGCGCACACCATGTTCTTTGGCATCGGCGCCTACGGCGTGGCCATTGCTTCGACCACCTGGGGGCCCACCTGGGGGGCGCTGGCGGCGGGCGTGCTGCTGGCGCTGGGTCTGAGCCTGCTGCTGTCGCTGGCCATTGGCCTGTTCTCGCTGCGTGTGCGGGCGATCTTTTTCGCCATGATCACGCTGGCGGTGGCAGCGGCTTTCCAGACGCTGGCTTCGCAACTGTCGGATTTCACCGGCGGAGAGGACGGCCTGAGCTTCAAGCTGCCCGAACTGCTGCTGCCCAGCACCGAATTCAGCGAAGAGCCCTTTCTGGGCGTGTCGCTCGACGGCCGCCTGCTGTGCTACTACCTGATCTTCGTGGCCTGCGTGGTGCAGTTGCTGGCCTTGCTGCGCATCGTGAATTCGCCTTTCGGGCGTGTGCTGCAGGCCATCCGCGAAAACGAGTTCCGGGCCGAGGCCATCGGTTACCGGGTGGTGGTGTACCGCACGCTGTCCAGCGTGATCTCGGCGCTGTTCGCCTGCCTGGCCGGGGCCATGCTGGCGCTTTGGCTGCGTTACAACGGGCCGGACACTTCGCTCAGCTTCGAGATCATGATGGACGTGCTGTTGATCGTGGTGATCGGCGGCATGGGCACGATGTACGGCGCGGCCATCGGGGCGGTGCTGTTCATGGTGGCGCAAAGCTATCTGCAGGACCTGCTGCGCCTGGGCAGCGAGGCCGTGGCCGGCTGGCCCTGGCTGGCGGCGCTGCTCTCGCCCGACCGCTGGATGCTGTGGCTGGGCCTGCTGTTCGTGCTGTCGGTCTATTACTTCCCGACGGGGGTGGTGGGGCGCCTGCGCGCCCAGGCGGCCTTGAAGTCGCTCAAGGCCTCGGTCAACCCTGGGGGTGCACGATGAGTGGGACGTCGAACTACATCCGGTGTGCGGACCTGGAGATCCATTACACCGATTGGGGCAGCGCCGAGCGGGGCACGGTGATCGCATGGCACGGTCTGGCGCGCACGGGCCGCGACATGGACGAGCTGGCCGCCCATCTGAGTGAGCGTGGCTGGCGCGTGATTTGCCCGGACACGGTGGGCCGTGGCCTGTCGCAATGGAGCACAGCGCCCGACGCGCAGTACTGTCTGGCGTTTTATGCGCGGCTGGCGCGCGAGTTCATGGACGGCCTGGGTCTGCAGGCGGTGCACTGGGTAGGCACCTCCATGGGCGGGGCCATTGGCACCTTGTGCGCAGGCGGTTTGGCCGAGCCGGGTTTGCAGGGCCGCATCCTGAGCCTCACGCTCAACGACAACGCGCCCGAACTGGCGCAGGCGGCCATCGACCGCATCCGGGCCTATGCCGGCCAGCCGCCAGCATTTGCCACCGTGAGCGAACTTGAAGCCTTTTTCCGGCAGGTTTACAAACCTTATGGTTGGCTCAGCGATGCGCAATGGCGCCGCCTGACCGAAACCTCGACCCGGCGTTTGCCTGATGGTCGTGTCACGCCGCATTACGACCCGGCCATGGTGCAGCAATTCATCGTCCACCCCGACGATTACCGCATCTGGTCACACTACGACGCCATCGAGGTGCCGGTGCTGTTGCTGCGTGGTGTCGATTCCGACCTTGTCCTGCCTGAGACAGTGGCGCAGATGCGCTCGCGTGGCCCCGGTGCGCGGGGGCGGCTTCAGACCATTGAAGTGCCCGGTTGCGGCCATGCCCCGGCGCTGAATGTGCCGCAGCAACTGGCCTGGGTGACGGACTTCATCGCGTCCGTCTGAAGCACAGGGCCGCTCAAGACGGCTCAGCGCTTGGCGCCCAGGGCCAGCGCGCGTTCACGGCTGGCCTGCAAGGCGTCGGCATCGGGTGCCGAGGTGTCCCAGCCTTGCAGGTGCCGTTCGCTCAGATCGGCCAAGGCGCTTATCCATTCCGGGCTGTCGTTCAGGCAGGGGATGTACTGGAAGTCACGGCCGCCGGCTTGCACAAAAGCGGCGCGCGCTTCCTGGGCGATTTCTTCCAGGGTTTCCAGGCAGTCACCTGTGAAGCCTGGGCACACCACATCGACTTTCTGGATGCCTTTTTGGGCCAGCTCGACCAGGGTCGGCTCGGTGTAGGGCTCGAGCCATTTGGCCTTGCCAAAGCGTGACTGGAAAGTGATGCGCACCTTCTCGCGCGGCAGGCCCAGGGCCTCGGCCAGCAGGCGACCGGTTTTCATGCATTCGCAGTGGTAGGGGTCGCCCAGGTGCAGGGTGCGCTCGGGCACGCCGTGAAAGCTCATGACCAGCATCTCGCCCTGGCCGTGTTGTTGCCAGTGCGCACGCACACGGGCCGCCAGTGCACCGATGTAGCCCGCATCGTCGTGGTAACGGTTGACAAAGCGCAGCTCGGGCAGGAGGCGGATCTTTTGGCCCCATTGGTAGAACGCATCGAACAGGCTGGCCGTGGTGGTGCCGCTGTACTGCGGGTAGGCCGGTACCACCAAAATGCGGTTCACCCCTTCGGCCTTGAGGGCGTCAAACTGTGCGGCAATGCTGGGTTGGCCATAGCGCATGGCGTGGCGCACCACCACCTGGTGTCCGCGCGCGTTCAGAGCGTTTTGCAGCAAATCTGCCTGGGTTCGGGTGTTGACCAGCAAGGGTGAGCCTTGCGTGGTCCAGATGCTGGCGTATTTGGCGGCCGACTTGGCCGGGCGCACGCGCAAGATGATGCCGTGCAGGATCAGCCACCAGATGGGTTTGGGAATTTCGACCACGCGGCCATCACCCAGGAATTCGGCCAGGTAACGCCGCAGGGCCGGGGCCGTGGGGGCGTCGGGCGTGCCAAGGTTGCAATACAGAATGGTCGTCTTGGGCGACTGGCCATGGGTGTAGGTGGGTTCGGTGCGAAAAGCCATGCGGTATTCTCCCTCACCATGCTCGACCTTGCCCGCATCCAAGCCATCACCCTCGATCTGGACGACACGCTCTGGCCTGTCTGGCCCACCATCCACCGTGCCGAAGCTGTGCTGCAGGACTGGCTGGAGCAACATGCCCCTGTTGCTGCCGTGCTGTCGGCGCAGGCCGACATCAAGAAAGCCGTCCGAAACGACATCAACGCCCGCCACGCCGACCGGGCGCACGACCTTTCTTTTCTGCGGCGTGAAGCCATCCGGGCCTTGCTGCAGGCGGCTGGTGAGCCGGGCGAGTTGGCCGAACCGGCATTCGAAGTATTTTTCGCCGAGCGCCAGCGGGTTGATCTGTTCGACGATGCCTTGCCCGCGCTCGCGTTCTGGAGCGCACGCTACCCGGTGGTGGCCTTGTCCAACGGCAATGCCGATGTGCACCGGGTGGGCATTGGCCAGCATTTCAAGGCCTCGGTCAGCGCCCGCGATTTTGGGGTGGCCAAGCCCGATGTGCGCATCTTCGAAGCCGCGGCCCGTGCCGCCGGTGTGGCGCCGAGCGCGGTGCTGCACATTGGCGACGACGCGCACCTGGATGGCACCGGTGCCTTGGCCGCAGGTATGCAGGTGGCCTGGGTGAACCGCGAAGGCCACGACTGGAGCCACGGTGACAGCCGCCCGCACCTGGAGGTGCGAGACTTGCACGCGCTGTGCCGCCAGTGGCACGACTATCCGCATTGACACCCCACAGGAGACCCATATGGGCCTGAAGATTTATGGCATCGGTGCCTCACGTGCCAGCCGTCCGTTCTGGGCGGCGCTGGAGCTGGGCGTGCCCTTCGAACACGTCAACCAGAGCTACAAGGAAGGCGGCACGCGCACGCCCGAGTTCCTGGCCATCAACCCCAATGGCCACATCCCGGTGGTGGTGGACGAGCGGCCAGAGGGCGCGGTGACGGTCTGGGAAAGCATGGCCTGCGCGCTGTACATTGCGCGCGTGCATGGCCAGGCAGACGGCCAGTCCATCACGCCGGCCACGCCGCGCGAAGAGGCCGAGGCACTGCGCTGGAGTTTCTGGACCGTGACCGAAATCGAGGCCGATGCGCTCACCGTGCTGATGCACCGCATGGCCATGCCCGAGGCTCAGCGCAAACCCGAGTTGGCCGACAAGGCCGAATCTCGTCTGAAAGTGCCCTTGGCCGTGCTCGAAAAGCACCTGCAGGCCCAGCAGGCACGGGGCGAGGAACACCTGGCCGCCAAGCGTTTCACGGTGGCCGACCTGTGCGTGGCCAGCGTGGTCAGCTGGGTACGCCCGGCCGACCACCTGCTGTCGCAGTTCCCTCTGACGCACCACTGGCTGCACCAGTGTCTGGCCCGGCCGGCGCAGAAAGCGTCGCGCACCCTCGGCGCCTGAGCGCTGTGGGCCGGTTCAGAACCGGCCCAGCGCCTGCATCTTCCAGGCCAGCCAGAGCTTGCGCAGGGGGGTGAGCGCGATGCGCTGGTGCAGGACCTGGAAGCCGCTGGCTTCGATTTCCCGCAACAAGGTGCGGTAGATGCTGGCCATCATCAGCCCCGGTTTCTGGCTGCGGCGGTCGGCGGCGGGCAGCAAGGCCAGCGCTTCGTCGTACAGCGCATGCGCCCGCTCGGCCTGGAACCGCATCAGAGCGGTGAAGCGCTCCGAGTATTGCCGCTGCAGCAGCTCTTGCGCCTTCACTTCAAAGCGCTGCAGCTCGTCAATCGGCAGGTAGATGCGCCCGCGCAGGGCGTCTTCGCCCACGTCGCGGATGATGTTGGTGAGCTGAAACGCCAAGCCCAGCTTGTGGGCATATTGGGTGGTGGCATCGTCGGTCTGCCCGAAGATGCGTGCCGACACCTCGCCCACCACGCCGGCCACCAGGTGGCAGTAACGCTGCAGTCCGGGGTAGTCGAGGTAGCGGCTTTGCTGCAGGTCCATCTGGCAGCCCGCGACCACCGCCAACAACTGCCGCGCGGTGATGCCGTAGGGCCCGGTGTGTGGCATCAGGGCCTGCATGACCGGGTGGCTGGGCTGGCCCGCAAAGGCTTGCTGTACTTCCTTTTCCCACCAGGCCAGTTTGCTGGCGGCCACGCTGGCGTCTTGGACTTCGTCCACCACATCGTCCACTTCGCGGCAGAACGCGTAAAAGGCGGTGATGGCCTGGCGACGCTCGTGCGGCAGGAACAGAAAGGCGTAATAAAAGCTGCTGCCCGAGGCGGCGGCTTTTTGTTGAACGTACTCTTGCGGGGTCATGGGGTGATTCTCGCCGACCTTGTGGACACGGCCGAATCCCAGGCGCGTTGCAGGGCGCGGTCGGACACGCCGCCCAGCAGCAGACCCAGCAGCAGCCGGCGCAGTGCGGCGCGCGGCAGCTTGGTGTGCTGTACCAGCGCGTGTACACCGGCCGAGCGCAGCAGCGCCAGCGTGTGGATGCCGATCAGGCAGGGCAGGGCGCTGGCCAGCCTGAGGCGCCAGCCGCGCAGTGCCTGGCTGTAGCGCAGGCCGTGGTGCAACTGGGCCTCGATGGTGTCATGCCAGTGGCCGATCAAAGGCTGCAGGCATTCCAAAGTGGCCATGTCCTGCTGCGCCACGGCGCGGCACAGGCGGGGGGCGTCCAGGTCCAGAGGCGCCAGGGCTTTGGCGGGCCAGTAGCAGCGGCCCATGCGCAGGTCGCGTCCGGCATCGCGCAAGATGTTCAGGCGCTGCAAGCCCATGCCGTATTGCGCGCCCCATCCTCGCAACTCGCTGACCTCGGCGTGGCGCCAGTTGTGCAGGTGCCCTTCGCAGACATCTGTCCAGAACTCGCCTACACAGCCCGCCACCAGCCAGGTGTAGCGGCTGAGTTCGGCCTCCGTTTGCACGCCAGCCTGTGGCCCGTCGAGCGCCGCCAGGTCCCAGCGCTGGCCTTCGGTGATGGCCGCCAGCACCCGGCGTATGGCGGCTTGGTCGGCTGCAGGCTGGTGGTCGAGTGCGTTCAGGCAGGGGCCGAGCTGCTGGAGCAGGGCTTGTTCGTGCGGATCGGTGCAGTGCGCGGCAAACGCCGCCAGATCTGTGACCAGTGCCGCATCGGGTGAGCCCTGAGCGCGCAGGCCCAGCCGTTCCAAAAGGCCCAGGCGCTGGGGGAGGGTGCCGACCGGGGTGTCTGCCACGGTGTCGGTGGCGCGTGCCAGCAGGTAGGCCAGCGCCACGGGTTCGCGCACGGGCGCTGGCAACAGCTGGATGGACAGATAAAAAGAGCGCGAAACGCCCGGCAGCAGGGCTTTGGCGTTCGCTGTGGGGGTGGTCATGCCCCGATTGTCGCTTGACAGAAACAGGCGGTTCTTTTAGATTACTAACCAGTCAGTCATTAATTAGGGGTGCGCAAGATGAACCAAAAAGCATTGCAACGTTCTGCCAAGGCCTTGGTCGCAGTCGCCACGGTGGCATGGACATTGGGATGTTCACCCAAAGCAGAAGCGCCAGAGCCGGTGCGCGCCGTGAAGGTGGTGACCGTGGGGCCGCAGGCCTTGCAAATGCAGGGCCAGTACGCTGGCGAGCTGCGTGCCCGTGTGGAGTCCCGCCTGGGCTTTCGGGTGGCGGGGAAGCTGGCGCAGCGTGCGGTGGACGCGGGCCAACGTGTGTCGGCCGGCCAGTTGCTGGCGGCCATCGACCCGCAGGACTACCAGCTGTCGGCCCAGGCCGCGCAAGCCCAGTCGCTGTCTGCACAGACCCAGCGCGATGTGGCGCAGGCCGATTACAAGCGTTATGAAAACCTGCGTGCCCAGGGCTTCATCAGTGGCGCAGAACTGGAGCGCCGAGAGGCCAGCCTGAAGGCGGCTGAGGCAGCGCTGGTGCAGGCCCGGGCGCAGTCGCAGGCGCAGGCCAACCAGGTGGGGTATGCCCGGCTGCAGGCCACGGCGGCGGGCGTGGTGACCGCCTTGGAGGCCGAAGTCGGTCAGGTGTTGGCCGCCGGGCAGCCGGTGGTGCGTCTGGCGCACGACGGTCCGCGTGATGCGGTGTTTTCGGTGCCTGAACAGGCGGTTTCGGCCTTCAAATTGGGCCAGGGTCTGCAGGCGGTGCTGCTGAGCACCGGCCAGGCCATCAAAGGGCGTGTGCGTGAGGTGGGGGCGAGCGCCGATCCGGCGACGCGCACCTTCACAGTGAAGCTGGCGCTGGAGAATTCGGAGCGTCTGCCCTTGGGCGGGACGGTGAATGTGCAGGTGCCTGAGGGCGCGCAAATGCCACAAGGTACCGCAGCGGCCATCCAGTTGCCGACCACGGCCTTGCGCCAGGAAGGCGAGGGCACTGCGGTCTGGGTGCTCGATGAAGCCAGCATGACAGTGCAGTCCCAAAAGGTGACGCTGGGCGCGGTGCAGGCGCAGCAGGTGGCCATCGCCTCGGGCCTGAAGCCGGGTCAGAAGGTGGTGGTGGCCGGGGTGCATGTGCTGTCGCCAGGGCAGAAAGTGACGATCTACAAGCCGACAGCAGACGCGAAGTGAGGCCAGCATGAGCACGCGCAAATTCAACCTCTCGCGCTGGGCGCTCGAGCACCCGGCATTGACGCGCTACTTGATGGTGGCGCTCATGGTGCTGGGCGTGGCGGCCTATTTCCAATTGGGTCAGGACGAGGATCCGCCGTTTACCTTCCGTGCCATGGTGGTGCGCAGCGTCTGGCCAGGCGCCACGGCGCAGCAGGTGTCGGAGCAGGTCACTGACAAGATCGAGCGCACGCTGCAAGAAGTGCCCTATGCCGACAAGATTCGCAGCTATTCCAAGCCTGGCGAGTCGATGATCATCTTCCAGCTCAAGGACAACTCACCGCCGGGGGATGTGCAAAACATTTGGTACACCGTGCGCAAAAAGGTGGGTGACATGCGGCCTACCTTGCCGCAAGGGGTGGTGGGGCCGTTCTTCAACGACGAGTTTGGCGATGTTTATGGCGTGATCTACGCGCTCAGCGGCGAGGGCTACAGCCCGGCCGAGCTCAAGCGCGAGGCCGATCGGGTGCGCCAGAGCCTGCTGCGTGTGCGTGATGTGGCCAAGGTCGAACTCTTTGGCGTGCAGGACGAGAAGCTGTACATCGAGGTGTCGCACCGCAAACTGGCCCAGATGGGGCTGGACATGGGAGCGGTGCTGGCGCAGCTGGGCCAGCAAAACGCCGTGGAGTCGGCCGGCACGGTGCTGTCCTCGCAAGACGTGGTGCAGGTGCGTGTGGGCGGTCAATTCCAGGCGGTGGAGGATTTGCAGGCCATGCCGATCCGTGGCGCTTCGGGTGCGCAGGTGCGCTTGGGTGACATTGCGCAGGTGCGCCGGGGTTATGTGGATCCGTCCTCGGTCAAGGTGCGCCACGACGGACAGGAAGTGATCGCGCTGGGCGTGAGCATGGCCAAGGGCGGTGACATCATCGCCTTGGGCCAGTCGCTGCAAAAAGTGGTGGCAGACATCGAGCGTTCGCTGCCTGCCGGCCTGAGTCTGCGCCAGGTGCAGGACCAGCCCAAGGCGGTGTCCTTGTCGGTCAATGAGTTTGTCCGGGTGCTGATCGAGGCGGTGGTGATCGTGCTGGCGGTGAGCTTTTTGTCGCTGGGCTTGCACAAACGTCCGGGCACCCAGGCACCCATGTGGCAGTTCTGGCGGCGCTGGGTGCTGGATGTGCGTCCCGGGTTGGTGGTGGGCATCACCATTCCGCTGGTGCTGGCAGCGACCTTTTTGGCCATGCAGTACTTTGGCATCGGCTTGCACAAGATTTCACTGGGTTCGCTCATCATTGCGCTGGGTTTGCTGGTGGACGACGCGATCATCGCGGTCGAGATGATGGTGCGCAAAATCGAAGAGGGCTACGACAAGTTCCGCGCCGCGACCTTCGCCTACGAACTCACCGCCATGCCCATGCTGACGGGCACGCTGATCACGGCAGCGGGCTTTCTGCCGATTGGCATTGCCAAATCGACGGTGGGCGAATACACCTTTGCCATTTTTGCCGTGACGGTGGTGGCCTTGCTTGTGAGCTGGGTGGCCTCGGTCTATTTCGTGCCTTATCTGGGCGCTTGGCTGCTGCGCAAACCCATTCATTTGGAGCAGCAGCACGCGCTGAACGACCATGAGCGTGCCGAATTGTTCGACACGCCGTTCTACCAGCGCTTTCGTGCCTGGGTGACCTGGTGTGTCACGCACCGCTGGAAAACCATTGCCATCACCATCGCCCTGTTTGCGTTGGGCATGGCGGGCATGGGCAAGGTACAGCAGCAGTTCTTCCCAGATTCGAGCCGTCCCGAAATCCTGATCGATCTGTGGCTGCCCGAAGGCTCGCCCTATGCCGCCAGCGAAGAGGTGGCGCGCCGGGTGGAGCAGCGCTTGTCGCAAGAGGCCGACATCCGCTCGGTGACGACCTGGGTGGGGTCGGGTGTGCCGCGCTTTTACCTGCCGCTGGACCAGGTTTTCCCGCAGACCAACGTGTCTCAATTGATTGTGGTGCCGAAAGACCTGAAGGCCCGCGAAGCGCTGCGCATCCAGTTGCCAACGGTGCTGGCGCAGGAGTTTCCCGAGGTGCGTGGTCGGGTCAAGCTGCTGCCCAACGGGCCGCCGGTGCCGTACCCGGTGCAGTTCCGTGTCGTGGGCATCGATCCACAGGTGCTGCGCACCCGTGCTGACGAGGTCAAGGTGGCCCTGCGTGAGAACACGCACACACGGGGGGTGAACGACAACTGGAACGAATCGGTCAAGACCGTGCGTCTGGAGGTCGATCAGGCCAAGGCGCGTGCGCTGGGGGTGAGCAGCCAGGCCATTGCGCAGACGTCGCGCACCCTGCTGCTGGGCACGCCGGTGGGCCAGTTCCGCGAAGGGGACAAACTCATTGACATCGTGCTGCGCCAGCCGCAAAACGAGCGCGGTGCGTTGACCGACCTGGGGCAGGTCTATGTGCCCACCGCGTCGGGCAAAGCGATTCCGCTGATGCAGATTGCCACACCGGTGCTGGGCTGGGAGCCTGGCGTGATGTGGCGCGAGGGCCGTCAATACGCGATCACCGTGCAGTCCGACATCGTGGAAGGCATGCAAGGCGCCACCGTGACCGCCGAGTTGCTGCCGGGTCTGAAAAAGCTGGAGGCCGCTTGGGCCGCCCAGGGCCTGGGCGACTACCGCATCGAGGTGGCTGGCGCGGTGGAGGAAAGCTCCAAGGGCTCCGCTTCGATCTCGGCCGGTCTGCCGCTCATGCTGTTCATCACCTTCACGCTGCTGATGTTGCAGTTGCAGAGCTTCAGCCGCTCCATGCTGGTGTTCCTGACCGGGCCGCTGGGCATGGCAGGGGTGGCGGGGGCGCTGTTGGCCTTGAACCGGCCATTCGGTTTCGTGGCGCTGCTCGGGGTGATCGCCTTGATGGGCATGATCCAGCGCAACTCGGTCATTCTGATCGACCAGATTGAACAGGAACGCGCCGCCGGCAAGCCGGCCTGGCAAGCGATCGTCGAATCGGCGGTGCACCGTGTCCGGCCCATCGTGTTGACCGCAGCCGCTGCCGTGCTGGCCATGATCCCGCTGTCGCGCAGCGTGTTCTGGGGGCCGATGGCGGTGGCCATCATGGGCGGCCTGATCGTGGCCACGGCGCTGACGCTGCTGGCGCTGCCGGCCATGTACGCCGCCTGGTTCCGCGTGCCACGCCCTGGTGACGCGCCTGTTGCCGCCTGACCAGCAGAACCGAGGTCCGGAGCGGCTAAAATAGAAAGTTGACCAATTTCACGCGGGTGGTTGGACGTGTGGCACACAGCCAGGCGACCGCTGCCCGTTTTTTGGACCCGCGCGGGTGGCGAAATTGGTAGACGCACCAGGTTTAGGTCCTGACGCCAGCAATGGTGTGGGGGTTCGAGTCCCCCCCCGCGCACCACACCGATCACCAACTGAGAAACACCATGACTGTGACTGTTGAAACCCTGGAAAAACTGGAACGCAAGATCACGCTGACCCTGCCCGTGACCGCCATCCAGAGCGAAGTCGATGCCCGCCTCAAAAAGATGGCCAAGACCGTCAAGATGGACGGTTTCCGTCCAGGCAAGGTGCCAATGAACGTTGTGGCCCAGCGCTACGGCTATTCGGTGCAGTACGAAGTGCTGAACGACAAGGTCGGTGAAGCCTTTGCCCAAGCCGCCAACGCCGCCAAAGTGCGCGTGGCCGGCCAGCCCCGCATCACCGAAAAAGAAGGCGCACCCGAGGGCGAGCTGAATTTCGATGCCATCTTCGAGGTCTATCCCGATGTCAAGCTGGCCGACCTGTCAGGTGCCGAGATCGAGAAGGTGACCGCCGAAGTCAGCGACGCCGCGATCGACAAAACCATCGACATCCTGCGCAAGCAACGCCGCAGCTTCGCCCAGCGTGGCCTGGCCGATGCCGCTGTGGACGGTGACCGCGTGACCATCGACTTCGAAGGCAAGATCGACGGCGAACCTTTCGCTGGCGGCAAAGCCGAAGACTTCCAGTTCCTGGTTGGCGAAGGCCAGATGCTCAAGGAATTCGAAGATGCCGTGCGCGGCATGAAGTCGGGCGAAAGCAAGACCTTCCCGCTGTCCTTCCCTGAGGACTACCACGGCAAGGATGTCGCCGGCAAGACCGCCGACTTCCTGGTGACCGTGAAGAAGATCGAAGCCGCCCACCTGCCTGAAGTCAACGAGGCCCTGGCCAAGTCGCTGGGCATCGCCGACGGGACCGTGGAAGGCCTGCGTGCCGATATCCGCAAGAACCTGGAGCGCGAAGTCAAGTTCCGTCTGCTGGCACGCAACAAGTCCGCCGCCATGGAAGCCCTGGTGGCCAAGGCCGAGCTGGACCTGCCCCAGGCCATCGTTCAGTCCGAAGTGGAGCGCCTGAAGGACGGCGCCCGTGCCGACCTCAAGCAGCGCGGCATCAAGGATGCTGACAAGGCCCCGATCCCCGACGACATCTTCCGTCCGCAGGCCGAGCAGCGCGTGCGCCTGGGTCTGGTGGTGGCTGAAGTGGTCAAGGCCAACGACCTGCACGCCAAGCCCGAGCAGATCCGCGCCCACATCGAAGAAATGGCTGCCAGCTACGAGCGCCCTGACGACGTGACCCGCTGGTACTACAGCGACAACCAGCGCCTGGCCGAAGTCGAAGCCGTGGTCATCGAAAGCAATGTGGCCGAGTTTGTGCTGTCCAAAGCCAAGGTGACCGAGAAGGCCATTTCGTTTGAAGAACTGATGGGACAGGGCTGATCTTCCCGAGGTCATCCGCGCATGGGGCTTGTTGTTCGCGCAGCAAGCCCCATGTTGCTGGAGGGCCTGAAATTCTGGTTAAAGTAAGCCCTGTATTTTTGGAGTCATGATGAGCGCACTGGAAACTCAAGCCTTGGGCATGGTCCCGATGGTGATCGAAACCTCGGGCCGCGGCGAACGCGCCTACGACATCTATTCCCGTTTGCTCAAGGAGCGGGTGGTGTTCCTGGTGGGTGAGGTCAACGACCACATGGCCAACCTCGTGATCGCCCAGCTGCTGTTCCTGGAGAGCGAAAATCCCGAGAAGGACATATCCCTCTACATCAACTCGCCCGGTGGTTCTGTGAGCGCCGGCATGGCGATTTACGACACCATGAACTTCATCAAGCCCGACGTGTCGACCCTGTGCATGGGCATGGCCGCCAGCATGGGCGCCTTCCTGCTGTCCTCGGGCGCCAAGGGCAAGCGTTTTTCGCTGCCCAACTCCAAGGTCATGATCCACCAGCCGCTGGGCGGTGCGCGTGGCCAGGCCACCGAGATCGAGATCGCCGCCCGCGAAATCATCAAGACCCGCGAGCAGCTCAACAAGATCCTGGCCGAGAACACCGGCCAGCCGCTGAGCCGCATTGAAAACGACACCGAACGCGATTACTACCTGTCTGCGGAAGAAGCCAAGGACTACGGTCTGGTGGATCAGGTGATTGCCAAGCGCCCCTGAGTGCGGGTTTTCACACCAAACGGCGTTGACCGGGTGCGGTCCGCGCCGTTTTTCTCTCGTTATCATTGACGCATCCACCGATTCCAAGGCGATTTCATGCCCGACAAAAAAGGCTCCAGCACCGAAAAAAACCTCTACTGCTCTTTCTGTGGCAAGAGCCAGCACGAGGTCAAGAAGCTGATTGCCGGTCCTTCGGTGTTCATCTGCGATGAATGCATCGACCTGTGCAACGACATCATCCGCGATGAGGTGGCTCAGGACGTGCCCGGTCAGGCCAGCCGCGATGGCCTGCCGACCCCGGCCGAACTCAAGTCCAATC
>JACCDU010390950.1_pt1 | contig 13594 bp, 11 predicted proteins | sample 7446081 | NCBI WGS metagenome assembly JACCDU01 (sample SAMN15323447, study PRJNA562643) | freshwater metagenome | isolation source: river surface water | place: USA:Blue River Watershed | collected 2017-08-17 | reverse complement strand
CGGGCTGACGAAGCTCGCTACTACGCGGCACTGATGTCGCACATCAGCCCGGAACTCCGGGCTGACTGGGCAGATCATGACCCCTGGAACTGGGAAGCATTGCTCGAATTCGAGTTCTTCTACAAGGAATTCGAAGCCTACGAGCGGGGTGACTACCTCCGTTCTCCGGAAGCACCGTCGCCGCAGGGCTGGTGGTTCATGGACCTTCCGCCTCGCGAACGTCTTCTCTTTGAGGAGCGTGAATGGGAAGAGTCTGTAGAATGTCTCCCCAAAGTCGCGTAATCTTCCGTTGCAACAAGTTCCTCCCCGACCAACTTGGCCACACCCTCACCGGTGTGGCCTTCTTTTTATGGTAAAGGGCCGGAAGCTTTGCTTCCGGCCCTTCCAATGCAAACTTTTACAACACAATTGGAATCGATACTCGATGTACTCGCGTGCGCTCGGTTGCTTGATGTTCAAATACTTCCTTTGCACACACGGAAAAAATTGCAGCTACATCGGCATGCGAACCTTCGTCAGCGCGATACGTAAGCGCAGCGACAAACTCCGAATCAAGAAACTTGCGGAGCACATCAGCGGCAATGAGATCGATACGAATCTTCTTGTGCGCGCCATCGGCAGCGTACGTGGCGCAGACATAAAACTCTTCAACCGAGACTGACACACCACCCATACGCGCCAGGTGCCCAACTGCTCCAAGTTCTGAAGCTAAGTCAACAACGCGCTTCATAAATATATGATGCACACTCGCGTCACGAAGGGTGATAAAAGATCCTTCAGGAGTTTCGGTGTGACATCGCTTAGTCGCACGATAGATTGCTCGCGCCAACACAGGATTCGGAAATGCAGCCAAGAGCGACTGCGCTGATTGGAGCGTGCGCGGCTTTAGGTACCACACACCTGGTTCCGTTTCTTCAACGATACTACCTATCACAATTACTTCATCACGGAGCTGACCACTAAAAAACGCTCGGTGGTAGCGAAACAATCGCCATGCGGTATACATGAGCGCGAAGAGAAATCCGACAAACATCCAAACCAGTTCATAGACGAAGTTTGGGAGACTATTTAAAAATGCTTCAAGCGTTGTAACCAACATATAGTGAAAAGCATAGCATGACGACACATTGGTAAAACACCCGAATTCGTCGTTAATTTGACATTTTATATATTTGTTTTATATAGTTATTGTATGTTTGACACTTAGTTTCGATCTTGCTATCCTACGTGCAGATAGAAGAAGGCCGCGCGAAAAGGCGCGGCACACTTCGGGATATAGTTAGTGTAGTTTATACACTACGTATCCCCTCACCTGCTTCCGAGCTGGTACACCCTGGGGAATCCCTCCGGTGTGCTCCACCTCGGCAGCATGTCGAGGTAGTTCTTTGACAGAACGAACATCACCAAACCTGAAAGGACGACACTATGAAAGTGCATCTCTTGGTCATTGACCCCCAGAACGACTTCATGGACATCCCCGACGCAACGCTTCCGGTCACGGGCGCCAACGCGGACATGGTCCGTCTGGCCGGCCTCGTCGATCGCATCGGCCAGAAGCTCCAGAAGATTCACGTGACGCTCGACAGCCACCACTTGGTTGATATCGCGCATCCTGCCTTCTGGCGTGACGGAAATGGGGCCTCGCCCTCTCCGCTCACGATGATCTCGGCCGCCGCCATCAAGGACGGCACCTGGACACCGCGACTGCCGGAACTCCGCACCTACGCTATCGGCTATGCCGAAGCGCTCGAAGCGGCCGGCAAGTACACCCTGATGGTGTGGCCTCCGCACTGCCTCATCGGCACCTGGGGCCACAACGTGCAGCGTGACTTGGCAGCAGCCTTCGACCGCTGGAGCCAGAAGCGCGTGCGCAACATCGACTTCGTCACCAAGGGGACCAACGTGCTCACCGAGCACTACGGCGCCCTCCTGGCCGAAGTACCGATCGCGAACGACCCGTCGACCCAGCTCAACACCCGCTTCCTCGCTATGCTGCAAGAAGCTGATGTGATCGTGGTCGCGGGCGAGGCTTCGAGCCACTGCGTGAAGGCGACCATCGAACAGGTCGCTGACAACATCGGACAAGAACACGTGAAGAAGTTTCACCTCTTGACCGACTGCATGTCGCCGGTGCCGGCGGTTGTGGCTCCTGATGGGACCATGATCGTCGACTTCCCGGGCGTGGCCAATCAGTTCCTCACGGATATGGCGGCACGCGGCATGACGCTCACGACCTCGGACCAGTTCCTGGCGTGAGCCAAGTTAGCGCGCGAGCTTCGCTCGCGCGCTAATCAAGACAACCCCCTCAAACAGAAGGAATGAGACTATGTCTGACATGCAAGACTTCACCATCGGCAGTGGCTTCCAGTTCTCTGGCGCTACCATCGACGGACTCACCGCCGCGCAGTACACGCTGGTCACCATCGCACTCGACGAGTCGGGCTCGATTGGGGGCAAGGAAAGCGAAATCCGCGACATGCTCTTGGCTGCCGTCGGCGCGTGCTACAGCTCGCCCTACGCCAACAACCTGCTCTTGCGGGTGCTGCGCTTCAGTTCGCAGTACAATCGCCAGGGCAACAAGGGTGTCGACGAAATCCATGGGTTCAAAACCCTGGCCGAAATCGACACCAAGAGCTACCCCACCCTCAGCGGTGGGGGTGGCACGCCACTTTGTGACGCGGTCTACTCGGGCGTTGGCGCCATGAACGCCTACGCACAAAGCCTTGTCGACATGGACTTCGCCGTCAACGGCATCACCTTCGTGGTGACCGACGGCGGCGAGAACGGTTCTTTCCAGACCATGAAGAAGGTCAAGGAAGAGCTCGCGGCTTCGGTCTTGGGCGAGGTGATGGAGTCGCACGTGTCTATCCTCATCGGAATCGACACCGGCTACAGCGCGGTCAAGGCCGATCTGCAGAAGTTCCAAACGGAAGCTGGCATGGACCAGTTCATCTGGGCAGGTGCAGTCACCAAGAGCAGCCTCGCCAAGCTGGCCGCCTTCGTCTCGCAGTCGATCAGTTCGACCTCGATGGCGCTCGGCACCGGTGGCCCGAGTCAGAATATCTCGGCCACCATCTGAAGATCCTACGGGAGGCGTCACGCGCCTCCCGTTTTTTGTTCACGCAAAACCTGGAAAGGACTCCATCATGACACTCGTGACCGACCACACCTTTCACATCGGCTTGCAACACCTGCAAACCGGAAAGCCGTGCCAAGACTTTGCACTCTCAGGCAGTCTCTCGGATACGCTCGCCTACGCGATTGTTTCCGATGGCTGCTCCTCTGGCGGTATGACCGACATTGGCGCGAGGCTCACAGCGCTCGCAACGAAACGGTCATTGATTGACCATGTTACACAAGGCGCAACAGAAGAAGCAATGATTGTCGCGGCTCGCGACGAGAATGCAGAACTGTTCCGAGCATCGCTTGGGCTAGAACACAAAGACATGCTCGCCACTAGCCTCTTTGCTGTCGCAAGCTTGCATGAAGTTTTTGTGCATCTAACCGGTGACGGCGTTGTTGCGCTGCAGTACGAAGATGGCCTATCGATCATTGAGTATGACTGGCAGCAAAACATGCCGTTCTATCCGGCCTATCGTGCTGCCGGTGAAGAAAAGGCGTTCATGCGCGCACAAAACGGTCGGCACGAACATGCAATGCAGCTTCGAATCTACTCAGCACAAGCTGAAGATCAGCCTCTGCATGGCATCTATGTTGACAACATCGATCTGACACAAGGTATGCGTGGCATCAGTAATGTGTACACCGATAGCACAGTCAATGGACGTTTGCTTTCGGTCGGCATCTTTTCTGATGGAGTGACGCAAGTTGACGGCATGTCAACTGACCAAGTGGTGCGCGAGCTCATGGCCTTCAAGAACACGAACGGGCAGTTCGCCATACGGCGGATGAACCGTTTTCTCACTGACGCCAAGAAACAAGGTCGAGGACCACTTGATGATATCGCTATGGCGGTCATCCACCTCGGCCTCGATACCACAACCTGAAAGGAGGACGATATGTCACTCATTACGACCCCGACGAAGGTCACGCTCGAAGGGCACGGTCTCGTGACCCTGCGTCCCAGTGACTACGTTACCCAAGGTGGTGAAGGCGCCATTTACCGCAAAGACAAGCACATCATCAAGCTCTACCTCGATCCAAAGAAAATGGTGCGCGATGGTATGACTGATAAGGTGCGACTCTTGGCAAAATCACTCACCCACCCTTCAATCGTTGCCCCGCGCGGCATCGTGACCGGGAATGGACAAGCAATCGGCTACTTCATGCCCTACGTCGCTGGTGAGGCGTACCCAAAGCTTTTCACCAACGACGGACGCGCCGAGGTAGGCTTCACCGATGCTTCGGTGAAGCATCTCGCAAGGCAGATGCAAGAAGTGATTACCGCTGCCCACAGCGGCGGAGCACTCCTCGTAGATGGCAACGAACTCAACTGGCTGGCGGATGTCACTGACCCCCTAAAGCCAGTACCGTACGCCATCGACGTCGACTCATGGCAGATTGACCGCTTCAAAGCCTCGGTCATCATGCCGTCGATTCGCGATTGGCACAGCCCTACCATCACTGAAGCGACCGACTGGTTTGCTTGGGGCATTGTCTCCTTTCTTTTGTTCACGGGTATCCACCCGTACCGAGGGACGCTCCCTGGCTACAAGCCAAGCGAGCTTGAACGCCGCATGCGTGACAACGCGTCGGTGTTTAACCCGGGAGTTCGCCTCAACAAAACCGTGCGTGACTTCAGCACCATTCCAGGACCACTGCGGACCTGGTACGAAGAAACGTTTGAAGGCGGTTTACGTAACGTACCACCTTCGCCGTTTCTACAGGGCTCGGGCAATGTGGTGGCGCGCACGATGCGCATGACCACGACCAAGCAGGGCGGACTGGTGTATGAAAAACTGTTTGATGCACATGCAGCAATCACCTCACTCTGGCCATGTGGCCTCGTGCGAACTGCTTCCGGTAAACTCTTTGACTTCATGGGAAAACGCGAAGTTGGGAGCACCACCGCAGTGCGGATGGCAGCTGTGAGAGCAGACGCCGGATGGCTTCTCTCAGAACTGCACGGTACCACCTGGACATTCCGGTATTTGCGCGGAGATGGTGTAAGCACATCGCTTACCACCATGCTCGATGTACGCACCGTATTCCGGAGTGAAGATCGACTGTTCGCAGTCACGAGCGAAGAGCTCGTCGAACTGAAGCTCATGTCGCTCGGAAAACCATTCCTTACACTCGGCCATCGCTGGTCGATTATGGGAAATGGTACGCAATGGTACCGTGGCGTGGGTGTTGCTGACCTTCTTGGCAGCCGACACCTCATCATTCCTTCGGGTAGTGACGGCATTCGCCAAGTGCGGGTACGCGAACTTGATGGCGTAACCGTGATTGGTGCCATGGGGACCGAACGCTTCGTTGAAGTAGTCACCCAAAACAGCTCGGGCAACTATGAAGCGTTGCAGTTCGTGTTCGCAAAAGACGGTACGAACTATACAGAGATGCGCGAAGCACGTGACGAAGCCGAGCAAAACCTCGTCGTACTTCCAAAAGGTGTGGTGGCACGGATTGCCGAAGATGGTGAACTCACCATTATGGTACCGCACACGGGCGCAACAAACGTGGTCAGTGACAAAGACCTCACTACCACAATGCGCCTTGCACATCTTGGTGACCGGGTGATCTACCACCACGAAACGGCGGTCTGGTCACTCCGGATGCACTAATTGTTCTTTGAAGAAATCAAAATAACCCAGCCCAAGAGCTTCGCTCTTGGGCTTTTTCATACTGTTACCGACAGTCTGTACACATTTAGAATTCGTGGTATCGTTGCCGCAGACTGAACTTTGAAAGGATCATTCCATGAACGTCAAACAGTTTGTCGCGCCCACACCAGTAGCGTGGGTCATGAAAGCAACGAGCATCATCAACAAACTCTTCCTCATCAAAGGCCTACCTGTACTGCGGCGTATTCCTGGGTTTCGCCCGATAACTCGTATCGTCGATATCGACTTTCCCGAGACCGAACTGGAGCGCCTCAAAGCCAGCATCAAGCCTGGTGTCGCCACCTTCATCACCCCCAATCACCCTGAATTCTTCACTGATTGGATGATGGATAAATGGCTCCTTGATCAAGCGGCTCCGAAAGCAGCGAGCTGGGCCACACACACCATCGTGAACGGTATGGGTCGCGCCATGCAACGTTTCTGGTTGGCGAATAACCTCATCGCCCAAGTTCCAGGTAGTGCTGGTGGTGGTAAGCAACATTCAGTGGCATGGGCTGCAGCTGGCCACGGTGTCCTCTTGCATCCCGAAGGGAAAGTGGGCTGGCACCGTAACCATATTGGCCATGTCTATCCCGGCGCGGTCGAAATGGCACACGCTGCATTGCGTGCTGAAAACGTGACCGCTGCGTACGTCGTCCCGGTGGTATGGAAGCTAGTCTTCATAAGCGATGTTTCAAGTGGACTCATGCGGGAGTATAAGTACATCTGTCGCCACTTCGGTTTTAAAGCAATACGGCAACCATCGCCGGCCGCCATGGTCTACCATCTGTACTACTTGCTGCTCGCAAGCGATGAAGGCAGTTGTCTCGGTAACCTCACGACTGGTTCATTCTGGCAACGACACACTGAACTCATTCGTCGCCTCGAACAGAACGACCGCCTCGCAGCCAATGTCAACCGAAACTTCTTTCTGAACCGCTGGCGTCGCATCGATACCTACATTGCAAAGTCGTCGGTAATGACGCAAGAAGAAGCCGCGGAGCACTTCAAACGTATCCGTGCTGACTTCTGCACTAAAGGTCTCCGGAATGTCGTTCATAACTATGTGCCGCGTGCCGTTGGTTTGCGGAAGGCATATGTTCGCGTCGGGAAACCGATTATGATACAGCCTCCTTCCGATTCGGCCGATACCCGCGAGCTTGAAGTGTTTCTAAAAACCGGCCGACTTCGTACCAGTTTGCAGGAGCTCCTGAATACCCTCGAGGCAGAGCTGCCCGTACCGACGCTGGCACAGTATCCAAATCCGTTCCATTATGGAGCATAAGAAAAAGGCGTGTCCTATGGGACACGTCTGTTTTAATGAAATGAGTGGCATCTTACCCCATCGTAATTTCTAAACTTTTCTTATCTTCCCCTTCAGGAAGCTTACGCGATTTTCGCACCGAAGTGCTCGAAGCTTGCGATACCAGCGGCGCACCAACGAGGACCGACGCCAAGCCCGATTCAACGAGTTCGGTAACCGGAACACCCAACTGTTCAGACACCAACTTGATTGACTCAATCCGCTGCTTGGCAGCTGCTGCCAAATTCACGACTACCGCACTTTCAGGAGTTGGTGCACACACCGTTATCCGAAAGTCTTCGGTGAGTACACCCCAACTATCGGTTTTCTCGCGAATTTTTTGCTTGATGGTTTCAGCGATCTTTTCAGTTTCTGCCAAGTCACTATGGTCTTCATGTCCGGCGACAATGTCGCGTACGCGACCCATCCCCTCTTCCTTGACCGACAAATCGAGGTCGCTGATATCAAACAACGCCTTGTAGATATCTTCCACCCGAATAAACAAGATACCCGCCACGCGAAAGGTCAAACCTGACTTGAGCGTAATAACCTGTTCATCAAGCGGAATCGGCTGCTGCCGCACATGTCGCTTCACGAGCGATTCAACGTACGGAATGAGAATAATAAACCCAGGTTCCATCACCTTTGGTCGACCATCTTTATGTCGCACTACTTTCCCAAAGCGTAACTTGAGTCCGCGTTCACCTTCTTTCACAAAGCGCATACCTTTGAAGAAGGTGAACAGCGCAAATATAAGAAGACCAACTTGACTGAGGACACTCTCGAAGCCGATTTGCTCCGCAAAGAGCTTAAACATTTCGAAGATTTCCATAGGAAGTCCTTTCTGCACCACAGCGCGGTTCGTTTCTAAACGGAAGCATACGGCTTTTTTACACAAATGCAATAGAAAAAGGCGTGTCCCATGGGACACGCCTGTTTTAGTTTCATTCATTCACATACTTACGCTGCAAGAAGCTTTGCCTTGAGTTCAAGGTACGCGAGCGGGTAGTAGACCAGGAGGAGTTCATCTTCCTCATCGGTCACTTCCGCCAAGTATTCCCAGAAGTCCCAGCCGAAACTCGAGCGACTGAAGTGCGCCCCCGGGACGCTCTGCACGCGCTTATGAACGCCAGCCGCGAACCACTCAAGCTTTTGCTCGAGGTCGTAGATGAAGCGTTCAAGCGGTGTGCCCACGAAGTCGGGATGCAACTGTGCCAAGACACGATCGATTCTCCCTTCTTCAAGAAGCATCGAGCGTTCAAGGGTTCCATTCGCGTACTCCTCAAGGAACCATTCAGGTCCTTTATGAAGTTCGGTCAAAGAACGTACCATCGCGTCGTGGTAGCCGGGAACAAACACACGCTTGTCTCCCTGACGCACCATACGTCCGTAGTCAAACGGGTCAGCCCGATTGCCTTTACCAGCTTTCGTGAGCTCATCCATCGGCGCAATGTCGATACATGCTTCCGGAATCACTTCACGTTTGAAGATAACCAGGTTCATGAACACGGCGAGCTGGTACACTTCACCCTTCACGCAGTCCATCCATGGCGCAAAGTAGCCGCGAAGGTCACCAATCAAGGTACCGTACCCGAAAGCTATCTCGGTCTTGTTGGCGTTACAGATAATCAGTCCGCCTTCTTTCGCGGCGATAGACTTCAGCACCTGGAACCGCATGGCGGCCTGCAGTGTCTTGTGGGCCGCGGTACCTTCTGCAATACCATTGGTCGCTGCGTCAGCATCGACCATGGCATCAATCGGCACGATCCGAAGCGTTCGGTTCATATTTTTCGCACCGATCGCCGCGAGCATTTTCGTCTCGTCAGAGTTGTAGCCTTTGTACGGCATCTGCACCAAGACGAGCTCTTCAACCGAAAGCTGACCACTCTCGATCAAGTGATGAAAGAAAGCAGCCGTCAGCATCGAGTCGATACCACCCGAGAGGCCGAGGATGACCTTCTTGCGGTGGCGCGGTTTGGTCGTCCGGAAGAAGCCGAGTGTCGCGGCCTTGGTGGCCATGAACATCTCTTCAACGTCTTCACGAACAGGCATCGCCACAATCGGCGCATCAGGCGTCAGGACGAAATCGAGCACACCCTCAAAGTACATTGAGGCCAGGAAGACAATGTCGCCCTTGGCATTGTATACCGTCGAGCTGCCGTCAAACGGAATAAAGTTCTTCCCGTTGTTCTGACAACCGGCGCCGTTCACGTAAATGAACGGGATGCCAATCAGCTCAATGATGTCTTTGATCACCTGGTGACGCTTGGCATTCTTCCGCCAGCTCCAGTTAGACATCGAGAGATTGATGATGACCTCAGCGCCGTTTTCTTTGTGCATCCGGGCCGGCTTTTGCACGTAGTCGATGTCCCACATATCCTCACAGAGGATGACGGAGATGTCATACGTGAAGCCGTCGATGCTAATCGAAAACGGCTGCGAGAGCGCATTGAGCGACACCCCCATTTCCATGGCGAGCTTTCGCAGGCAGTAGAAGTGGCGCGCATCGTTGAAGATACGATAGTTCGGCAAAAGCGCCTTGATGGCGTAGGGCAGACCAGCTTTGTTTGAAAGGAGCTCGCCTTTGTGAGCCACCATGCCGGCATTGTACTTGCGGTACGTGCCATCTTCGTTCACCTTCGTCGTATCAACGGCAAGTGTGCCGAAGACAACGACGATGTTGTACGCCCGAAGGGCCTCGACGATGCGCTTGTTGTACGCATCGACGTCAAGCGCAAAGCTCGCGCTCTTCCACTTATCACCAAGGAGATAACCGGGCACCGCCATTTCATGGAAGACGATAACCTGTACCCCACGCTTCCAAGCAGCAATCGATTCATCGATAATCTGCTGGCTGTTGAGGTCGGGTCGCCCCGGCACGCTACGGATTTGTCCGATGGCGTACTTGAGCGGCGGTTTCTTTTTGTATTGATCACGAGTTTGCATAATGTTTCCTTTCGATTTCTTGTGGTTGGTGACGAGCCTTCGGCCCGTCACCTTTATGCATCACCGGGCAAGGTTGCCCGTATGCTCAGCCCAACCCGCCTCACTGTACGCACGAATTACTCGCGCGTTATGTGCAGCATCAGGACCAGTCACTTTTCCACCATTGGGTGCGTCCCCTATTTTTGTGCAAGGACGACCATTGGCGTAGCTAGCCTTGATCACAATGTTGGGAGTACGAAACAGCGGACCGGCGAGACCCTTGATGTCATTGGTCCAACCGCCGCCGATACCAGCCGAGAACGCCCCGTATACAGGCGCAAATTGCGCATGTTCAGCGGGAAACGAATCAGCATCCTGTCCATCAGACGGAAGCACCAGCTGCTTTTTTGGGTCGCCCCCATGCCGCTTGAGCCACGCACGGTAGAGTGGATCGTGCTGCGCGGTAGGCATCGAGTCGATACGAACACCAGCATGATCACGAGCAATCTGCGCCGGTGCATGGTCATAGAACTGCTTCGAGCCGAAGCAGTCTGGCAACAAAATGCGGAGCGGTCGAGGAAACACTTCAGCCCAATCGAGCCAGAGTTTAAACTGCGATTCACGCATCCAGTCATCGGTGTCCATACCGAGATTTGCATAGACCATCGCAGCTTCATGAGCAACCGTACCAATCGGGTTGCTGCTACCACGGTCAAACGAATGCTGCACATCCGATGCGCCAACGCACAAATCGGGGATCATTTCATCGATCACCTCTTGGGCGATATATATCCACGGAATGGACAACGCACGCCGTAGCCCAAAGTTAGCAAACGTCGGACGTCCCGGTGCACGACGGAATTTTTCCGCCGAACACACGACACGCTGATACGCAGCCGCAAACAGGCGACCAATTTCCGCGTGCGTGATTTCATTGGCATCGAGCATGCGCTTGAGGTACCAGTACACGTACGACTCGCTGATGATTGGCATCGCAGCAATTTCCCAGGGCGAGGCGGCGTTTTGCTCACCAAACCACGTCCCGGTAAAACTGAGACGGAACTGACCATCATGAACGCTGAGGTCATAATCAGAGAGCGTTTGTCGTACCAGGAAATCGGAATACGACGGATCGGGGTACATAAACTTCTTTACCCCCGCGTCGTTTACCGTCATGCCTTGGACGAAACTTGCGTGCGCAGGCGTCATCATGAGCGACTTAACGTGATCGAGTTGCTCTCGTAGATAGGACTCGGGAATCACATCCGCGAGCCTAAGTTCGGGACTGCGATTCGTCAGTTCAAAGATAACCGGCGTATTGTGAACACCTTTTGCTCGCGCAAAGTATTGCATGTTGAACTTGTAAACGTCGGTCCGTAGTCGCGACGTGATGTGCGGAGCGTCGTTCGCTCCAGCAAACAACTGCTTCATGGTGAACATGATAGTCTCCTTCTTCGCTTGTATGTGAATTATCAAAGAACCGTCATGAGTTTCTTCCGAAACTCTCATAAGAGTCCGAGGTGTTGCATCACCTCGGACAAGAGTGAGAGCTACTGAACAAAGAACTATTACTGATACAAGCCATATTTTTGGATGTACTGCTGTGCTTCGCGAGACAGGTGCAGCGGACGGGCACCATGCTTAAGTGCCGCCCGGATTGCGGTTGAAGACGCGGGGTGAGTCTCAGCTTCGAGGAAGCACCATGTGCCTGGTACCGCTGTAAACTCATCGATACCAACGCGCGTGGCTGCATAGCGTACCGCTGCTTCCGACGTAATGGCAGCCTGGTAAGCGCCAGCTCGACCGAAGACAGCTACCGGATACCGTTCCATGATTTCCGTCCAGCGATCACCCCACGTATGGAGTGACGCGAGATTATCCGAACCCATGAGCCAGACAGGTTGGAGTTCGGGATATGCACTCGCAAACTGCTCCAGTACTACAGCGGTCGCACTTGAAACACCTTGTTGGTGCAACACCACTTCAAACTCGCTCACCTTGAGACGCGAACCGAGAAGTCCCGAACCGCGTGCTGCAATGTGTGCTAGATGGAGTCGATGCGCAACTGGTTCCAAACGCTGTGCGGTTTTCGCGGTACTCTGCGGCGTAACCATGAGCCACGCTTCATCGAGCGACAGCGCATCGAGCGCCCGCCTCAAGACTGCTACGTGACCAGGGTGCGCCGGATCAACCGACGCACCAAGGATTCCAACCGTTCGCTTCTGCATGGATATCCTCCTCACCAAAGCTTGCCATTCTGTTCATACCAGGCAATCGTGGCAATCGCATGGAACTCGTGCGGATGGAAGAAGTCACTAAGACGCAACTGCCATCCTTCAGGATTTTCAATCGTCACGAAGCGCTCAGGCTTACGACGGTCAATCGGCGACGACCAGCGGACAACATACGGAAGTAGTGGCCCACTACGTTCGCTCTTGCCACCGTCTTCGATACCAGGCGGCAACGCTTTGAACTGATTCCATTCAGCTGTGCTTTGGGCGCGTAAGGCATACATGTTCGCCACATGGACTTCGTTCAAGTCGTCGATTCGTGCATGAATCTGACATACCGATTGAGCCCGCTCGAGGAATGCATCCTTAGAGATGACGGTTTCAAAGCCGCCATTTTCTTCACACGCTTCGCCAAACGCTTCGTCGGCAGTCTGAATGACGGTACCAATCGGCATGGCCAAGAGTGCGTCGCACTTCACGAACCCACCACCGGTAATACCGAAACCTTCGCCGACGATTTTCGCCCGCATCGAGAGCAAGACTTCAAGCCCGGCTTCAATACGACGACAGACGATGACACCGGCACCCGAGGCAGCCATTTTCCATTGCTGCTGGTTCTTCGGCTTCGGTTCCGCGACAACATTATGCGACATGATACTTCCTTTCATTTTGTGAGAGAGCAAGAACAGAATTCGGCCAAAAATACAACATATTTTGGCTTTTGTCCATGCTTACCTCCGGTTTCAAAGATCGACCACGTTACTTTGTGTGGTTCTTACACTATCCTATACCCGTCTCTACTTGGTGTCAAGTGTACACAATGCACAGCTGCGTTTTCGTTATCCAGCCACTAAAAAAGGCAGAAGCTTTGCTCCTGCCTTACCCCTTCAATGGAAAACCCTTCTTCCGCAGCGCGCGAAGATGTTGTGGAAGCCCAAATGTCGCCAGTAGTAACGGCACATCGTCTTTTCGCACCACAATCGACTCACCCGGACGAACTGGTTCATCAGGAACATACTTTTGTCCGTCTGCTTTCAGTTGTACTGTTACATCCGCGTATTTACCATCGAGAAACTCAATCATTACTTCCCCATCATCGCTCAGCTGGGGAATTGTAAACGCGCGGAAGGCAGGATTCGGAGAAGCCATCGGCGTAAGTGCAACGTCGCGTGACGTCGGAAACATAGGTGGTCCAGCAAACGTAAAGTTTTCAGCATTTGAGCCGGTTGGTGTCGCCACCATAAACCCACGCGCCTCAATACGTTCCCAGAATACCTCACCGTCAATGGTCACTCGGTACGCCATCGGGTCTTCCTGATGACTTAGGAAAACCTCGTTAGCAATCGGACCAT
>JACCDU010443723.1_pt1 | contig 13601 bp, 14 predicted proteins | sample 7446081 | NCBI WGS metagenome assembly JACCDU01 (sample SAMN15323447, study PRJNA562643) | freshwater metagenome | isolation source: river surface water | place: USA:Blue River Watershed | collected 2017-08-17 | reverse complement strand
TTAAGACCCCACCAGATACCAGTAATGTAAACATGTGAACCTGTATACTGAGCAAAGTGTCCGTCAGATTCTGAAGAATCGCCAGCACCAGCAACATATACTTGAGTGGGAGTGGTCAACCAAGTGCTTAGACTTAGGTCAAGAGTTTCACCAGCAGACTCCATTGTATAGAACTTAACAACGGCTTCCGTCTCTGTATTTTTAAGAATATGAATTTTAGACATCTATTAAATCCCCGCAGGTTTAGTATATTTCTTATGAGACATACGTGCACGTTCAACTTGTTTAACTCTAGAAACCATACGAGTGGCTAAACGATCCACAATCTTACGACGTTGTTGAATGAAACGTTCAACACGTTCTTTCTCACCAACGGAAATCTTAGAAGCATTCTGACCTCTTAGAAGACGTTTCTTAAGAGCAGAAACAGCCATACGACGAGCACGCTTATTTGCTACAGCAGGTGTTGACAGTTGACGAAGGGCAACCTTCTCTCTACGTTGACGTTTAGTTTGGCTACGACGCATACGAGCTTTTGCACGGATACGTTCAACTCTAGACAGAACTTCCATTAGAGCTTCTTCAGTGACAGAGTCTACGGCTTCGATTTCTTCGCCAGTATCTTCGTCGATGATTGCTAGTTCTTCATCATCATATGCTTCTAAGAACTCATCGGAATCTTCAGTCAAAGCGTCAAGGTCAGCTTCAACTTGTTTGATCAGTTCTTCTTCCTCGATACCAAATTCTTCTTTGAAGTTCTCAAACTTCTCTTCGTGAGGTTCTTGACCAGCTGTATGAACCTTATCAACGTTGACAGTTTTGGCTTTTGGTTTTACTGCTTCATCAACTTGAGCTTCAGTTAGCTTAGAGTCTTTAGCTTGGTCTTTGAAACGCTTTAATTGAGCAGTACGAGTAGCTTGTTGTTCGTCAGTTTCCTCGCTGAAGTGAGCAACAGCGTGGGCTTCTTTACCTTTAGCTTTTAGAGTTCTAACAGCAGCATGCGCTTGGTGACCGTTAGAGAACTTCTTCCATGGCTTACCACCGATATGAACAGTGTGCGGACGATCCATAGTAGAACGTGGCTTGTGACGTTCATTACCCCATCCTTCGTCATTGGCTCCACCATCAGCATGGTAAGCACGGGATTGGTGGTGACCCATACCAGATACGCTAGACTTGTAATCGCGAGTATATGCATCATCACGACCTTCAGCGACTGGCTTCTTTGGTTCTTCTTTCTTTGGGTTTAGAAGTTCTTGAGCACGTTGGCGAGAAGCAGCAGACTTAGCTTGTTCACGTTCAAAGGCACGCTGTAACTTAACTGCTGCGCTCATACGTGCTTCATCAACGCTCTCTTCGCCAAGATGGTATTTAACTTTACGATGACGAAGACCATGCCCGTCGCCCATATGAACGTTACCAACTAGACCGTCGTGAACTTTATCAGCGATCTCAGTTTCGTCTTTGTTCATTTGACCAGTAGACTTACGGAAGTCACTCAGGCTCATGATAGACTTAGCGATGTTATACTTCTTAGACTTATCAACAACTGGAGAATCTTTACAAGCATTACATTCTTCTGGGATGTTCTTAAGATTCTGACGTTCACGTTCTTGTTGCTTCGCTAAGTCTTCTTTTTCTTTAGCGTGATCAAGAGCAAGTTTCATCTTCTCTGTATCAGCCTGAGCCTTCTTAGCTTCTTTATTAGCAGAGCCAGCCAATCCAGTAGCGTGAGTAGAGTCAGCTTCTTGTAATAGTTTTTCGTCTAACATAAATTCTCTTTCGGTTAGTTGTACGTCTTGAATCCATTTACTTACTTTTAAACCAGCCTCATTCTGTAATAGCAAATGATTTGAGCCACGTTTGATAATCTTATATACTGTATTATCGCTTTCAACGATATCACCTTCGTTAAAAATCTCACCACGGAAATACTGTTCACGCAGGTCGTCTTTAACAAGGTTAATTTGTTCTTTGATTGGTTCTAATTCTAAACCAATTCTAATATCATTCATTAGACGCTTACCGTCTAAATCTCTAACAGTTGTTGGTAAACCATTCTTGAAACTATGGTATTCACCTTTGGCAGCAGCTTTGATTAATTTATCATCGGAGTCTGGGTCAGTTTGACCAGCTTTTACAATCTCAGTCTCAAACTTACCACGTTTTAAAAGTTTAGTGTATGCGTTTACGCTATCTGCCGATGTAACCATAACAACGTTCTTATATTTGTTCAGAGAACCGATACAGTCAACGTCGTCTTTAGCTGCGACAAATTTTGTATTTGGAAACATCAATTCCAAATACTGAATCTTTTTACTAATTTCTAAGGGATTTTTCTTACCTGAAGTGGCAGATACAAAAACAATATGATCAGCTTTGCGCTGCTTTGCTAGCTTTCGTACTACCTTGATTAACAGTTCGTGCCCAGTGTTAGGTGGGTTAAACTGACCGTATGTAACAACGACGGTCTTGGATGGTAGTTCGCTTAGTAGGTCTTTGTATTTCTTCATTTAATCCATCAGTATAATTAGTAACAGTATTATTTAGCGTTTTTCACTCGTGCCCCATACCTTTTCTAAGGTCATGGAATAAAGCAGATTTATCCTTGGTAGACATAGTATTTGGTAAACCAGAGTGAAACTCTTTCTCGTTACCAGCTGCAGCGTGTTCTCTCATCTTAGAGGCAGACATACCTTCAGCACCTTCAGCGTCTGGGTCGCGATGACCTGCAGAATGAATAGTGATAGACTTGAAGTTATAATAACCGTGCTTTCCTTCTTTTCCATTATATGTGCTCAGTAGTTTCTTGTATTCTTCTTCACGATCAGAACCAGCCACAACGTGTAGGTGGCGAGCACCTGCATCATACATAGCAGAAGCATGGTGCATAATAGTTGGCTTCTCTTTAGAAGCACCTACAACGTTTGTATTTGGGAATGCTTTCTGAGCATGCTTAACTTTAGTGGCAACGTCTAGTGGATTTTTCTTAGCGTCTTGGCTATGGGAAAGAACAACAGCGTGAATAGCATCGTGCTTGTTGGCGATCTCATGAACCTTATTAACCAACTTTTCATGACCGATAGTTGGCGGATTCATGCGACCAAATGCCATGACACCATGGCGTTGGTTAGCTTGTTCCTTAAGGAAACCAAAGAAGTCTAACATTAGCAATTCCACTTTCTAAGAGCCAAGGCTTTACGAGTAGGTTCGCCATTTGGCTTCTTCATTGGACCATCTACACCAGACATACGAGCGCAGAAAGACTTACGACGATTAGCAGCTTTACTACCAGCTTTTAGTTTAGAAGGTGGAGTTGTCACAGGTGCTTTCAGATTACTACCATGCTCACGATTGTAAGCGTCGCGACCTTTTTGTGTTAGACCACCTGTCGCAGACTTGTGTCCTTTAGCGTCCGCAGTAGCAGCTTCATCAAGTTCGTTTTCTTCTTTAACTGGAACGCAGTTAGGAACTTTCTTACCGTTCTTTTCTTTCATACCGATGGCTTCATAGCCAGTCCAGCATGGATCTTTTTTCTTTTCTTCTAGATAGTCTTTGAATGAAATCATTTGCGCACCTTTAGTAAGTTTTGACGAGCGAACTCTGCTCGGTTTACAAGTTTAGTTGGCTCACCCTTGTGGTTAACAACGTAACCTTCTGGTTTAGATTGTTCACCATTAATATGGTAGTCGTAACCACCTTTAGAAGATTCAAGCGAACTAACCAATGTATTCTTTGCAGCTTGTAGATGACTATGCATCTTAAACGCTGCGTCATAATGTTCTTTGTGGGAATCAATATGAGCCAGTTGCCCTTCACCCTCGCCGATCTTCATAGCTTTAGACTTTTCAGTCTTAACAGCATCAGCTTGTTTCTGGTATTTACCCATAACGTGCTTCTTGAAGTCTTCTGTATTTGGCTTGGAACCATCACGGACAGTTTGGTTGATATATGTTGCTAGGTGACCAGCATCTCCGCCATGACGACCGATATGGTTATACATATCTGGGTTTTTCATATGTACATCACGAGCTGCGTGCATATGTTCTTCGAACTTACGCTGGGCTTCTGGTGAATAGTTTACCTTCTTTGTATCAAAGTTAGCAGTGTGAATATGAACGTCTGGGTGTTCTTTAAAGTCTTTATCATCAACGTTTGGTGTAGCTTTCATACTATCAAGGTTCTTACCTTCGTATTTCGTATGAACAACAACGCCAACTTTAGAACGCTTAACCTTTTCTGCTTCTTTACCATGAGCAGTATAAGTGATTGTATTTGGTGTAAAAGAAACTGAACCATTAGGATGCACCTGATGGTCTTCAGAAGTATGCATTAGGTCACCTTGGTAAACACCCTTCTTTGGTGCAACCTTTGGAAGATGAGCAAGAGCGTCTTTTAGCTTAGAAGATAGACCAGGAGCATGCCCGTGGTTTCTGTCGATATCTTCTGGTGTATAGTTAATCTTTGGATTTTTATTGAAGGCTGATTTAGATGCAACGAAGAACTTATTAGTTTCTGGGTGCTTACCAAATACGATAGAAGGTGAACCGTCAAACTTCTCAGTTAGGTCATTACTAACATGTCCAGACTTCATATGTTCGTGGGCTTGTTTTAATGCACCTTCAGCGTGTTCAAAACCCTCTTTACCGTGTAGGAAAGGTCTATCTTCAGCGTGATGAATGTGCTTTAACTTAGCACCTTCGGCTTCTTCTTTGAGGAAATCTTTAAAGTATAGCATATCTCTTATTTAGGCTGCAACCAATCCCACTAGCTGGGTCATTAACTTACCCTTTTCTATATAATGACGGATATAATTGTTCTTTGACTCCGTTTTCATACGAATTGTAATCAAGATAGAACCAGTTTTAGAGTCCTGGATTCTAACTTCTGGTTTGGACTTGTCAGAAACGAACACAGCTTTTAGAGTGTTATTGGTCAATCTCAAGGCTTCTTTTAGGTTATTGAACTTGTAGACCATAGCTTCTTTATTAGACAGAGAAACCATATCCACGCTTGCATCGTTTCTAGTGCCATAGAACATAATACCGTCAGCTAGACTATCATATAGAGCGTCTGAGTTTGACGTCATCTTTCTGTTGAACTCATCAGCCATACCTTTATAAACAATGGTATTTGCTTGTATGATTCCATCTGACTTTAGTGTATCATAATACTTCTTCTCTAGCGCAGAAGAAACTTTTAGGTCTACTAAAGTATTCCATAAGTCTTGTTGTTTATCAAGACCACCACCACCAACTTGACCGAACTGTTTGGCACCAGCTGCTTTTAGGGATACGTTAATATCAACTCTCTTATTATCAATCTCAACATATACGTCAACTTTTGTGTCTGTTTGCGCAACTGTACCGATAGCTTTTACTTCAATTCTATTATATAAACTGTTTTCATAAACCATTTTAGCATTCGCTGAAACAGTCGTTGAGTTTGCATACTTGACGCTTGATGTGATAATACCCTTTAGATTTCTAACGTGACGAGGGTTCTTCAACGCTTTAATGTTGATCAATGCTGAATTAACTTCCCACCAAACATCATCAACAACCTTTGGTTCTTTGTTCGGCGACTTCATTGGTCCAAGAACCTGTTTTGTATCTGTATCATTTAGACGTTTGATCATATCAACAACGTCAGTATCAATTACAGGTTGGTTCTTGTTTAAGAAACGACAAACAATAGCTGCTGAGAAAATAATCTCAGCCATATCTCCACGGTTGGCTTTACCACCGAAGTCTTCCGTTTTCATAATATCGCTAAGAGGAACAAGGTTAGTTACTTTGTTATTTCTCTCGTATGATAATTGAATCTGTTTAAACGAAACAGAACCTGTTCTGATAATGTTAGCGATATCAGATGACTCTGAAATATCAGATGCGTTCTTAGTAACCAGTCTGCCAGTGCGTGGGTCTGGATATGTAATCTTGTTGAATGGTTGTTGCTTACCATCCACAGTCGTGAATGGAGATCTATTACCTTGAATTAGTTTCTCAAGTAGAGCAACGATACGTGTTTCACCGTGTCTACCTTTAAAATCTTTAATTGTCAAACCAGCCATTAAGTATCCTCTAAACCTTTACTGACTATTTAGTTTATACTTTCTATCCCATTTCATAACTTGTTGGAACAGTTTATGGATTGCTTTATTATTACGGCTGTCGTAATTGAAAGTTTTGAGGATGTATTTAAGAGTGCTGGATGGGCAACGTTCTCTTAATTTAGGCATAGATAAGAACTTAGAAACTTCTATGTTGGGGTGGTTAGTTCTTATGTCGAGATAAACACAATTAGCATAGGCTTGTATCTCGTCGAACTCTGATAGATATTTTCTCTCTGCGTCTTTGAGAGAATGACCAACCTTTTTGTGGGGTAGGATATAATTACTGGACTCATCATAGCGTCTATCATACTGCATAAAATGAATCATCTCGTGCATCAAAGTTTGAATAACACGGTACTTGAATTTGTTCCAAGTCTTTTCTGTGAACTTATGTTTATCAAAGTCAACACAGTAAACTTGGATGCAACACTGTCGTTCGTCTGGGGCATACTCACCGCCAACGGCAGCATACTTTGACCAAGTTTTCTTTGGTGGTTGTCTAAACTCTACTTTAGTTCTCCACTTCTTAAAGTAGTTGGAGAGACCGACTGAGTCATTTTCATACTCGTCTAGGTCTCTCCATATTTTTGATGGTATGAGTTTAGCTCTAAATGGACGCTCGTAAAAGTTGAGCATCTCCATCCAGTCGTAGTTTATCGTTTCTAGGAACTTCATATAGACCCCTAGAAAGTTCTAATCTCACTTAAACTGACCTTCCAAAAAGGTTAGAACTTTCGCTTGCTCCTCTAAGTTAGTATTTGCAAACTCAGTGATATACGGCATCAAATCAAAGTTAGATAATAGATTATTATATTTAGTTTCTCGCCCACGTAGGAACTGCTCAGACTGCTCTGAACCACGGTCTTTGTAGCGTTGCTCTAAGATATTCTTTGGTGCATTCAGGAATACAACCTGCAGGTCGGTGTCAGGTAGACCCATAGCGAACTCAAGGAAAGACTGGTTGAAGATTCGGTCACCCTCGAATAGCACGTTACAGTTATGGGAAGCGATCCACTCCTGCATAGCTGGTTGGACTGCCATAGAAAGACGGTCAGTTCCAGCGAACACTTCACCCTCGTCATACTTACCGAGGATGTATAGATCTAATTCAGCACAATACATCGCTGAAACTAGTTTAGCTGGTTCAACTGGCTGGAAGTTCTTCCCTTCCATAAACTTACGAAACAGAGTAGTCTTACCAGTTCCTGGACTACCACCAACAGCAATTAGCTTTCTAGTTTTCATCGGGTTAGTTACCTTTTCAATTTTAATGGCATCGGCGATACCAACATTGTCTTTAAACATTATTTGATTCCTAAAATACCTTTTAGTTCTTCTTCGCTGAATACCCAAACACGACCAATAAAATGATGTACATCCGTATCCTTATCGTGCTTCTTAGTGTAAGAAACCTTAGTTGCGATATCACGTGCTAAGTTCTTTGCGATATTCTCTTTAATCTCTTTTGCGTAATCAGGGGCAACCTCTTGTAGCTTCAATAGCTCTTGAGCAGTAACCTTATGATCAACCGCAAAGCGATTCATGGCATATTGATCCAACGGATCCTCGGGTAAGGTTATTGCGTTGGAAACAGCCGTGGTATATGAGTTTCCGATAGCACTAATTGGAGCCAGTCCATTAGGTGTTACAATAGAATATCCATCATTACCAAGCGTCATGCTTCCAATAGTCATTGTACTAATATCTAAATCATCTGGGTTCATGTAAACATCTCCAATCCCATTAAGGGTTTTTCTTCATCATCAAACATCCACTCTAAGTTATCTATTTTACCTGAGTTTATGAAATAAGTAAAGTTTTCTTTGTTAATTCCATTCTTGTGGTCTAAACGCAAGTCAATAGTTTCCTCACGTGCTTGCCATAAAACATTCCAATCAATACCATACCAACCATCAGATTCGCATTGCATAATCTCTTCGGCTTGTCGATCAAGGTAATATCCAAGATAGCGACCGTGCTTTGCTCTAAAGATTTTCTTGAAAGAGCAAAGGCAGGTCTCCATAGTAAAGAAGTCTATTTGCCCACTGAGTTCTGGAAATCTCGCTTCCGTCTCGCAAAGAATGTCGTGCGCTTGTGACTCCAAGTTAGAATAATCCCCTCCAGTAAGTTTTCGATCGTAATCGTCATCCCTGCCGAGGGCAAGAAGTAAGCCATTACGATGAGAACGAGAGCCATCATAATCATCAAGCATGAGGCTAGTAGGAGTGATATGGACACCAGCAGTGTGCTTAAGATGCTGAAGATAAAACCAAGTGGAATAACGACCAAACTTGTGCAGGCTAGACTTAACGACTTCCCAGATATTATTAAAGCTCTCTTCATCATTTGATCCATAGTAACTCTCCAAAACCTCTCGTTGTGTTTTATTGCCAATGAACTTTTGGTAAGAAGCGAACATGGTTGGCAAATGACCTTTGTTCCACTTTGTATCAGTTTGGTATCTTAGACGTTTGTAGTTAGATGTATTCCACTGCTCCATACGATCTACAGTTGCTAGTTCGTAGTCTGGGAACTCGTTCATAAGAACCCAAGCAGTTGGTAGATAGTATGTGTTACCATACAACCAACACAACCATAAACGTTGCTCGTCATTATGTTCATAACGCATGTTCAAATACTTGGTTGCCCAAACCGCTGGATCGCAGTCGTCGTATTTTAATGACCAAGCATACCAACGAATGAACGCTTCACGTCTATTTTGTTTTAAACGGTAGTCCATTTTTTAAGTGCTTTATGAATTAATAATATAACATTACGATGAGCGTCAGTGCCCTCAGCGAAGGCTGGGTCAGGTATCTTATTTACACCAATGATATGATTCGAAAGTTTCTCAGCTTTATCCATTTGACCAAACTGTTCGATGAAACGTCTTTCATTAGCATCATCCATATAAAAAATCTTATCTGCCCAATCAACTAACTCTTTTGTAATCACAGTGGAGCGAATTCCTTCGGTCTTATATCCAGAGTCATTTAATACGTCGCGCATTTTCTTTGCTGTGATTTTACCATCGGTTGTTTTAAGACCACAAGATTTAACTTCCCATTCTGGGTAGTCTTGCTTGGCGATAATCTCAGCTGCAGCAGAACGGTTCACGTTACCATGACAGACGAATAATACTTTCATCCGAAGAATCCTTCTTCGTTTTGTTCACGGGTTAGTTCAAGAATAACATCATAAACTTCTTTTGAAGTAGTTGATAGGTCATCAATCGCCACATAACGACGAAGTTCATCTAGTCTATCTTTTACAACCTTACGGGAGTTCTTATCAAAGTTAGTGTATTGATACACTTGTTCAGTTTCAAACTCGTATGGCTCAAACTGAGGGAATGCGTATTTGTTATGTTCAAGTAAAGTGGCAGGTGGTAAGTCGTCGTGGTTCAAAGCCAAGTCTAAGAAGTCACGGCACCAGTTAATAGCTGAGCGCATTTCGTTGGCTTTTAATGTTCCTGGGAAATGACGGAACTCAATGGTGTTAGTTTCTTCGAACAACTGACGAAGGTTGATGCCAGCACGTGGACACTGGAACCATGCAGGGTTTCCTTTAGCGTCTTTATGAGCATGCTCGTGCCAGAACTCTTCAGTGGTCTTAGCAGCCAGCATAGCTTCAACACGCTTGAATGGTAACTTATGTTGATGAGAAGTTAGACGACGGTCGTATCGTTTCTTTGCCCAAGCATACTCAAGAGGTGGTAAAGTATTACGGTCAGGGACAGGAATGTTCTCTACGATAGCAAACGCTTGCTCTTGAAATGTATGGATGTAGGTTAGCAACTTCTTCAGTGCCTTCAGGTCGTCTTTAAGACCTGGGACTCGAATATGAATATGCAAGTTGCTACGATAGTTTACGATTGGTGCTGGACCATTGTCACGGAGGAACTTGTTAATCTTTGCGATATGTTCAACCTGTTCGTCTGGTGTTGAAGTTGGTCGAGTATTAATCTCTCCGCCAAACTCATACAGTTTACCTTGCGGGTCGTTGGCAATACCAGTTGACGATACGCATGTATTGTCAAGAGAGTTCCACTTTGCTCCGTCGGGTAGATCTTTGATTTTGCGATCGCAATTACCATATTCTAACTCAACACCGTATGTCCATTTTTTAATATCAAATGTCACTTAAAAACCCCTTTGGATATTTCTCTTGCGCTTGTTTGATAATGCGCAGATGTTCATTAATAAAATGTTCTTTGTTATATGTATCAAGAACTTTTCTTGACAACTCTTGACGTTCTTCAAACGTCCAGCAGCAAGCGTCGCTAACGTGCTTAGCAATTTGTTCGGGCATTGGTGTCAGTGCACTTCTATCAGCAAGATATAATGCCTCGTGCGGGATATGTTCCATCTCAGCCACAACCTTATTTCCTGGAACAATATACGGAACACCGAACATTGCATATTCAAGGCAAACGATACCTGTGGATTCGTTACCCATACCAAGACCAAACCTTGCTTCAGCCATAGCATCTAGAATTTCTTGACGAGGTGCGTCAATATGAAACTCAAGTAGAGGTGACTTCTGTAATGCCTCTAGTTCTTTGGCTGGAATCTCTTGACCACCAAACTTAATGAAACACTTTACAGGGTAAGTTGAACCACTCTTCAAATAATTTTTAAGAGCAACGTGCGGTGCTTTACCACCATCCCAACGACCAACGAATATACCATACTCGCCAGCAGGTTTAATTACGCTCGGTGCTTCATCAATATAATGTATAGAGATTGTATCGTGAAAGTAATTGTTGAAGTGTTTAGCTTGCCAGTTAGAAACGCCAACCCAATATGCTTTCTTCTTTTCAAACTTCTCAGGAGTATCTGGACCAAGAGGTGCAGAAGACTTATGATAGTGCTCAAAGATAATTCCAGTTGGGTAGTCCTGCCAAATAGAACTCATATGCTTACATGAAGAGTCGAGAACAACATCAGGTTGAACCTGCTTAATAATCTTAACGATCTCTTCAGCAACCTTCTTAGTCTGCTTAACTTTATCTGACTTCTCTTCAAGAGATAAATCAAACCAACCGTCTAAAATGAATTGGTTTTGAAATTGTTTATCGCTCCCTTTGGCTGTAATATAAAATGTTTCCGCAACCTCAGACAATAAAGTCATTTGGTTGCGGGTAAACTTTTGAGCACCATTAGCAATAACACCAGCCTTAGAAGGCTGATACAAATTGTCAATAATCAATATTCTCATGTTGTAGGTCTTTACTTTCAATATCAGTCTTTTCAACCATCATAGTAACTTGATCATCAAACGTCAAGTATGTATTCAAAGGTGTTTCCATAGTTGGAAGTTCAATTCCAGCTCTCTTTGGAATATCCCTCGTAGAAGTAATTATAACTCCGTTTGGAATAAAAGTCAAGTAATTTGGTCGCTTGCCATTCCTAAAGACCTTCAGGGTTTTATTGGAAGATAATACGCAAACTGATAAAGAAGCATCCTGCCATCTTTCTAATGGCGATACATTACCTTCTATTGTATGAAGTAATAACTCTGTATCGTTTTTAGTTTCACACTTGTAACCATATAACTCTTCCCAGTTCTCTGGTAGTTCTTGGGTTATAACTCCATTATGAACTACTGAAAGATTGCTATTAGCAATTGGCTGATTATACTCAAGGTCACTAGTGCTGTAACGACAGTGCCCCACAAGGTAAAGATTTCCATCCTCATTAACATATTCTGAAAACTTAAAAGGAAATTGATCGGCAGGCACAGGGAGTTTTTCAGTGAACACTTGATTGTTCTTAACATAAGATATTCCCGTAGCATGCATTCCACGAATCTTAGACTCGTGGAAGACACGTTTCAAAATTTGAAAGTCGTTAGCGGTCGGTTGTTTAACCACCGCACCAATGATTGCACACATTAGGCAAAGAACTCGTCAAGTGAAGATGCGTTAGCTTCTGGGTGCATCTTAATTGTTTCAGCTTCACCAACTTCTTTCTTACAGAAGTCGTACCATTCTTTACTTTCCCACATTCCTGGATACACACCGTTGAAGCGTGGACGATAGTGAGGGTTGTTCACATCGTTCTTGCAGTGGTCAACATACTTACGACGAGCATTTTCATACTCCATAGAACCAAGCGTCAACATACCTTCGTGGAAGAACGCAATGATAGAGATACGTTCAGCCGTAGGATCTTCTAAAATAAGTTCAGTATTGCCGTGGAGACCAGCCATATTATTAACGAACAATAAATCACCTGGACGAATGTCAACAGCATAACCAATTTCAGGGAAAACAAGGTAAGCACCTTTGTAAGAGTCAGAGTTACTGAACACACAGATATTAGCGAAGCCATCATCCATGTTAGCTGGATCATAGTGAGCAGCTGTACGGAAGTTACGGTTCACGGTGATAGTTGAGAATGGAGTATCAGGAACTAGGAAGCGTGGGTCGATCTTATCAGCTGCAGCTTTCTGGTTACCATAACGCCATGGTAGCAATTCAGCGAATGCCTTAGACAGATGCTGAAGGTATGGGTAAGACTTCTTGAACTTATCGAAGTGCTTCTCAGTATAAGAAGTTGCACGACCATAAGGGATACGTGGATAACGATCGTACCAACCAGCAATACCAGAGTTCACTGGGTTTGCGTAAGTAGTCTTAGAGATTAGGTTATCTTCAACCCAAGCTGCATCAGTAGACGCTTCAGCTGCGGGTTTACGACGAGTTGTTTCAACCCAATCATCAAAGTGGAATCCAGCTTCATCAATAGAATCACGTAGCCAAACTTGAGCACGATTAGATGCTTGGTCACGATTAGCACCGTATTTGTTTTGGATTTCTTCGATAGGATCTTCACCCAGCAAGTTACCAGCACCCTTCTTGAAGGCTTCAATAATATCCCACTGGTAAGCAGTAACCCAGTCGCGACCTTGTAGCTTCTCACCACGTGGACCAGCAGCAGTACCACGGTTCTGAGTTTCTTGCGCTGCATCACGAAGACCTTCGTATGCTGACTTAGTCATTTCATCGGAGAAGTAGTTCTTACGGAACTTGAATACGATATTCTTTTCGTTCAGGGCAGTCTTACAACCACCGCACTCTTTGTTGCAATCTGTATCGCTTAAATCAGTCGCACATGCAGGTGGTAAGTACAAGTCCATATCAGACTGTACCAGAGTATGGTAATGGCGTTCATCAAGCCAAGTACCAACTAAGTCTGGACGAGGCACAACTTCAGGTGCTTCAAGCACAACCACTTTCACATTTCTTCCAGCATCAATACTCATTTCGTTTCTCCTTAAAACTTAAATCCGCTAAAATCTTCAGCTTGCATTCTTGAACCAAAACCACTCTTATCAAATAATGGTTTGTCGTTTTTATCATGTCCAGAATCAGCCAAACCTTCTTGGGCAGATGCTTCAACATCATATAATTTCATTTTACTTCTATCAATACCAACCACGAATCGTTTATAGTAATTCGGGTCATTATATCGGTTCTTCA
>JACCDU010264503.1_pt1 | contig 13601 bp, 14 predicted proteins | sample 7446081 | NCBI WGS metagenome assembly JACCDU01 (sample SAMN15323447, study PRJNA562643) | freshwater metagenome | isolation source: river surface water | place: USA:Blue River Watershed | collected 2017-08-17 | reverse complement strand
GTTCTGCAATAACGAGGGATGTCATGTTCGTATTTCCTGCGTATTCGTTGAGATGACGGGCTTAGATAACTTTTGCCACGTTCTTGAGCTTGTCCACCAAAGTGGCGACGTCTGGCACTTTGATGCCGGCGCTGCGCTTGGCAGGCTCCATCACTTTGAGGGTTTTGATACGGGGGGCCACGTCCACGCCGAGGTCTTCAGGCTTGAACACATCGAGTTGCTTCTTCTTAGCCTTCATGATGTTGGGCAAAGTCACATAGCGTGGCTCGTTCAAACGCAAGTCGGTCGTGATGACAGCAGGCATGCTGATGGAAATGGTTTCCAAACCACCGTCCACTTCGCGGGTCACGCTGGCTTTGCCATCGGCCACTTCGACCTTGGAGGCGAAGGTGGCTTGCGGCAGGTCAGCCAAGGCGGCCAGCATCTGGCCGGTCTGGTTGCAGTCGTCGTCGATGGCCTGCTTGCCCAGGATCACCAGGCCAGGCTGTTCCTTGTCGACCAAGGCCTTGAGCAGCTTGGCCACGGCCAGCGGCTGCAGTTCTTCAGCGGTTTCGACCAGGATGGCGCGGTCGGCGCCGATGGCCATGGCGGTGCGCAGGGTTTCCTGGCACTGGGCCACGCCGCAGGAGACGGCGATGACTTCGGTGACGGCACCCTTTTCTTTCAGGCGCACGGCCTCTTCCACAGCGATCTCGTCAAACGGGTTCATGCTCATTTTGACGTTGGCGATGTCTACACCCGTGTTGTCCGACTTGACTCGGACCTTCACGTTGTAGTCCACCACGCGTTTGACGGCTACCAGGACTTTCATTTGTATGCTTTCGTTGAATTGGAGTTAGTTAGAAAGACGATCGTCGCCTTTCTATTGAACTGATGAAGACTGTGAATTCAGCCCGCCCTGAAAGGAGCTAGCTATCTCGATGCTGACTAGCGAGCCATTCGCGAAGGTCTCTCTTTAAAACTTTTCCCATCGGATTCTTCGGTAAAGCATCAATGAAAAACCATTGTCGAGGCACTTCATAATCCGCAAGCAATTCAGCGCAATGCTGAGCCATTTCAGACGGTTCGACTCTTTTGCCTGGCTTAGTAACGATGACGGCAGCGATGTCTTCGCCTAGGCGAGAATGCGGCACCGCTACGGCCGCCGCCTCAAGAACTTCGGGAATTCGATAAAGAACGGCCTCCACAGCAGCGGATGAAATCTTGAGTCCGCCACGGTTGATAACGTCTTTGCTTCGGTCAACAAAGCGGAGCAGGCCAGCAGAGTCTTGAACCACGACATCACCCGTGTGCAGCCAACCGTCTTTGAACGCCTTTGCAGTTTCTTGCGGATTGTCGAAGTAGCCAACCGCCATGCTAGGACCTCGGAAACACAACTCTCCCTGCTCACCTGGCGAAACTAGGTCACCACTCTCATCCACGACTTTCAATTGGCAATTTGGCATCGGAGCCCCAATCAAGCCAGCCTTCTCCGGTAACCAATTGGGAGAAAGCCACGCGCCAGCGGGGCCACTCTCCGTCATCCCCCATATCTGCACTTGGTCTAACCATGGCCATGTACTGGAGATTCGTCCGATTGTTGGAGTGGGCATTGCTGCCCCACCGTATGCAATACGACGCACGTTCTTTAGACCATACGGCTGACGCTCATACTCATCTAGCATGAACTGAATTACAGAAGGCACGCCGTGATAGACAGTTGTTCTCTCGTTTTCGATCAGGCGTAACCTGGCGTCATTTTCAGATCGATGCTCCAACACAAATCCAGCGCCATGAACCCAGGAGGACATGCAACCAAGATTTAGGCAGGAGCTAGTAAAAAATGGGAATGCACCCTGATACAGATCTTGATCGTTGAGTCCAACTGCTTCCCCAACAGCAAACCCCGCTCCGATCATGCTCTGATGGGTATGCATGACCGCTTTTGAACGCAGCGTGGTTCCAGAGGTAAAGAGCAAGCACGCCAGTTGTTGGGGGTCAATGTGATACTGGCTGCTCACTTCCGTGTAGAAATCCACTGGATCAGGCCACAACACACTGCCCTCATCGGGATCGTCAAGAATCGCAAACCGGCACGGCACCACGGCACGCAACCCTTTCAAACGTGCCCGAGAAGTTACTGTTAGGTTCGGGCGAACAAGCTCAAATGCGTGCTTAATTTCCTCCGATGAACTGCGCGTATTCATCGGCACAACGACAGCCCCAATGGCGAAACAACCCAACGCCGTAAGAACGGCCTCTCGTCCAGCATCGTTGTCCAAGTAGACTGCGATTCGATCGCCCGAACTTAGTCCGAGAGACTGAAGAGCCGCCCCCATTCGACGCATATACAACGCAAGTTGTGAATATGTCAGGCGCTCGCGATAGCCCTTGTGGGACTGGACAGACAGTGCTACTCGAAAAGGGCTTTCGTTAGCTCTTAGCTCGAGAAGTCCGCCAAGATTCAATCTAGCCAGATCGCTCCATGATGAACGCATGAGTGAGCAATCTCCCTATTTGGGCGAGAACAAAGACATACTTGATCTATGCATCAGCCGAGGACATACTCATTTCGAAGGGGAAGGCTGCGCCGATAGGGCAACAGCTTCCTTAGCTGCCCTATCCCGTAGAACGTGCTTTAGAACCTTGCCTGAAGCGGTATGCGGAAGCTCGTCTACCACGAACATATGTTCGGGAAACTTCTGCCGCGCTAGCTTCGCCTTCTCCAGAAACTCAATCATTGAGTTGAATTCAAGAGAGGCGCCTGGTTTGAGCACTACAAATGCGCAGGGTGTTTCCCCCATTCGGTCATGAGGCATCGCAACGACAGCCGCCTCAAATATGTGGGGGTGTTGGTGTAGAACATCCTCAATTTCCTTGGGGCTAAGGTTTTCCCCACCACGGATGATCAGGTCTTTTTTTCGTCCAGTAACCGTGATGTATCCCTTATCGTCGATACGACCTAAGTCCCCTGTATGGAAAAAGCCATCTACATCAAACGCTTCTTCAGTATGTTTAGGGTCGGTATAGCCAAGCATGACTTCTGGCCCACGGGTCACAATTTCACCGTCCGCTCCGACCCCGAGAACCTCTCCAGTAACGGCGTCGACAATTCTGACTTCGTGATTAAAAATAAAGCCGTCAGTGGTAGCGCCAAGTTCTGCCGGATCGCCAGAGCACACCCCCAGAGAAACCGTTGGTGCTTCACTACTGCCGTATACACGGAAGGTCCTGCAATTAGGTAAGACCTTGTTGGCTCGAATGACCACATCAGGAGGCACTGGGGCACCTCCGCTGCCATAGAGCCTCAGTGTTGGAAGTTTCTTCCCCTGTCGCTCTATCTCCGCGGTCAACTCGACAAGAAATGGGGTTGCCCCTATGCTGAAAGTGGCACCATGCACTTCGATTGCGCTGAGCGCATCGCCTGGATTCCAGCGATCCATCAGAACAGACTTGATGCCGCAGGTGAAAGGGAGCTCCATCCCATAAAGGTATCCGGTGATATGCGTCACAGGAGAGGGCATCAGAACCACATCCGCGTCAGTAAGCGACCAGAACGCGGCTACCGCTTCAAGCTCAGCTCGCAGGGTATTGTGGCTATGGAGAACACCTTTTGGGTTGCCCGTTGTGCCAGAGGTATACAGGAGCAATTTCACTGCATTGGGATCCACTGGCGGAAAGGCATCTACCGAACCAGTCTCGCTAATCCAGTCAGAGTAGCTGGAGTACCCTACCTTGCCGGATCTAACCAAGACAACGTCTTTCAGGTCCGGAAGCCCTGGTCGCAGGCGCTCAATCATTTCCAGATAGTCCGTGCTCCGAAAGCGCTCAGGAACGAAAAGAACTGAGGTACGAGAGTTCTTCAAGATATAGCCGACTTCTGCGTCTCGGTATATCGGGACAATCGGGTTGCAGACGAACCCTCCTATAGAGCAGGCCAAGTTAATGACAACTGCTTCATGCCAATTCGGCAGCTGAAAACTCACAACGCTTCCGGAAGATAGCCCTTTAGATCTCAGCGCCGATGCGAGCCGATAAGCGTTTTCAAGCACCTGAGAGAAAGACAAATGGATCTCGCCATCGACAACTGCAATCCGGTCTGGATGTCTATCGGCACATTGCTGGGCACTGTCGAACAATGTCTTATCTAACCACTTATTATTTTTCGTATATAGGCTTTTGACATCGTCGTTCAGCCGAGTCGCCCAACCGCTTACATCGATCTTCATTACTCTCACCGTTCTTTCGAGACTTTGATTTCCAAATTCATATTCATGGGGCACTACTTCAAAGCGGAGCTCACGAGCTTCATGTACGTTTGAACCACTTTTTCGGGTAGAGACTTACGACCTGCTGTGTTCTTTACGTATCGCAAATAAAGATAACTTCTGGCAGCCATAAAGATGTAGGCGAGTGTCTCGAGCTCACTCTGTTCAAAGGTTGTGATTTCACCAGCCTGGAGCCCGCGCCTCAATGACTCCACATAGTGCTCGGTCAGAAGCTTGAAATGCTCTTCATGCGCTACCGGCGCCGCAATTTCCGCCTCGTTCAGAATACGGAAAAATCCAGCGTTTCCCTTGAGGTATTCGAAGAAGGCACGAAATCCTTTCTCCTCCATGGTCACCACATCTGTCGCCCCCTTCACGCGATGACGGATGAAGTGCAGCATGTCTTTTCCAACGTGTGGAAGTAGCTCATCAAAGAGTGCCTGCCTGGACTCAAAATACAGATAGAACGTACCTTGCGCAATGCCAGCTGCCTCGGTAATTCGATTTATCGACGCATCTGCGTAACCGTATTTGCCGACGACTTGTTCTGCAGCCCGAAAAATTGCCTCGCGAACTTCACCCGCACGTTCGTCCCTCGTTTGTCGCTTACGCGGCCTGATACTGCTACCACCGCCTTTGATTTCTTCGGTTTTCACATTCGATTCTTGGCCCATATCGCGCTTCAAATGGTTGTTAGAGATGGCGTATTAGACTGCAAGGTATCGATCTGCGATCTCCGGATGTGCGTCAAAAGCCGACCAATCGCCTTGAAAAACGATCCTTCCGGTGTCAATCACATAGACGTATTCCGTACACTCCCTGGAAAACCACAAGTTTTGCTCAGCCAGCAATAGAGCAGCGCCTTGTTGCCGCCGAGCATTTATGATTTGCTCTGCCATTTGCTTGACAAGCAGAGGGGCGACCCCTTCTGTTGGCTCGTCAAGTAGCATGCACTTAGGTCGGGACATGAGGCCACGAGCCACAGCCAAGATTTGTTGCTGGCCTCCACTTAGCTGATTCCCCATGCGCGCCCGAAGTTCACCTAAAGCGGTGAAGAGTCGATATATCTCGCTGATCGGCAAGGCTCCTTCTTCTCCACTTGCATGGCGTGCAAACAGCAGGTTTTCCTCAACAGTCAGATGCGAGAAGATCCGTCGATCTTCAGGCACCAGCGCAAGTCCAGCTCGTGCTCGCTCATGAGTCGCCAGCTCCGACAGATCTTGCCCCAAGAAGGAAATACGCCCATCCACACGGGGTCCACCACCGACAATGCTTTTGAGCAGCGTTGTTTTTCCCGCTCCGTTTCGGCCAAGAAGGGCGACACCCTGTCCTTTTGATATCTTGATGTCGATGCCATTCAGAATTTGGCTATCGCCATAGCTAGCGTTAAGGCCTTTTACTTCAAGCATGTTGTACCTCGTGACCCAAATAGATTTCTCTGACTTTAGGAGAGGAACGAACCTGATCTGGTGACCCGCTTGCGATGATCTCACCGTAGTTCAATACGGTGATATGGTCAGCCAATGTGAAAACAACATCCATGTCGTGCTCAGTTAATAGAACTGATATTCCGCGCTCTTTGACAACGGCTTTGATCGTCTCAACTGCAGCGGATCGATCCATAGGAGACATTCCAGCCATTGGTTCATCAAGCATTAGCAACTTGGGCTGGAGCGCAAGACTCATTGCCAACTCCAGGCGCTTGCGATCTCCATAGGCAAGTACACCAGCCAGACGATCTTTTTGGCTCGCTAAGCCCATTCTGTCCAATGCGTCAATCGCTTCAGATTGGACATCGCCTGAAGGACTAATTCCCAGGCTGAAAAGTCCGGCAATACCTTGCTGCTGTCGTCGAGCTTCCACGGCTACGACCATGTTTTCCAGAACAGTGTTTTCTGCAAAGACACGAGCGACTTGAAAGGTTCTACCGACTCCCATTCGGACACGTTGGTATCCATCCTGACGGTCAACACGCCGATCACTGATAAAGATCGACCCAGCATCCGGCAAAACTTCGCCACTCAACGTCTTAAAAAGTGTCGTCTTACCGGCGCCGTTCGGACCAATGACAGCGTGAGTTTCTCCCTCTTTCATCTTGAGGGAGACATTCTTCAGTACATCAATTTTTCCGTAGGACTTATACAGCCCATGAGCATTCAAAATTTCACGACTCATGATGCTGCCTCTTCAATCTTTCTATCGCTCCCCGCGCCAGGTTGAATATTCGATCGAACAAATTGCTTTAGTCGATGCAGCCCACCAATCAATCCACCCGGAAACACCAAAACAACCAACAGCAAAGACATACCGATCAATATCTCAGATAGTCCGACGACATTTCTTGTCAAATGTTCAAGTCCTATGAAAACTACTGCGCCGACAACCGGCCCCCAGAAGTAGGAGACACCACCGACGAGGCAGAACAGGATGGGTAGCGCTGAGTGGCCCCAGTGCGCAATTTCCGGTGTCAGCAACTGAGAAGCGGGAGCGTACAAGCCGCCCGCGAGTCCTGATAAGAGACCACTCATGACAAAAGCGAAAAATTTGTAAGCGTGAACATTCACACCCAAAAAACGTACTCGCTCGGAATCTTGCCGAATCGCGGACAGCACTCGCCCGATACGGTTGTGCCAGAGCACATAAGCCACCAGACCAAGTAAAACGCACAAGGCGAGGGTAACGTAGTACAAGTTATCAGAAGGTGATAAGTCAATTCGAAACGCGCCCAAGTCAAGGACTGGACGCTTGATACCACTCATGCCGTCTTCACGCCCAAGTCGATCGGATTTCGAAATAAGAATGTGAACTAACTCCGCCAAAGCCAGGGTCAGGATCGCAAAATAGATACCACTCGAACGGCGCAACGCGACTACTGCAATGACCGCCGCCACAACCGCTCCAGCAACTCCTGCGGCAAGCCACGTCACTAAAAAGTGAACAGATGAAAATTCTTTGAGTAGATATCCGGTTGCGTACGCACCAGAAGCGAAGAAGGCGGCATGTCCAAAACTAACCAATCCCGTTAGGCCGAAAACGAGGTTGAAGCTAAGCGCAAAGATCGCATTGATCATGACGACAGAAGCTAAAAACATAACCCCTTTGTCTGCCCACACTGGAACGCTGGCGAAAATAAGGATGACTGATACGGCCATCGCAAGATCAGATGACCTTGCCCCCCACTGCATAAGATCCTTCTTCATCAACGCAGCCCTTTCATAAGACCTTGGGGACGCCACATAAGTATTGCAATGAGCGCAACATAAAAGAAAAGCCCAGGGACATCGGCCACCAGACGATCGCCTATCGCCGTTGTGACCCCCAACAGAACAGCTGCGAGGAATGCCCCACGGATATTTCCCATTCCTCCAACAATAATTACGCCAAAGGCTTGAATGATTAGCGAGCTACCCATATTCGGCGACAGACTCTGATTGACTGACAGAACCGCTCCTGCGAGCCCTGCAAGTGCTACGCCGGCAATAACGGTTCCCGCCAGTACCAAGCGGACGTTCACTCCCAGCAACGAGGCCATCCAAGGATCTACGGCAACCGATTGAACCGTCTTACCTAGCTCGGTTCGATGCACTAAGTAATCGAGCAATACAAACGCACTTATCCCGCATGCGATAACGAACAGGACAAAGTTCGGAACATACGTTCCCGATAGTTCAGTTGCACCGCGGAGTTCAGACGGCGGAGGAACGCTTAGAAAGTCAATTCCCCATATCACTTTGACAGCACCTTGGCACAGCAATAGAAGTGCATATGTCGCAATTAGAGAATACGACTCGCTTACGCCTCTCAGGCGTTTGAATACGAGTCGATCCACGACTGCACCTAAACCTCCAAGAAATACAGTACAGGCAACAATGGTCGATGCAAATGTCCACATCGTCGAGTCGCCTGCCTGCGTCAATAGGCTATACGCTAAATATGCGCCAAGCATTACGAAGCCGCCGTGCGCAAAGTTCAGGATATGCAGGATGCCAAAGACCAATGTCAACCCAGCAGCAGTCATAAAGACTGTCATGCCCCACGACAAGCCGTTGAGCACCACCAAACCGTATTGGTCCATGGCTTCCAGTCTCCCTTACGCTGTACGAAGGCTCAGTGCCTTGCCAGGTGTTGCAGGATCGATAACATCGGCACCAGGAATTCGGATCACGTCCACGACCTCAAATCCGTCAGATGACTTCGCCGATCCACGCAGGCGGTACATCACAACAGGCTTAATAGCTTGGTGATCTTCCTTCCGGAAATTGCGAGGTCCAGTTGCCGTCTCAAACGTCACCGTCTCGAGCGCTCGCATCACCGCCAGCGTATCGGTCGACCCGGCAGCCTGAACCGCTTTAGCATATGCCATGACTGCAGCATGCCCCTCCGCGAGCCAGCCCTGCGTGAGACGGTCGTTGGTCCGTCGCACAGCTTCAGCCTGGAGTTCACGACTGACAGCTACATCCTCGAATGCGCCGGCATACCAGTGAGTTCCGACCCACATATCGGGCAGATCTTGCTTCATCGCCTTCGCAACAAGCAATTCGTTTGCAGAATCGATGATTAGCTTGGCCTTCTTGAAGAAGCCGAAGGCCTCTGCCTGCTTATACAGCGTCACTGCGTCACCACCATAGACGGAGACCATGAAACCCTCTGCCGGGATTGCCATGGCAGCCGTGATGCCACTCCGATAGTCTGGAGCGCCGTAGGGAGTCTTGACCGGCTGAGTGATGATTGGCTGTTTTTTGGCAACCGACGGATAAAATTCTCGCAGGCCGTCCTCGAAACAACCCCAGGTGGTTCGACCGTATTCGTGGTCCGGAATGATGCCAGTCCACCGGTCAACACTTGCGTACCTTTGCGCAGCCATCTTGGCAAGTGCTCGCTCGCGCATGTACGGATTGTCAGTAACTCGGAAGTAGTTGCGAACGAAGTTCTCCTTAGTCAGCTTTTCTGAGTGAGCTGCACAAGTGATGAGCAATGCTTTCTCCTGCTCCAGCATGGCAGAGATCGCCAGAGCAACCGCACTAGAAACCACACCGAGCATCATGTTCATACCACTTCCAGCCAACTCGCGCGCTGCGACTGTTGCGTCCGCCGGTTTAGCCTTGTCGTCGCGGATGACCAGCTCAAGTTTTCGACCATTGACACCGCCAGCTTTGTTTACCTGGTCAACTGCGATCTGCGCCCCCAGAAGCATTGGCTGACCCAGGGGGGCCTGGGCACCAGACAGCGAGGAGATAAAGCCAAGCTTGATGGTTTGGCTGGCTTGCGCCCAAGAAGACGCACCGACCAAGGTTCCCGCGCCTGCGCTGGCAGCCACACCCAAGGTTTTCAGAACATTTCGACGATCCATTTTTGTCTCCGGTTTGGGAATTAATCCCTTGTTAATCAAACGACGTGTATCGACTAAGCAGTTGCCACGTCACCTGCCCCACCAAAAGCTGACCAACCTCCATCGACCGGGAGCGTCACTCCAGTGACATAACTCGCCCAGTCCGAACACAGGTAGGCAGCTGCCTGCGCAATATCCCGAGGTTGGCCCATGCGTGCCATCGGGGTACGGCGTTCCACTCGGTCGATGTCTACCTTTTTGGCAGTCACCAACGCGTCCACTAGAGGCGTCCGGATGTATCCCGGTGCAATGCAATTCACTCGAACGGAGCAACTTCCCCACTCGCTTGCGAGAGATTGCGTCAACATAATTACGCCGGCTTTTGAAGCACCGTAAGCGTTACGCCTAGGAAATCCATTCAATCCAGTTATTGATGAGATGTTGACGATTGAGCCCATTCGTCGCTTCACCATGTGCGCTCCGACCTCTTTACACATGAGATAGGTGCCAGTTAGATCGACATCAATAATCTGCTTCCATGAAGCCAGGTTTTGCTCCAGCGTTGGCGTGTACGTATCCGGAATTCCCGCACAGTTGATCAGTAGATCAATAGATCCCATCGTTCGGATGGCTTCGCCTACTGAGCGCTGCACATCATCTTCCGAGCACACGTTTGTTTTTATGTTGATCGCCCCGTGATGCCCCCCCTCCTTCAAGTCGAGTGAGCACACTTTTGCACCCATACTTACGAACAGTTCTACGACTGCTGCACCAATTCCACTTGAGCCACCAGTGACAACAGCCGTTTTTCCGGATAGGGTGAGTTGATCCATATCACGCCTTAGGACTAGACCATTTGTAGATGTTGTTTCGCTGCACAGCAGACGATCCACCAATGATCGGCAGCAACAAGGCGTCTCTTACGTACCGCTCGGCATCAAAGTCCTTGACATATCCGTACGCACCGAGAATCGTTTGACATTCCAGTGCGACAGTCTTTGCCACCTCGGTCGCATACAACTTCGCCATTGAAGTCTCTACGCCACATCGCTGGTGTTCATTTGCCATCCACGCAGCGTGATACAGAACTAGTCTTGCTGCGTGCAGTTGTGTTTTCATATCCGCCAGCTTGTGCTGGATAGACTGATAGTTGTTGATAGTCTTTCCAAACTGCTTTCGCTCGTTTGCATATGCCCACGCATCATCCAGGGCAGCTCTTGCGATGCCAATTCCGATGGCCGCAACCTCGAGCTTCTCGACATCTAGACCAGAGCCAACAATCATCTGCCAGCCATTGTTCCAACCTTCCTCACCGCCAATGACGTTCTCGAAAGGAACTTCGACATCTTCGAAGATGACATCTGTAGTCGCGGCGCCTTTCATGCCCAGCGACTCGATAGGGGTGATCGTCACACCCTTGGTTTCCGGAGGAATGAGTACCAGCGAAAGATTTTTGTATCGCGCACTCTCTTCACCTGTTCGAACCAGTGCGTAGATATAGTTTGAAATCTTTGCGCCGGAGCAGAATCGCTTTGCGCCGTTGATGCGAACTTTGTTCCCGACTCTCTCCCCTCGTGTCTTAACACTTGCCAGGTCAGCACCAGCATCCGGCTCCGTCCACCCGTAGGCGAAGATTAGGGAGCCTTCGACCACTTTTGGAAGCATTTCTTGCTTCTGTTCCTCCGTGGCGCATTCAACCAAGTTCATTCCTGCGTAGCAGGCACCCATGATGTAAGGAACTGACACCGCTAGGCTACGGCGCGAAAGTTCCTCGATGACAACCATGGTGGCCAGAATGTCTCTTCCCGCTCCACCGTACTCCTCCGGCACAGTGAGACCAAGCACGCCTAACGACGCGAGCTTGTCAAACACGTCCCGTGGGAAATGGTTCTTTTTGTCCCATTCGGCGGCAGCGCTCCGGGGCATCTCTTTTTCTACAAATCGCTCCAGGGTGTCCCTTAGCTGGCGAATGTCATCAGATTCAGCAAAGTTCATGTCGTTTCCTCTTATTCACCAGTGAAGACAGGAGCACGTTTTTCTCTGAAAGCGTTGACCGCTTCTTGGTGATCCTTTGTGACGTTTGACATTGCCTCGTAAGCCAAAGAGGCATCCATGATTGAGTGAGCCAACTGTTTCAAACCAATGTTTGCGGACATCTTGCTCCACCGAATCGCTTTAGTAGCTCCAGCCGCCAAACGATCAGCGAACTGTTTCACTCGTTCATCGAGTTCGTCAGGGGGTACGGCGTGGTTAATTAGTCCGATTCGAGCAGCTTCACTGGCAGACATCAGATCACCAGTCATCAAGTACTCTTTCGCTCGAACGTAACCAATGAGTTGCGGCCAGATCACGGCCCCCCCATCACCTGCGACAAATCCAACGCTCACATGCGGATCACCAATCTTTGCTGCGTCTGAAGCGAAGATGACGTCACAGAACAACGCAATGGTTGCCCCAAGGCCCGTTGCATGTCCATTCAGCTTGGCAATGACCGGCTTTTCGCAGTCGAGCAAGGAATAGACGATCTGCTTCCCCTCCCGAGCCGTCTTCTCAAATGCACTCGGCTGATCGATCATTTTTTGCATCCAAACGATATCGCCGCCGGCGGAGAAGGCTCGTCCCGCCCCTGTGAGCACTACGACATCCGACTCCGGATCGCTTGACACATCCACAAATACTCGCGCGAGTTCTTCGTGCATCGCCTCATCGACGGCATTCAGTTTTTCCGGACGGTTCATCGTGATCTCGAGAACACGCTCCCGTCGCTTGAATTCAAGGGTTTTGTAGTCACCAAAGTTCATGTCGGCCTCTAACTCTTCAAAAGTTGGGAATTACTTGCTTTAGCTGCTTGCGCTTCTAATGCGGTTTGCTTTCGATCGATGTTTTCAAAATCAACCAGACTGTCGGAGCCACTGTACATAAAAATGAATGGTGAGTCATTAGTCATTGACTGGTCGTTCATAGGTATTTTCCCTAGTGCCGACACTGCAGATTCGCCAGAGCTCACGACCCAAGAACTCTCAAAGCTCGCTAGAGGGCAGAGTTCTAATTAGTTCGCTGGGTATCAGGAGGCTCTCCCGTAAGAGATGCGCATCACCGGAGCTTTGAGCACGCAGCGCGTAGACACTCACCCTGCCCGACCTCTTGCTCTTGGGTCCCAGGGCACGTCTTGCACAATGGTCTTAGATGAGACAGCTAATGTTCTTTCCTTGGTCTATGGTCGAAATAGAGACCATCAAGAAGTAAGGCGACAAAGTGCCACATCTAGACCAATGAGCCGATGTATGGAGCCCGAGGTTTACCATGCTGGTTGTGGTTATCCGCCCTCAAACAACTGCTCCAGATAGGCGACGACTTTGACCAGACTCGCCCGGGTGGACATTTCATTCAAGGGGATCCCTTTGATTGCACGGTTATGGCACCGAAGCCATCGACCAATCTGCTCTTGGTCGTTCCCGACTTGTGAAACCAATGCGCCATGCAGTCGAATGAGCAACAGGCAGCGTTGTCCCGCGTCTGTGTCTGGCTGAAACACTGAACCATTGCAATCCGGTTGATCGAGCTCCTCTACAGAAATGCCGATTGCTGTGGCCAGCTCTTGTTTGTTCAAGCCCAGAGCCTTTGCAGCGTTAACCGTTGCTTTCGCCAGGACTTTCGATGAGTCAGGTGTCATCGCTTTCTTCCATAGCTTCGAATAAAACCTTGCACCAGTGGCATCCATTAGACTGGCCGCATATAACAACACCGTTGTTGAAGGACCGCCATGAGCAACTTCGCCGCCCAATTGAAATCCGAGATCCAACGTCTGTGTCGCAAGGAGATCCGCGCCGAAACCGCCTCCCTGCGAAAAAGCACGACCACATACCGGGCCGAGATTGCTGCTCTTAAGCGCCGGGTTTCGGTGCTGGAGTCTGCGCTGAAGAAACTGGGCAGAACGACTGCGGCCAAACCCGTCGAATCTGAAGATTCTGCAAACCTACGCTGGCGAGCTGCAGGGTTTGCGTCGCTGCGCAAGAAGCTTGACC
>JACCDU010259297.1_pt1 | contig 13607 bp, 10 predicted proteins | sample 7446081 | NCBI WGS metagenome assembly JACCDU01 (sample SAMN15323447, study PRJNA562643) | freshwater metagenome | isolation source: river surface water | place: USA:Blue River Watershed | collected 2017-08-17 | reverse complement strand
TCAGCAGGAACTGGGTTGGCAACAACGATGCCACCACCCTCGCCAACCAAGTCCTGGGCAGCCATGATCTTTGCAATCTCATCGGCAGAGTCAACACTCCAGTCCAAGGTGAACTCAGATTCTCTGAGCCAGAAGCTTGGGAAGATTTTGGTGCCATAGCCAACCACTGGCACACTCAGGGTCTCCAGACGCTCCAAAGTCGCAGCGATGTCGAGAACGCTCTTCACTCCTGCCGAAACAACCGCGATTGGGGTGTTGGCCAAAACGCTTAGGTCTGCTGATTCATCAAAAGTCTCTTGAGCGCCGCGGTGGACCCCACCAAGCCCACCGGTTGCAAAGACTCGAACTCCAGCCAAGCCTGCTAGGTGAGCGGTAGAGGCGACCGTGGTTGCACCTGAGATGCCCTTGGCCGCAAGGATTGGGAGATCGCGAACCGAAGCCTTTGCGATGTCCTGATTTGCAATGATGTCGAGACCTTTGGCATCAAGACCGATGTTTGCTACACCGTCGATGACAGCGATGGTGGCCGGGACTACTCCCTTATCGCGCAGGATCTGTTCGAACTCCTGGGCGGCCTCATAGTTGCGGGGTCTAGGAAGACCGTGGGAGATGATGGTGGACTCAAGGGCCACAACCGGCTTGTTCTGATTTAGAGCGCGCTGAACATCTGGGTGGATTTTGATGAGGTCTTTTTGCATCCTCTAAGGCTACCCTCTGAAATCGAACTAATCGCCCCTCTAGCGCTACCCTTATAGGTCGGAAAGAGGTGCAAGTGAAACGGCCATGGCTATTGACCCAAGTTGGTCAGCGCACCTCGATGCTGATCTCCATTGCGCTCTCGGTTCTGCTGCTAATTGCACTCATGCTGCAAGATGCGCTCGTTGAATCTCCTCGCCTAGACGTCACCCAAATCGATCGCACCAACATCTCAGAGTGTGTGGTGCTCGAATGCGGTCGTATCGAAGCACTCGGAGGCCTTGAGCCCGAGTCGGTTGAGATCACCCCAGGTGAGTTTGTAAACACCATCCGGATTGAATTTGTGAACCACGGTCGCCTGATTGGAGAGCGCGAGATTTGGCTCGAACTCAGGGATAGCGCTGGTAACTGGCTTGAGGCCGGCAGGACAAACCTCAGCCTTAGCCCCAAGGGAAAGACATTTGTGGAGTTCGGTTTTGTGCAGAGCGTGGGCGCAATTGACGCCGGCACACTTCGACTCCAGTACTAGCCGTTACCGAAACGTTATAACTCTCAGGAAACACTAAGGTTTTGCCTTGGTTGTTAACCACCGTGAGTCGTGCAAAGAGGCGCGGTTCGCCGAGGAAGCTACAAACTTCGACGAATCAATGCTTCTGACTTACCTACATCAGAAACATTGAAAGGATTCACGTGCTATCTGAATTTATGAGCAATGGGTCGTACACCCTTGTTTACAACATGCTCTCCCTTGGTATTGCGAGCATGCTATTCACCTCCATTTTCTTGTTCGTAGCGCGTGAGCGCGTTGCACCTCGTTACCGTCTGGCCGTAATGGTCTCCGGTACCGTGACCGCAATCGCTGCTTACCACTACTTCAGAATGTTCGACGACTTCAAGCACGCCTTCGGTACCGATGGCATGGGTGTAGTCGCCTACAACGTTGGCTACCGCTACGTTGACTGGTTCCTAACCGTTCCACTGCTACTAGTTGAGGCAATTGCTGTTTTGGCTCTTGCTGCAGCAGTACAGCGCAGCCTGCTAACCAAGCTAGTTCCAGCTGCTGCTCTAATGATCGGCCTAGGCTACCCAGGTGACGCACAGCTAAACCTTCTATACGAGGGTGACGCACCACTATGGGGTCTACTATCGACCATCCCATTCCTATACATCCTTTACGTACTATTCGTAGAGCTAGGTAAGGGTCTTGCAGGTCAGTCCGAGGCAGTCCAGCGCAAGATCAAGGAGCTACGTCTTCTTCTTCTAGCAACCTGGGGTGTTTACCCAATCTCGTTCATCTTCAACATGAACGCAACTGGCTTCGACGAGGGCGGCTTCGTTCTACGCGAGACTGGTTACACCATTGCTGACATCTTGGCTAAGTGTCTATTCGGTCTAGTTATCTTCACCATCGCTCGCATCAAGAGCGCTGAGGATGACGCCGAGTTCGCTAAGTCTGAGTTCAAGCACTAAGCAGAACAATGTCAAACGCCACGGCCGGGGAGCAATCCCCGGCCGTGTGCTTTTCTAGGAGGGGAAAATGAAGAAGTTCAAAATTGACTGGGATGTAGTGCAGGCACTAATCCTCAGTTTGAGTCTCCCAGCGGCACTGCTATTCGGTGCGCTGTTTCCAACACTCTTTGCTAACTACCGCTAACGCAGTGCATTTGGCCTGAGCGATTTGTAGACATCAAACCAAGCGATGCTCAAATAGCTCAGGGCAAATAGCACCAGCCATTCCAGAGCTCCGATAGCACCAAGCGAGAATGCCTCGCGGGCTATCGGTAGCTGCACGATCAAAACCAAAGCAGTCAGAGCCAATCCCACAATCCACTTCACGGTTGGATTCCTGCGAGTGAACAAGATCTTGAGAGTTGGCATCGTCCATGACCTGTTGGTCAAGATCAAAAACACATTCGCCAAAATCAAATAGACAAAGGTCAGTGTCCGGACCTGATCGTCTTCGTAATCCAGCGAGACACCGCCGAGAAATACCGCGGCAGCCAGCACCAACACCGATAGGCCCTGCAGAAGTGCAACGCGCAAAGTCTTCTTTGAGAACAAACCTTCATTTACTGGTCTTGGCTTTTGCTGCATGATCTTTGGATCTGCAGGTTCGGCTTGAAACACAATCGTGCAGGCTGGGTCAACGACCATCTCTATAAACGCGACCATCGCTGGCAGCAGAACAATCGGCCAATCCAAAACCAGAATCGGAATCACAGCCATACCAAGTAGCGGAACGTGAATCGCGAGGATGTAGGCGAAGGCCTTCTTCAGCGATGCATAGATGGTTCGGCCTCTTTTGATACCGGCCACGATCGATGCAAAGTTGTCATCAGTCAAAATCAAATCAGATGCCTCGCGAGCAACATCAGTCCCGCGAAGTCCCATCGCGATTGAAATGTTCGCGAGCTTCAAAGCGGGGGCATCATTGATGCCATCTCCGGTCATCACCACAACTTCGCCCGATGACTTCAGCGCGTGGATGACTCTTAGCTTTTGGGCCGGAGTCACACGGGAACAGATCGTAAGGTCTTTCACTCTCTCGATTAGTTCGGCATCACCCAACTGATCAATCTCTTGCCCAGTCAAGGTATTGGCGGTTTCAAGACCAATCTCCTGAGCAATTTCAATTGCCGTGGCGGAGAAATCCCCGGTCATCATCAGCACCCTGATACCTGCGGCTTTCGCCTCTGCTAGAGCTTCGGGAACTCCCGGTCTTACCTGATCGCGTAGCGCAACCAAACCTTGAAACTCAAGTTGAAGATCAGCTTGGCTATCGGGAAGTGGTTGGTCTTTCGAAATCCTTGCGCCAGCCACCGCGAGAATTCTTCTCCCACCCACCGCTAACTTCTCGACCTGGTCGATGACTGATTTGGTGTCTGCACCCGAGAGTCTTGCCACTGCCTCCGGAGCTCCCTTACAGGCGAGCACATAGTGATGCTCGGCCTCCCACACCATGGTCATGGCTAGTAGCTCATTTCCGAGTGGATACTCCCTAACCAGTCTCAGTGTGTGCTCGGTGCTCAGCGTTGTGAACGCTGCATCGACAGGGTCAAAAGACTTAGTTGGGCTAGCGAGCCCGGCATAGAAGTTGAGGTCTTGCTCACTGCCTTGAGGAAGAAGCTGATCAATCGACATCGAGTTCATGGTCAAGGTGCCGGTCTTGTCAGTGCAGATTACGGTTGCAGATCCCAGGGTTTCAATAACCGCAGAGCGCCTTGCCAAAACTTTTTCATGCGACATGCGCCATGCACCGAGTGCAAAGAACAAGGTCAACACAACCGGGAACTCTTCGGGGATCATCGCCATCGCGAGCGAGAGCCCCGCGAGGATGCTCTCGACTAGGTCTCCCCTGGAGAAAAAGACCACGGTGGCAACCAAGAGCGAGAAGCTGATTGCAATGATTGCGATCAGCTTCACGGCTTTATCTATCTGCATCTGAACCGCAGTGCGGGTTGGCTTGATGGTCTTCAGCGATACACCGATTTGACCCAGGGTTGTGTTGCTGCCGGTGGCCTCGATTACCGCCTCGGCTCTACCGCTGACAACCAGGGTTCCAGCGGACACCAGTTCGTTGTGTCCGCGGTTTACCGCAAGCGACTCTCCGGTCAGAGATGACTCATCAATTGATAGGTTGCTGGATTCCAAAACCCTGGCATCGGCGGGGATGCGATCCCCCTCAGCAATACGAATTAGATCACCAACCACCAACTCGCTCGCGGGGAGCTTTTGCCAGACCCCATCGCGCTGGACAGTAGCTAGTGGAGCTGAGAGCGACTTCAGGGCGCGAAGTGCTTTCTCGGCCTTACCCTCTTGATAGATGGTGGTTAGCACGATGAAGCCAATCATCAGCGCCAAAACTGCTGCTTCAACTGGCTCCGCGATCAAGAACGAGACTGCGGTGGCGATGCCCAAGAGAATCAACATCGGCTCGCTAAGAATCTTCAAAACCCTGAGCCAGGGACCGGTTTTCGATTCTTTGACAAGCTGGTTTGGTCCATCTTGTTGGAGGCGAATTTTTGCGGCTTCGGAGCTAAGGCCATGGGCTTGTTGAGTTGCCATTTTCTCAACCTAGCATCGAAGCGTGGCTTAGGTGCTGAAGCCTATTTTTCTGGCATTAGTCTTGACAGGTGACCCACAATCTAGAGCCAAAAAAGTGGCGTGAATTCGCAGCATCAAGGCGCACCACCAGAGACTTTTTACCCACCCCAGTGCCCGATGAGCTGATTGATATTTTGATCGAAGACGCAATGACTGCGCCCTCTTGGTCGAACACCAGACCCTACCTGGTTGCAGTGGCAAAGGGTGAAGTGAGGGATCGCATCAGCAAGGAGTTCCTCTCTCGCTGGGAGGCTGCGGATAAGGCTCTTGCGGGAGGGATCTGGGGCAAGATCAAACTGTTTCTAACTCGCTACGGTCTCCCCCAGTCTGATTACAAGATTGAGCGCAATTACCCAAAAGACCTAAAGCCACGATCTGCACGTGTTGGTGCCGAGCTATACGGTCACATTGGAATCAAGCGTGATGACCGCAAGGCCAGAAGCGCCCAGTGGGCCAGAAACTACGAGTTCTTTGGAGCTCCGGTTTCGCTTTTCATCTTCACCCACTCAGGCCTGGGCGTGCACTCGGTTTCGGATGCTGGATTGTTTATGCAAAACCTGATGCTCTCCGCTCACGCCCATGGTCTTGGCACCTGTGCACAGGGAGCAAGTGCAATCTGGGCACCTCCAGTAAGAGCAGAGTTTGATGTTCCCGAGCAATACAAACTGCTCTGTGGAATCGCACTCGGCTACCCATCAGATCACCACGTGAACAGCTTCAAAGCAGACCGTTTGGACATTAGCAAAATCAAACTGGAGGCTAAGTAATTGCTAAACATGCAAGACCCAGGGTTTATCGAAAACCCCTACCCTGCTCTCAAAGAGCTCCGCGCGTTTGGTAAGCCGGTCTGGGATGAAAACCTAAACATCTTTTTAGCTGCCACCCACAAAGATGCCAATGCAGTTCTTAGAACCAGGTCACTTGGTCGCATCTTCAAGCCCAAGGAACCCCAAGAGACTTGGGAGACTTTCAACTGGCTGCATGCTGATTCGATCTTGGATTCAGAGCCACCAAAACACACCAGATTGCGCTCTTTGGTCATGAAGGCTTTCAACCCCAAGAAGATCGAAAGCCTAAGACCAGATGTTGAGCGGCTAACCAACATGCTGCTCGATGAGATTGAAGTGAAGCTTCGTGATGGTGGGAAGTTTGATCTGATTGCAGACTTTGCCGAGCCACTACCGGTCAAGGTAATCGCCTCAATGCTCGGTTTCCCGGACAGCGATGAGCACCTACTTCGCCCCTGGTCACAGTCGATCGTAAAAATGTATGAGGTGAATCCAAGCGAGGAAGATAAGGCTGAGGCAATCAAGGCTTCCGAGGAGTTCGCTCAATACGTTCACGGCTTGATGCTTGATCGTAAGAAAAACCCAGGCAGTGACCTAATCACGGACCTGGCTCTTGTCGAGGAAGATGGCGAAAAGCTAAACGCTCACGAACTGATCGCAACCTGCGTTCTGTTGCTAAACGCCGGTCACGAGGCCAGTGTCAATGGGTTCGGCAATGGCATGGTTGCGACTTTGAAAAACCCGGAACAGCTATCGCTTTTGAAGTCAAGGCCAGATGAGCTCGCTGCCACCGCTGTCGATGAGTTCTTGCGCTTTGATGCTCCCCTTCACCTGTTTGAGAGAACCGCAACCGAGGACACCGAAATCGGTGGGGTTGTGATTTCAGAGGGTCAGAAGATTGCGGCCCTTTTGGGAAGCGCGGGTAGGGACGAGTCGGTGTTTGAAAATGCCGACGAACTTGATCTCACTCGTGATCCAAATCCACATATTGGTTTTGGTGCTGGCATCCACTTCTGCATTGGAGCACCACTTGCTCGCATGGAGATGACCACGTCACTACCTGCTCTGATTAAACGTTATCCGAAGCTTGAGCTGGCAGAGGAACCGGTCAGAAGACCAACCTTCGTATTGCGCGGCTACGAGAGCGTATTCGTTACCGCCTAACCCTTGGTTGAACCAAGGGTTAGTCCGGATACGAACTGCTTTCTCAGGATGAAGAACACCACGAGGGTTGGAATCGCTGCAATCATCGCGCCGGCAGCCAACAGGTTGTAGTCGGTAACAAACTCACCCTGCAGACGACCAAGAGCCGAGGTGATGGGTCGCTTGTTATCGGTTGACATCAGAACCAAAGCCCAGAAGAAGTCGTTGTAGATCCAGGTGGTCATCAGCACTGCCAAAGAGGCTAGCGGTGGTCGAAGTAGCGGCAGCATCACCTTGAAGAAGTGGGTGAATACCGAAGCGCCATCGACCAAAGCTGACTCGGAAATCTCTTTCGGAATCGTCTTCATATAGGACGAGAGCACGAAGGTTGCAAAGCCCATCTGGAATGCGACGTGGATCAAAATCACACCAAGTGGTGAGTCATAGAGGAAACGTCTGTCTCCAACTGCATCACCAATCGCCAGGTACATCTTGAACACTGGAATGAACACGAGCTGCGCGGGCAGCAAGTTGCCGGCGGTGAACAGAAGCAACATCGCAACGTTGAACTTGAATGAGTATCTGGTCACCACGAATGCAATCAGCGAACCAAAGAGCAAGATCAAGAAGACCGCTGGAATTGTGATGATCGCGGTGTTCCAGAAATACCTCGGTAGGTCCATGCGCTCAATAGCGTTGGTGTAGTTGAAAAGACCAAGCTCCTGAGGTGGCGAGAACACGCCGCCCGCACGAATCTCTGAGTAGGGACGAAGGCTGGACCACAGAGTCCAAACAATCGGGAACAGCCAAACCAGGGCAAAGATGCCGATGAAGATCGAGATGATGCGATCTTTGATCTGCTGAGCGTGGGCCTTTTTCTTGTCCTTAACCATCATGCTCATCGGGCGTCCTCCTTGAACTGCTGGTTCAGGTAGGTGATGATCGGCACGATGGAGAGCAGGAAGAGGATCACCGCGTAGGCGGCACCCTTCATCGATGCACCCTCACCGGCGATGTTCTCGTATACCAAAACACCGAGGATCGGCAGACCGCCTCGGCCACCGTAGATGATGTAAACCATGTCGAAGGCACGTAGCGATTCGATGATGGTGATCACCAAGATGATGATGTTGACTGGGCGCATCGCAGGCAGAATTACCTTCAAGAAGGTCTGCCACTCAGTCGCACCATCTAGCGCTGCAGCCTCTCTCAGGCTCGCATCGATGGCCTTGAGACCAGCTAAATACAGCAGCATGATGTAACCGATGTGGCGCCAGGACGCCATGATCATGATTACCCAGATGTTGTAGTTGTCGTCTCCAAAGAAGGAGATGGCGTCAGCAATCGGGAGACCTAGAAGACCATTTACAAAACCATCTGGTCTGAGTAAGAAGTTCCAGATAATTCCAGTCACGGCCAAGGAAAGCACTACCGGGAGGTAGTAAGCCGACTGATAAAACTTGTGGCCGCGAATCTCGCGGTCGATTTGATATGCCAGCAGGACACCAAGCGGTGTTGCAATGACAAAGAACCAAAGTAGCCAGATCACGTTGACGCGCAGTGCGTCATAGAAGATCGGCGTATTGAAGAAGATGTTTTCGTAGTTCGCCAGGCCTGCCCACTGGATGTCCTCGATCCGGATACCGGTCCAATAGGTAAAGGAGAGGTAGATGGTGGCAATGGCGGGGAACCAAACCAGCGCGATGTGCAAGAAGGTTGGGATTCCAATAAAGAAACTCAGCGTGATCTTGTCGCGCGAGGAAAAGAAGCGGCGGCGGCGAGCCACCTGAGTGTTCGCCGCCGCCGTTTTCATTTGAGACATGTTGCTTTTAGTTACCTATCGACTAGCTCAGAGCAGGTAGAGCATCCCACTGAGACTGAAGCGACTCAAGGATCTCGTTGGTGCTTGATGGGTCCTTGAACCAGCTCTGGAATGCTGGGCCAACGATTGGGCCAGCAAAGTCAGGGCGGGTGTCGCGGTCTAGGAACTGGGTGATGTACTTCGCCTCGTTCATCACAGCAAGCTGCTGCAACTGGAATGCGTCGTAGGTTGAGGTGTCCTGGTTCTTGTTAGCGGAAGTCATAGGAATTCCGGTGTCAAGCATTGCCTGCATACCTTCCTTGTCTCCGGCGAACTTAGCTAGGTCCTTACCACCCTCGTTGTTTGCACCGTTCTTGGCTACACAGAAGCCGTCGATTGGTGCGTCGATGGTGTCGCGAGCGAACTCAGGGTTGATCTCTGGGAATGGAACTATCCATAGGTCGTCGTAGTCTTCCTGGCTCTGCTCCTTGAAGTTGGCACCGAACCATGAACCGTTGAAGAAGAATCCGGCCTGCTTCTGCAATAGCAGCTGCATTGCGCCATCCCACTCAAGGTCTAGGACGTTGGTGTTCATGTAAGGCAGTAGCTTCTCCCAGTAGGAGAACACTTCCTTGACACGGTCATCGGTCCACTTCTCGCGACCTGCAAGTAGGTCGACGTGGAACTGGTATCCGTTGATACGTGCGTTCAGAATGTCGAAGGTTCCCATGGCTTCCCAGCCACCCTTGTCGGCTGAGGCTAGACCGATTAGGCCCTTGCCCTTTAGCTCGCCAAGTGCGCCCATGAAGTCATCCCAGTTGTAGATGCTCTCTGGGTCTAGGCCGATCTCAGCCATCATGGACTTGCGGAAGTGAAGACCCCATGGGTACCAGCTCTGAGGCACGAAGTACTGCTTGCCGTCTGAACCGGTTGCAGCAATCTTGTAGCTCTCGTTGTACTGGTCACCGATCTCGTTCCAAACGTCAGATAGGTCTACTAGTAGGCCCTGGTCTGCGAAGAACTGCATACGGAAACCGGCCATCCACTGGAAGCAGTCGTCTGGGGTTCCCTGTAGGTACTGGGAAAGGTTGTTCTGGAAAGCGTTTGACTCAGTTGCGTTGTAGGTAACTTCGTTACCGGTCTTAGCAATGTAAGCGTCTACTAGACCCTTCAACTGAATGGTTGGGGACTCATCAACGGTACGGGCACCGAAAGCGATTGGGCCACTGGATCCACCAGTTGCACAACCAGCCAACATGGTGGCACCGGCGATACCTAGACCACCGGCAGCTGCACCCTTTAGTAGGGAGCGGCGGTCAACTTCGTGACCTGCGATTTTGTTCAGCATTGAACCTCCTAAGAATGGACTCTTGCGAACAGAGTAGCCCTGGGAATTTGCTAAAACAGCAGATTCTCGTAACGAAATTATCACGAAAAGACAAAAAAGAAACAAAACAGACAACATTGGTGCAAATTGCCATGGGCAAAAGGAGTCCTCGATCTGGCTACAACCCAATAAACTCGGGCTATGCAGCACTACGACGTGGTAATTGTTGGTGGCGGACACAACGCCTTAGTTTCAGCGGCTTACCTAGCCAAGGCAGGCAAGAGCGTGCTGCTTCTGGAAAAGCTCGACTACCTGGGTGGTGCAGCCACTTCGAGCTATACCTTCGAGGGTATTGACGCGAAACTCTCGCGCTATAGCTACCTGGTGAGCCTTCTACCAAAGCAGATCATCGACGACTTAGGTCTTGAGATTGAGCTTGCCCCAAGGCGCTACTCGTCATACACCCCGGACCCACACGGCACCGCAGGCCTGCTGGTTGATAAGGCTGATCAAACTGCAACCAGCAAGTCCTTCGACGCTTTCTCGAAGCAAGACTTTGCTGCGTGGAACGCGTTCTACTCAAAGACCGAGAACATCGCTCAGAAGCTTTTCCCAACCGTCTTGGAACCCCTAAAGAAGAGGTCAGAAGTTAGGGATCTGTTAGGTGAAAACTTTGAGACATTTTTTGAAAGGCCGATCGGCGATGTAATCGCCGAGAACTTTGAATCTGACCTGGTCAGAGGCGTGGTGCTAACTGATGCCCTGATTGGGACCTTTGCTCCTAACTCCGATCAAGAACTGGATGCCAATCGATGCTTTTTGTATCACGTCATCGGAGGTGGGACTGGAGATTGGAACATCCCAGTTGGTGGCATGGGGCAAGTCTCTGGTTCCATTGCCGCGGCAGCCAAGCGCTTTGGTGCCAAGCTGCTAACCGGAGCAACCGTGCTTTCAATCAACTCCGCTCGAGAAATTGAATATGAGCTAGATGGCACAATTCAAAAGGTTTCCGCAGACTTTGTTCTAAGCGGCATCTCCAAAAACCAACTTTCAAAACTGCTGCCAGGCATCCAACCGGAGATAGTCCAGGGGGCTCAAGTAAAGGTGAACATGCTGCTCACCCGGTTGCCCAAACTAAAGGACTCATCTGTATCTGCAGAGGCAGCCTTTGGTGGCACCTTCCACATCAACGAAAACTTTGATCAACTTGAGGCCGCCTACCAGGCTGCATCAAGAGGCGAGATTCCAGATCCACTGCCTTGTGAGATTTACTGCCACTCTCTTACCGACCCAAGCATCCTGGGTCCGGAACTTAGAGACTCTGGAGCTCAAACCCTGACGGTCTTCGCCCTGCACATGCCGCACTCCCTAGTCGCCAAATACGGCAATGACGAGCTTCGGGAAGAGGCTCAGGCGGCGGTGCTCAAATCTCTCAACTCAGTTTTGGCCGAGCCAATTGAAGAACTGATTTTCAGGGCACCAAGTGGCGAACTATGTATTGAGACCAAGACCACTCAGGACCTAGAAGACGCACTTGGCTTGCCCGGCGGAAACATCTTCCACTCACCACTCAGCTGGCCCTTTGTCGAGGACGACCAGGAGCTGACAACACCGGAATCCCGCTGGGGAGTTGCTACCGGCATAGATGGAGTGTTCTTCTGTGGCTCAAGTGCACGACGCGGTGGGGCAGTCAGCGGCATCGGCGGTCACAATGCCGCGATGGCCGTTTTAGAGAGCTAGACCCAAACGTCCTCAACAGCCAAAAGTTCGTTGACCCTCGGCACCACCTGGGTGGCGTAAAGCTCGATGGAGTGCATCAGCTTGGAGTGCGAAAGTGGTCCGTTGGAGTACTTCAAATCAAAGCGCTCGGCACCCACAGAACGAATCGCGTAGGCGATCTTCTGGGCGACGGTCTCAACCGATCCGACATAGAGCGAACCGTGGTGAACCTCTTGCAGGTAGTGTGCCTTGGTGGTTGGACCCCAACCGCGCTCGCGGCCGATACGACCGAACATCGCTTCGTAGTGCGGCCACAGCTCTTCAATTGCCTGCTCATCGGTGTCGGCGATGTGACCTGGTGAGTGGATAGAAACAGGAAGCTCTGGGCGTCCGAATTTCTCCAGTGATTCTTTGTAGAGCCTTGCAAAAGGAGCGAACCTAGCAGGGTCGCCACCAATGATTGCAAGAGCCATTGGAATACCCAATCGAGCAGCGCGGATCACCGACTCTGGGGAACCACCGACACCAACTCGCAGCGGGATGCTGCCGCGCTCAGTCTTTGGATAAACCTGCTGGTTTTGAAGTCCCGCTCTGGTGGTGCCAGACCAGGTGACCGGCTGTTCCTTCAGAAGCTCAACTAAAAGCTCAAGCTTCTCCTCGAACAACACGTGATAGTCAGAGAGTTCGTAGCCAAAAAGTGGGAATGACTCAATAAAAGATCCGCGACCTGCGGTGATCTCGGCACGACCATTTGAGAGAGCATCAATGGTTGCAAATCTTTGATAGACGCGAACTGGGTCCTCGGAGGAGAGCACGGTCACACCAGTACCGAGCTTGATGTTTTTGGTGACAGTTGCAATGCCGGCCAGCACCGTGTCAGGGGCAGAGACCGCAAAGTCATCGCGGTGGTGTTCACCAACGTTGATTGAGTTGAGGCCGAGCTCGTCGGCAAGAACTGCCTGATCGACTAGATCTCTAATGACTTGACCAGCTGACTTTGGCTTACCGCTGTCATCAACGGTCATGTCTCCGAAGGTGTCTAACCCAAATTTGATTTCAGTCATGCGATTAGTCTAGGGGGTCTAGACAAGTTTCGCTAGATTTCAGTTGCGGCTAATTGCCCGCAAGCACCATCGATCTCTTTGCCGCGGGTATCACGCAGGGTGGTTGGTATCCCGGCAGCTTCAAGGGTGTCCAAGAAGATGTTCGTCTGCTCTTTGGTAGATGAGGTCCAAACCGAACCAGGTGTTGGGTTTAGTGGAATTGGGTTCACGTGTACCCAGCCCTTACCTCTGTCGTTCAACTTCTGAGCCAGGAGCTCTGCGCGCCACTTGTGATCGTTCATGTCTTTGATGAGCGCATACTCGATTGAGACACGACGACCGGTCTTATCGAAGTAGGCCTTTGCTGCATCAAGTGCCTCATCAACCTTCCACTTCGAGTTCACCGGGATTAGCTCATCGCGGAGCTGATCATCGGGAGCGTGCAGGGAGAGTGCGAAAGTAAGTGGAAGGTCTTCCTGTGCAAGCTTCTCAATGCCAGGGACCAGACCAACCGTTGAAACCGTAATGTGACGAGCACTCATGCCAAGACCATTTGGTTGAGGTTCAACCATGGTTCTGATCGCACTCATCAGCTTTGGGTAATTGGCAAGTGGCTCGCCCATACCCATAAAAACGATGTTGCTAACGCGCTCGTCCTCGTGACGAAGGGGGCCAAGCTCGCCAGCTCTGATCGCCTCGTTGGCCCTAACGACCTGGTCGACAATCTCGGCCGCAGACATGTTTCTTGTCAGGCCCGCCTGGCCAGTTGCGCAAAACGGGCAGTTCATGCCGCAGCCGGCTTGCGATGAAATACAGAGCGTGATGCGGTTCGAGTAACGCATCAGGACCGACTCAACTAACGCTCCATCAAATAGCCTCCAGAGGAACTTGATGGTGTCACCCTTGTCGGTCTTGAGTCTTTTCACCTCGGTGAGAAGTGGTGGCAAAACTTTCTTGACGAGATCTTCGCGACCCTCTTTGGGAAG